>JACCDX011240557.1_pt1 | contig 17848 bp, 28 predicted proteins | sample 7449681 | NCBI WGS metagenome assembly JACCDX01 (sample SAMN15323450, study PRJNA562643) | freshwater metagenome | isolation source: river surface water | place: USA:Blue River Watershed | collected 2017-08-18
AATCCCCAGGCAAACTCTCCAACACAACCACACCATAAATTATGTAAGTTTCTGTTGTGTTGGTATAGTTGTATACGACCTTACCACATTCCCGAACAATCAACTCGGCGAGTTTTTGTGTGTATGCTTGATGGAACTCGCCGCCTTGATCTACGATGCCATCAGCATAGTCTTCGGCTTGAACAGCCAGTGCTTGAATTCGTTCGTTCATTTTGACATGATCCTTGCCAGCACTTCGCGGGCCAGAGTGAGATCTTCCAGTTCAGGTTCTTGTTGAGGTTCGGGCTTAGGCCAGGCTGTGTATGGCTGGGTCCACTGCATTGTATAAAGTTTTTCGTCTCTCATTTCATTTCCTTGGGAGTTGTTTTGCGAACACGAGCACAACAAAAGCATCGCCACACATAGCCTTTCTTGATGCTCTTACTGTCACCAAAGTTGGGTTGCCAAATGCCTTTGCACTTCATCACATGCTCCAGAAAGATTCTGAACTGGGCGAGCAGAAGTAAGGGGTGTCGTAGCGTTCTTTGAACTCCGCACCAGTCATTGAGTTCTTACGAGTCACATAGGTCTCGTGGATTTCACGAATATAGCGAGGGCCCACAGGAACCAGGGTTTCAAGATCGCCCAGGTCAATGTCCTCAAAGTCAGTTTTGCTGACCAGCACACGGCCATCTTTTTGACGGCGATCCAACTTGTAAAGTTCAACTGTATAGTCCATGTCAGGCTCCTTTTGTGTGTCTATGTGTATATTATAGCAAAACGGGTATTTTGGGTCAACCAGAAAAACCCTACTGTTTAGTAGGGTAAAAAGGTAGTACTTTGGGTTACATTTTCCCAGAGTTGGCGAGTGGGCACCCCAAACTCTTCGTAGCCCTCTAAAACCATGTTAAAATAGCCAGAACTTGGCGGGCTGTTCTTGTGCCCAGGTTGCATGTAGTAAACCAGGGCTTGGCATTCTTGGCCTTGAAACCATACCCGGGCCCACTTGCGATCGTAGTAGTAAGGATATCCTTCCAGAACGTCAAGTGATGCTAGACATTCTTCGGTTATGTCCCACAGCACACCTTCTACATCACTGTGGCGATCGCGTTGAACGTCAGCCGGGCCAGCAAAACGGAAACGGTGTCCCTCCAGCGTGGCACAGCCAAATGCCACTGCACCAGGACAGCGGTGGGCCATTTGAGAACCATTAGTGTTGAGACCATATCCAAAATAAAGCATACAAGTATTATAGCAAAATAGGTATTTTTGGTCAACCTGCAGATTGTAATAATAAAGTAATATAAGTAGAAACCATTAGTGGTAAATACTGAGAAGGAAAAATCACTATGATTACAGCAATTTTACAGTGGGTCAAAAGCCTATTTACAGAACGCACTTATCAAGACAGCGTGGAATATTATGTAGCCAGCAAGTATCCAACTTCTACAGCAGAAGTTGAGTATTGGGTTCGCGAATATGATCAAAACCAAAAAGGATGGACACTATGAAACAGTTTTTCAAAGCAGTTTGGGAATTTTTTGTTGAGTGGGGCGAACTTCGTTACAAGGCCCTGCAACGTCGCGGGTATTCACACTACTAATAAAAATTGACAACCGGTACTAAAACTGTTAAATTAGTACATGGAATGTAAATTTATAAAACACGGGCTTGCCATTGGCTACGACCAAATAGCCAAACCGTGTTGTTACTGGAAAGTCGACAACAAATGGCAACAGACACATCGTGTTGATCGCACTGATTTAATTAACTGGCACAATCATCCAGATTTAATCAATAAAAACAGTCAACTAAGTGCAAATCAATGGCCAGAGAATTGCAAAGAATGCCAGCACATTGAATCACAAGGCCGTGCTGATAGCGGCCGCGGCAACAGCAACAAAGCATATTCACACTACCAAGACGGCGATATTACCTTGGAAATACGTCCCGGAAGTGTGTGCAATTTTGCCTGCCAAACATGTTGGCCAGCGGCTAGTTCGCGTGTGGCGCAATATCATGATCGTGCCGGCCTGATTGATATCAAACAACTGGACTCTACTAGAATTGATGATTTTGGGTTTTTAATGCCTGTTGCAAGTCGCATTCGAGATGTGGTATTGCTAGGCGGAGAACCATTTTACGATAAATCGTGCCGTAGTTTTTTGGCATGGGCACAAGAGCATTTGACTGCCAATCTAACAATGTTTACCAACGGGTCTGAAATTGACTTTGAGTTTTTAGCAAACTACAAAGGACAGATTACTTTGGTATTCAGTTTGGATGCTGTTGGCAAGCCGGCTGAGTATGTTAGATTTGGTACAGTCTGGGACCAAGTGTTATCAAATTACCAGCGAGCCAAAACTCTAGTTAACACTCGAGTGAATATCACTTGTTCAATTTATAACTACAGCTATATAGATTCGCTGATAGAATTGCTTGCATCAGATTGGCCCGAGGTTGTGAGTTTTGGCGCACCCAGGGAGGAATATTTGTTGACTAGCTCTATACCAACAGAACTAAGACCAGATATTATTTCCAAGTTAACTAGTTCAATTGAATTACTGTCAAAAACTGACATAGAGTCTGGACAAAAATCCAATGCAATCAATGCGTTGACTAGCATTGTCAACAATTTAAAAACACAGCCATGGAACCAAAAGAATCACCAGCAATGGTGTGATTTTGTCACTGCCATGGACACAGTTAAAAATCTAAATATACGAAATTATTGTGTTGACGTGGCAAAAATTTTAGATTACATTCACTAAATTTGCCAGTACGTTGCCAGTGTTTTTACGATCACTCAGTGCAGAACTCAACCCTGGACAATTGTGTTCAATCAAGCCAATTGAAAAACTGCTGTTCATTACCTGACCAACAATTTCATCCATTGGCATTCTCATGATAATTTTTAATATGTCAAGATCTCGCAATGGTGTCCATGTCAGTGTATTGCCAATGTGCCAATGTTGCCAATCATTGACCACTGTGTTGCACAATTTCCAGTGAAGTTCTTCTATGGTGCAATCAGGTGCTGACTGAGTATTAAACACTGACAGGTTTGTATCTTTGGAAAAATAATCCCAGTGTAAACTGTTGTTCCATTTAGGGTCTTTTAATAACTCAGCAATTTTGATACCGTGATGTTTTAAAAACAAATCCGCAGTCACAGGACTTCGCAACATAAATTCATCACCAGGTGTGCCAGATGTTAGAACACAAGAATCAGTCCAATGATGTATCTGGTTATATGCCCAGAATTTTTTAATGTTGTACGAGTTTTTAAGCCAAAAATAATCGTAATCTACATGTGAATACTTTATGAGTTCAAACTTATCTGAGTGCTTGCGTAGAAAACTATAAACCAACATAGAATCAACGCCGCCGGTTAGGAATGAACGTATAGGCAGTTGATTGTGTGCCAAAAATGCACTGGCTTTGCGATCTACAATTTCTAAGATCGAAGCAGTTGCATCTGACGCAGAAATCCCACTGGTGTCTATGGGCCCTATTACATCAAATTTATTTTCAACCACAGACAGATCAGAGAATACAGTTACCAAACTGTCCGTCCAAGCTGTGCGGTCTGTGGGAACAAGATTGTTTACTCCGTGACCAATATAGATGGGGAAACTTCTGTATCGATCAGTTTGTATTTGTATAGTATCATTGATCAACACCAATGCACAAAAATTTCCTGTCAAGATTGGGCAAGACTGGTCTGAAATTTGTTCAAGTAAATTTTCTATTGTGTTGCTGTCAGCGTAACCTTTGTAAAGGATTTTTGCAGTGCCTTGGTTTTTGTAATGCCATCCTTGGTCAGTGCTGACAGAAAAACTACCCATCTGCCAGTGGCAGGGGTAGTTTTCCAATGGTGTATGACCTATACTAAAAAACATTAAACTCGTTTTTCAACAACCTTGTCAGCAAGTCCGTATTTAACTGCTTCTTCGGCTGACAAGAAAGTATCAAACTTCATGTCTGAGAACAGTTCTTCGTAGGTTTTGCCTGCGGTGTTGTGCTTGACATACAATTCAGTGAGTCGGCGGTTAATGCGCTGGCTTTCTTCAAATGTACGCTTGGCATCTTCAAATTGCAGTTCTTGCACATGCACACTACCACGAGTTCCCGGTGTGCCAGAGCTAACACGGTGAATCATAGTGCGACTTTCTGGTAATACCCAACGCTTGCCTGGTGCGCCTGCTTGTGCGAGGAAACTGCCCATGCTAGCAGCCTGCCCCATGACAATGGTCTGCACATCACACTTGATAAACTGCATGGTGTCATAGATGGCAAGTCCAGCAGTGACTAAGCCGCCAGGCGAGTTAATGTACAGAGAGATATCTTTGTCGGGATTTTCACTCTCTAAAAACAACATCTGTGCCACAATCAAACTGGCTGTGTGTTCAGCTACTTCGGTGTCCAACATGATTACTCGATCTTTGAGCAAGCGACTGTAAATGTCATAACTGCGCTCACCTTTTGCGGTCTGCTCGACAACCATGGGAATCAAACTGGGCATAATTTCTCCTGTGTTAAGTAATGCTCTTAGATAAGTATAACATAATTCTTGGAAAAAATCAATGCGTGACCTACTCAATTTGCTCGATAAAGTTCAATTACCCTTGCTTGAAGGCGTGGGTTTATCAAACCGTCGTCCTGGCGAAAAGTTTAAAAACGCTGTGGATGATATTGTTACATTCCAAGGCCTGGATTTCTACCCCGAATCTGGTGCATATCCTGCAGATGAGCTGGACAGTGCCATAGAGCAAGCTGCGGCAGACAAAGGTATAACTGTGGATCGCATACATTGGACTAATGCGGCTCCACCAAATGGTGCTGGATTTGGTATTGCAGCATTTTCTGGAGAAGATGGTAACACATACTACCTAGGTCGTCATTTTAAAAACGTCAGTCCAAACCGTAGCCAAAACAATTTTCCCCATGATGCTATTCCTGGCGGATTCAAATTCCAAAGCAAAGCAGGGCAAAAGGAAAATTCTGGTCTCAAACCCAGTGAATGGTTGACACAATTCCAAGACAACACTCCACAAACTATCTTAGATCAAGCTGTTGCCAAGTTTGGTGACAATAGCGCAGAAGCAAATGCTCTAAGAACATTCATGGAAGGAGATATTCCTGTAGAAATTGCCAGAGGCAACTTGAATCCAGGTGCTTTCCGCGATTATTTTGCTGAAGTATTGCAACCTATTGCTCTAGTCATGGGCAAAACAGTCAAAGGCAATGCCGCCGAAGCTGCTGACATTTTCTTTGGTCCAGGGTCAGATTACTCACAATGCACCATCAGTTTCAACAACAACACTATTGGTGGCTTGTATGACTCATTGTTGGTTAACCCAGATGGCAAACAAATCAAATTGAGCAGCAAAGGCAAGGACGGCGCCAATGCTTCTGTTACTAACTTGATCAAATCTGTGCAAGAACTGGACGCTGTGCCAACTGGCAGGAAACTTAGACAAACCTATGCTGAAGAAATTGCCATGCTTGAATCAATTAACAAGCTGGGTCACTTTGGTGCGCCGCTGGCCATTGCCGAAAAGTACAAAATGATCACCAGTGAAGAAGCACAACAAGTAATGAGTTTAAAAAATCTTGGACCAAACGATGATATCATTGGCACTGGCGTCCTAAGCAAACGACTGGAAGACATGTACCAAGCTCGTAAGGCCCGTGACATGAGCCGTATTATCCCAATCGAGCATATGATCTCTGCTATTGCTTACAAGGTCGCTGACTATGTCAATGATAATACACGATTTGGCGAAGCAGCTTCGACTATTCTAAACAATGCAGCGTTGGTGCAGATGTACACCGATACCAAGGACAGTGCAGAAACTATCACTGTTACACAATTAACTGCTGTGTATCCTAGCCAAACCGTTACAGGCGTGCTGTTGGATGCTACCAAGGCATACATGAGCACTCAAGGCAAAGGTAATTTTACCTTTAAGATTTTGAAGAATGGGGCTAAACCTGAAGACGTTAACCCAATCGACGGCGAAGATAGCTTAGAAGTAGAACCAGCCAAGGTTAGTACCAGCGATCTAGATGCTGTTACCAAAACTCCAAGACTCACTGGCCCAGGTGCCAGGGCATCAAGACAATCTAGCGAACCTGATTTTGACGAGCGTACACTAGGTCGTCGTAAAAAAGGTTAACGAGGTAGTGCAGAAATAGAATCACAGATCTTTAGTGCCAGTGCTTCTTCTGCTGTTAACCACACATCATGTGGCGGAAGAAGAACTGTTTTAATTTCTTCTCTGCTCAAGCCAGTGCATCGTTCGTAGTGGTCAACCATGCGACGTTGAGTGAGTTCAAATTCTTTCATTGTGGCAAACAATTCATGTGCTTTGCCATCACTGCCCCAACTGAACTGATGACTTAGGATACTGGTGTTGGGCGTGAGCACACGGCGACCTGGCGATCCTGCAAGAAATATCAACAGGCCTGCTGATGCAATTTGTCCCAGGCCCACGGTTTTGATAAAGATGTTAGAGCTATGCATGACATCAATCAAGGCAAATGCCGCACTCATGTCCCCACCTTCTGAGCAAATCATCAGCAAGAGTTCTTTGCGTTTTTTCTTTGCTACAAAGTTTTCGTGCAAAATCCACTCAATAACAGGTTTGATATTTTCAGTGTCTACTTCGCCCATGAGAACATACATGCCTGCGTCAGCTAGAGCTTGACTATGAGATTGATCTGATTGGTTGATTTCTTCTGCCATGATAAAAAGAAAAAGCAGCCCGGGGGCTGCTTTTATTTATGGGCCGTTTTTGACTTAACGATATGTTATTTGTCCAACCACAGCACCAGGTTTTTCCAATGCTTCAGCTCGTTTTTGCTTGTATTCAGCGTTGTCAACTTCCAACAGTTTGATTGTACCTTCGGGTGTGGGCACAGTCACAGGAGCGACTTTGCTCTGCGGTGCCAGGCTGCGCTCTAAGCTGGCGTCATTTTCACGCTGTTCTGTGCGCTCTGCGGCTTCGTTCTTGTCCATGTCACGCTCTGCGGCACGGCTACGAATATCTGCTTCACGTTGCAGTCGAGCTTGGTCACGCTTGGTTTGTAATGTGTTGTTGGCACCTAGTGGCAGTCGAACCAACACATAAACCTTGTAAACACGACCGTCAAATGTTGCACGGCTGTCTACTCGTTGTGCGCCTGACAGTTCGCCACGAGCATTTTTACGAGTAACTTGTTCAAAGTTCTCGATCATTGCCTCACCACGATCTGCACGATAGCTCTTGGTCTGTGTTTGAACACGGCTATACATAGTCTCAACCAGCTTACGCTCTGCTGTCATGCGAGCTTTGTCATAGGCCATTTGCTCGTCAGTGCTGGTTGCTACACCTGCGGCAAACATCATGTCTGCGGTATCTGGCGGCAAGTTAGTGAACCAGCTGGGAGCAGGGTCCACAACACGAGCCTGCGCTTGAGGCAAGGCATACGGATGCGCTGATGGCATCACTGGCTGTGGCATCACCGCCACTGGTTGCGGCGCAGAGACCTGAGCTTGCGGTTGAGTGCTTGCACATGCCACAAGACTTGCGGCCACTGCTAAGATCGATACACGCTTGATAAACATACAAAACCTTTCTAGGTGTTAGGAATTACGATAGTTCAATTATACGATAATGGTTAAAATTTGTCAACCACTACCCACTGGTTATTTTGGATTTGGCAAATCACCCCTTGGTAGGTATAGACATCTTGATTTCGAAATGTGCTATCCAAAAACCAACGACACTGAGCACCGTTGTGCCAAAATGCTCGAGGGAAATCTGGGTGTGGGCGGAATTGATGTAGTCGTCCAATTGTGCCCGGATTTGTACTACGAAGCAGTTCCAGATCTCGTTGGTCTGAACAAACCATTACCTTTTCACTGCGAACATGACTGGGTGCTACTTGTGTTTTAACAGAATCTTCTGCTCGAGCCACTGCCACAGCACAGGCTTCACCACGAGGACGATCGCCGGGCCAGTCATAATAGCCCTGTGCCCAATACCAACTGGCACCGACCCTGGCTTTGAAACTGACCATGCATCGACGACCACCATCTGGGGCAGGCACTACATCTTCACGAAGGCCTGAGCGTTCTTCAATGCGAACGGCGCTTGCGGTCACAGTACGATCTGTTAACACGCATTCAGAGGCCAGCACAGTGGCAGGAAATAATACTGCAATTAGTAGTCGTTTCATGGGCAGTAACTCAAGTTTCTCAAGTTATAGTTGATGTATTTGTTGGTGTTGTTGTAGGCCACGTCATGATCGCTGGTCCAACTAAACGGATTAAACATGGCTCGCATTTGGCTAGCAAACTGTTCGTCTCGCGTCTGGCGCATGGCTTGCAACATAGCAACCTGTTCTGCTTTGCGGCGGCAGTCAACCTGGAAGTAGTTCAAGTCCACAGTTGCCATTGGCACACGACTGGGATCTGGATGAGTGGCACAACCACTAAACAGGCTGACAGTTATAACGCACATGCCACAAACGGTGGCGAATCTGCGAGCGAGTCTGTTCATAGTGTTTCTCACTTTCAAATGCTTGGCGAGGAATTGCGGATTGTGTTTCTAACCAGTTGATCAGTGCTTGTCTGTTGACACAGTCATTGGGCATGGCCGCGACAGATGGTGGTACATGGCGACTTTGAGACGCACAGCCTACCAAGGCCACTGTTGCTAATACTACAATAAGTTTCATATCACCCCCATTTTAATTTAAATGTCATAGCGTCTGCACCTGACTCAAACGCAAACTGGCGAGTATAAAAACTAGCTACCCAATATCCACTCATTGATCGTTCACACCAGATGCAAAGCCCCGCCCACGATGCTTTTGCCTCCCATCCATTGCGAGGATCTATCACAGTCCAGCCACGCTTTTTGGCACCACGCACACTACGAGGATTGGTGGCTTTGTAGGGTAGAGAGAAACTACGACTCATAGTTGTTTCAGTATGTCGTAACGAGTCATTATTTTGGCTTCTTCTTGATCAATATAGGCCAAGGCTTCCTTGAGTGTGCGGCCAGTGGTGCCCACATACTGCACACCATCTTTCCAGTGAGCATACAGAGAAACACCTTCGCGCCGGCCTTGGTAGTAGGCGCGGCTCTGTGCCAGTTGCATAAACTGTTCTTGTTCAGGAGAGAAAGAGATCATTGTTGGTCCTCACGATTCTTGTGCTTGGGCTTGCGCTTATACACTGTCTTTGGCTTTTCCACACGGCCACGGAATGGCAAGTCCGCATCGAACAGAGCACGATGATGACGCGGCTTAACAGGCGGCAGAGAAAAATGAATTACTTTCATAATGCAGTAATTATAGCAAATGGCGAATTATTGGTCAAGAGAAAGCCCCATATTTTGGGGCTTGCAAAAGTTAATACTTAGGTATTACTTTTTGGCTTTCATAGCGTCTGCCATTGTGGTGTAAGCCTTGCTGAAGTCAAACTTAGCGGCTTCTTGAACTTGCTTCATTGCTTCGCTAGTGAGCGAAGTCATGGTGTCCATGCCAACCTTGGCGGCCTTCTTGGTGTAATCGGCTTGTGCGTCGATGAACTTGATCAACGGTGCTTTAACTGCTTCGTTTGTCACGAATGTGTTAACAAATGTCTTTTTACCGGTTTGAACGGCGTCGATAACTGCGTCTGCTGTAAACATAATTTTCTCCTTAAAAGCGAGTTTACTATAGGACCCGACCTATTCAGCGTCCTATGTACTATTATATATGATTTCTATGTTGCATTGCAACAATTTTTTCTAGTGAATGGTCACTAATTTGTGATAAATATTTGATAGGAGAAACACTATGTTACGATTTTTAAAAGGCTTTTTTGGTAAACCAATTCCACCGGATGTTACACCAAAACCTGAACCAACGGCACCATACAAGGTCGAGGCACCTGTTGTTGTCGAACCTGTGTCCGCCCCGGTTGTAGAAGAAGCAAAACCAGTGGTCAAAAAAGCACCAGCTAAAAAACAACAATTTGCAAAAAAGCCAGCTGCTATCAAAGCACCGGCCAAACCAAAAACACCACGTAAGCCAAAAACAACAAGTAAATAAATGCCTGGGTTAAAACTACAGTGAGTTTAATCACTGTTCATTAGATCCCACGGGTCTTGTGAAAAACGCACACTGAGTGCTCGACGCACAGTGCTGTTGTTGTTAACAACATTGTGCAATATATCTGTTCTAAGTAACACTGGTGAATTTAACACATACTCTGAAACTTTTATACAATTTTCGGGCTTGTACAGTTTAAACTGTTTGTTATCTATTGTGGTTTTGATTTCTGGGGGTTCGTCACTATTGTATATGTAGAATGACGTGACAGTGTTTTCGCAATTCTCTATCGGAATATTAAGAGACAAACACAAATTATTAGGACGCTCATCTCTGTGTATGCTGATTGTAGAATTCGGCTGTACTTGAACTAGAATAAATTGTGCTACTGGAAGATTTAGAAAATGCGTTAGACCCAAGTCTACTGGTTGTTGAAAAGATTTTGAATCAAATGCTGAACTGATTAAACTTAATTTACTGTGTAGCAAGTTTAACTCAGTGGTGTCTATATCTAAGTACTTCCAATATTCCATCAGATATTTATTGTGTTAACATTCTTATCAACCCAACTGTATCAATAGTGGTCAGCAATATATAGTTAGCCAGCATACCAAAAGATTTCCTAGTCCAAGCAGCCCAAGCGTACATGGCACAGCCAGAAATCCACACAGGATACAGAGCCAAAAGCGGTGGATTGGGGACTGTGATCGCCATAGTAATACTACAACCAATGCTAACAGCCCAAGCAAGAAGCTCAACAGCAAAGCGAACTGGGTGAGACTTAAAGTCATTGCGAATCCAATCAACTATTCCGGCTAATATATTGTTCATAAAGTTGTTCGCTTGCTAAGTTTTTGCCTTTGGCCTCGACTTGAATGTCGAAGTTGTCACTGAAGCCCAAGGCCCAGTCATTCACAGCGTGATTCCAGCAGAAGTCACTGTGAGCGCGGAGTTGCTGTTTTTTATGACCTCCAGCAAGAAGAGCATCCAGGTCTGGTCGAACTCTAGGATCATGGTCGACCAAAATATCTTCGCGGCTAGTAGAAAAGTGAAGAGCAGGACGGACACCACGCCAAGACTCAATAACCCGCAGGACCCTAGAATCCGCAGGGTCGATGTATTCTCCCGTTTTGACCCAGTGATGGTGAATATCCAAAACAAGAGCAACATGCTCAGCCACAAGCAAACTAATATCGAGACCATTTGATACCTCGTCATTTTCGATAGTGATGAGGTTGCGAGCCTCGGGACTCAAACGTTTCAGCGTTTGCAAAAACTTAGCAGGGCCGCCTTTGCCCGATAAGTGAACATTGATTTTGAACCCGTGATCGTGCCAACTTTGACCATAACCCATCCATCGCGCCATATCGGCATGATATTCAAATTCAAGAATCGATCGTTCAACGATCTCATCCGATTCGCTGGCCAGCACACAAAATTGTCCTGGATGAAAGGACAGTCGGACACCAAGACGCCGAGCAGCATCACCCACCGGCGCAAAGATTCGTTCGCAATGATCTTGAATTTCAGCACGTTGCCACCAATCAATCCATGAGGGTTCAGTGTAGCCTTGTAGCATTTCGCTACCCAGGCGCACCATGCGCCGTTCGGGCGGAAGTGTAGCCACACGTTCTACCATCAGCAGAGCCGCACGAGCATTGTGGTTCATAATATCCCACTGGCGTTGTTCAGCTTCGTCTTTGTGCTCACGAAGCCAACGCATAGTAGTGGAACGCCCGTTTAGATCGCGATCTTTGGCATTGACTTTCATGCCACCAGTTTCACTGGGGTCATTGAGCCATTTGCAACAAAAACCGATACGAGGAGTAGTAGGTGTAGTCATGCTGTAATTATACAGCATTTTTGAATTAAAGTCAACCGCGATTTAGGTCTAGTGTTACACAATGGAAACCACCACCCAAAGTGCGTGAGTGACGTAATTCGAGCGGGATAACCTCAAATTTGTATGCTCGAAGTGACTTGATCAATTCGGGCTGATTCTTGTCACATATGACTGTGTTTGGATCTACCACCAACATGTTCATCGCTATCCATTTTGATGCGTATGGATACTCGTGAAATCCTTGTGCTACTACTTCGTTTATCCAAATTTTATGCCAACCATCAAATACTCGTGGTACTGTATCAAAATTCACACGTGATCCATTGAGCATTACCAAACCTTCTCGCAATGGCACAATGGTCGAGTCAATATGTACACCAGCATAAAAGTTGCACAGTTCAATTTCAACATCTGGAAATACATCGCACAGCCATTCATAGGCTTTACGGTTACCACTTGCTGATTCCAAAAACAACATCTTGTCGCCTAGCCTACATACATTTGCCGCATCAAGCACAAAACCTTCGTGTCGTGGCATAAAGTGATAATGCTCTGCTTCGTCTACAATGTCATGATAACATTGTAATTCCATATCCCTGCAAGGATACATCATGGCAGGGTTTACAATAGTTGATCCATGTACCAGCAGTCTATCACGTGGGCAATAGTTGTACATACCATCGTGAACTTGGAAGTTGAGTGGATCCGGGCGTACAACTTCTACGCCCAAGCTCATCAGTGTAGTCGCAAGTGTATCAAGGTCTTCGTTTGCTTCGTCAATGATACGTTGCAACACCGGGCCACGGGGAACAGGGGTTTCCTTCCAAGTGGTCTTTTCACTCTCTTTAGAGAACACAGGATCCAGCACCGGCCAGTTAGCATGAGTGGCATCGCCAACTACTATACGTTTTAGTGGACTCCACTCATCATAACTGTTGATCATACCCATCCTGTAATTTGTAATGTATATCTTGGTTCTAAGCCAAGATTAGCGGCCATGTGCGGAGCATCATATTTCCATTCAACCACATCACCTGCCTTCCAGTTGACCTTGGCAATGTCGTTGCCTTCAAAATAATGCCCAGGTTTCCAGTCTTCCAAGAACACAATAGCTCTGCGTATACGTTGCTCTTGTCCTTTAAGACCAAATAAATCAACATAACGCAAATACAAGTCACTGTGCGTGGGAAGAATTGTGCCTGTGCCCATTCTATAGTAACTGGTGCCAATGTCTTTCCATCCCATTTCAGTGTAAATGTTTAGGAACCGTTGATTCCAGCTAGGCTGAGGACTGCGCATGTCGCACATATCCCCAGTGAATTTGTTGGCGTATCCTAGAGCAGTCCAACGCTCTAGGCTTTCTACATCATTGAACGTTTCGTTGATGTAGTTGAGTTTCTTAAACTCATCGTCCCAAAACTTGGGAATATGATACTTAAGAATTTCTTGTGTTGCCATAGTGAACAACTTCAACTTTGTCAGTAGACTTGAGCTTGCGCCATGGGTCAACAATCATTGATCCTTCTGGGATAGCGCAGTAAGGTTGAGTCTTGTCTTGTTCGCCTGTGTATTCATAAGTGATTTGACGGTCATGTGCCCACAAGATAATGCTTGCAGAGTCAATGCTTTCAACAACTTTGTCCTTGTTGTCTGCCAGTGGGTCAATGTAAACAACACTCTTGCCTTCTTGCTCAATGTAGTGTCCAACCAAGGTGCTGTAGCTACCAATACAGTATTCAACATCGGGCTTGTATGCTTTGCCGTGAATAACAATAGGCATGTTGTCGTTCATTACACTCAAGTCTACTAAGAACAACGCAAGATTCTTGGCTTGAATTTCTCTAGCATGCATCACTGTGTCAAACAAGTCGTAGCCAATGTTGTATTCTTTGGCCAACCAACGCAAGGCAATGTTGTCACGTGGGTGGCAAGCACCTGCGTCGCCCATGCCTGCTGTCATGTACTTAGGACCCATAATACGCATGGTGCTTCGTGCCAGTGCGCTGGTCACAACGTCAACGTTGATGTTGCCAATACGCAATGCAAAGTCTTGAATCATGTTCACAAGACCAACTTTGGCAGAGATAAATGTGTTGTAGAAGATCTTCATTGCTTCACATTCGTCCCAGGTGCCAATTTCATAACGTGGATCGTTTTCCATGATTGTTTTATACAAGTCAATCAACTCGCCTGCCAATGCATTGGGATTGCCATCTTCTGTGCCAATCATAACCATCTCAGGGTTGACCATGTCCCACTTTACTGAGCCCATGGCAATCAAGTAAGGGTTATACAAGAACTGGTGTTGCTTGTCCAACAATGGCACAAACTTTTTACGAGTTGTGCCAGGCAAAACTGTAGAAATTAAAACTACCTTCTTGGAGCTTTTTGCATACTTGTTTACATTGTTGATTGCATCAATAACAGCATCGTGTCCAAAGTCACGTGGTTCCATGTGCGAGCTGGGCACACTACCATCGTATCCTTCTGCGTGTGGTGTGGGCACAGCAATAAAAATCCATTCGCTTTCATTTACAAGTTCATCGATATCGCAAACTTTTACTGAGTCGCTGGTACGTGGGTAAATATCGTAACCGCGTACTTCATGCTTTTCTGCCATGACTTCTGCGCAATCAAGCCCTAGCTTGCCGATACCAATAAAACCAATTTTTTTCATATGAGTGTTCCTTTAGATAGATTATATAACTTTTTGCACGATGTTTGCAACCATCATAATTTAATAATTTATCGCTTTTTCCCGCATGGCTCAAAAAAAATCGAAGACTTAACTATGCTTCTGCCAGAAACGGTTAAAAAATCAGATGTAAAATTATTTGCGGCAAAGAATATCAAAGTTGTATTTTTTCATGATCAGGAACCACTTGATTTTGATCTTTACTCTATACCAAACAGTACCGACACATTATTAAAAATTAAAGATCGCACCGATCCGTCAATAACCTCCAACTTGATAGAAAAAAATCGGGAGATGTTAGATCAACATTTACCTGAGTTAAATCTTAAAATGGTAACTGCATCAGGACTATGGCTTAGACCAGCCTTACTAGTACATTCAGAAAAACGCTCGCCCCAGTTAACTCGCTACGAATCATCAGGCTTCTACAAATCTGAAAACTTTATCAGTGTATATTGGTGGTGTCATGCTGCCATTGCACGAGACTGGTTTAGATATGCAGAACATGATACTGTTCTTCACGAACAAAAATCTATCACTCATGATTTTTTAATCTATAACCGGGCTTGGATAGGTACACGAGAATACCGATTAAAGTTTGCTGAATTATTAATAGAAAATAATCTTATAAATTCATCAATGACTTGGTTTAACCCTGTTGATACAGATCAACATTACCAAACTTACAAATTTAAAAACTCTAAATTTCAAGTTCGACGATTTGATTTGCATCAATATCTTCCTGCTACTGTTGCAGATAGTTCCTACAGTGCTGATTACTGTGCATCGGATTACCAACAAACCAATGTAGAGATTGTGTTAGAAACTTTGTTTGATGACGACCGACTTCATCTTACTGAAAAAACACTTAGGCCTATTGCATGCGGACAACCTTTTATCTTGGCGGCAACAGTAGGCAGTTTAGAATACTTGCGTAGCTACGGTTTTGAAACGTTCAATGGGTTGATAGATGAAAGCTACGATACTGTACAGGACCCAGTGGAACGTTTACAAGCCATTTGCACAGAGATGAAACGTATCAGTGAGCTGTCTACAACACAAAAGGAACAACTGTTTAAAGAATTAAGCAAGATAGCTCGCAGAAATCAAAAGAAATTTTTCAGTAAACAATGGCACCAATCAATTGTTGACGAATTTAAACAAAATTTTGAAGTGGCCTGTGTGCGATTTGATCAAGTTATTAATTACCCAGTTTGATCCTTATGCCGTCCCAATCCTCTGGCGGTTCGTTTTCTTTATAGTGCATTACTCGTTTAAGCAAGTCAGTGTAAAAACTATCTAGTTCTCCATTCCATTTGCCCATAAGTCCTTCGATTGCTTGCTCGCAATAATTCCATTGGCGTTCTTTGTAATAGCGAACTAGGTCTGCATGAATCTTCTTATATGCATCAAGTGTTGAAAACTCTGTGAGTGGTATCTTTTCTACCACACAATATGCAGTAACGATCTCATTTTCAGAGATTCGACGAAATGTATCTAATTCTAATACAGTAAAACTGTCGGGGATTTCTTTAACGGCGTCGCCAAATATTATGTGCATGTGTTTTCCTTTTAAATATGTATCATGAGTTTAGCATTTGATTTAATTTCTGACTTGCACATCGATACCTGGGGCGAGTTTAACTGGGAAGGGCAAGCTACCAGTCCTGTTTGTATAGTAGCCGGCGACATAGCTAGAGACAGAAGCATAGTTGTCAGTTCCCTCAAGCACCTCAGTAAATGTTATCAGGCGGTGTTTTATATTGATGGTAACGAAGAGCATACAAACTATCTAGAAGACTTGGGGGCCAGTTACAATGAATTAGTTAAGAAGATTAACCGGATTCCCAATGTAGTATATCTACAAGACAATGTGGTTGTAGTCGACGGAGTGGCCATTCTGGGAACCAACGGCTGGTTTGGTTACGATTTTGATTTTAACATAGACCCCGAGCAAGTCGAGACCTGGGTACAAGAAAAATACAAGTTAAGCCCTGTGGCTTCTAGAAGCATACACAACATGAGCAGCATTGATGCCAGTTATATGATTGCCAGCGTACAACGATTACAAAAACATAACGATGTTAAGAAAATTGTAATGGTCACCCATACTGTGCCCGATCCTGACTTAATTTCTCACGATATTGAACTAGAAGGAAGCATGAAGTTCAATGTCATGGGCAACCGTCTCATGATGCAAGCCCTAGCACATGATACTGAGAATAAGATTCATACCTGGTGTTTTGGGCACTATCACGGATCAGTTGATCAAACTAGATCAGGAATACGGTTTGTCAACAACTGTAGAGGACGAAAAGGTACACAATACAGTCGACATGTGTACCATCCTCTGAGAATTGTAGTTGATTTTTAAGTTGCTGACTCAGGCTCGAGCTTGATTTGCAAAGGAAAACTTTGTGCTCGGGCTAGCATGGTAACCTCTACACCTTTTTGTTCAGCAATTTCATAAGGCAAGACTGCAACAATAGCAGATCCTGACTCGTGAATATCAACAGTGATCTGTGCTGCTGTTTCTTCACTGTAATCAAAGTATTCGATCAGTGACTCAATAACAAACTCGTATGTGGTTTTGTTATCGTTGAGATAGACCACGCGGTACAAGGGCGGCTCTTTAACGGCCTCTAAGGGTTTGATACGGGTTTTTGTTTCGCTTTGTGCCATTTCTTTTCCTTGTTAAAGTGGGAGCACCATGCCCCCACTGTATTTACTATTATATTACGATGTGTAAGTGATAGCAATAGTCTTTGGCTTGGCTTCCTCAGGAACCTCGCGCTCAAGATGTACTGCTAAAATACCATCGCGAATAGTTGCGCTCTTGACTTCCACATGTTCCGCAAGGGTAAATGTGTGTTTGAAGTCTCGGCTTGAAATGCCACGATGCAGATATTCGTGATTTTCATCTTCGCTACGCTTGCGGGCACCAGTGATAGTGAGCAAACGCTTGTCTAACGCAATATCGATTTCGCCTTCTGCGAACCCAGCCACAGCGACTTCAATGGTAACTGTGTCGTCACCAGTTTTGATCACGTTGTGTGGGGGATAGTTTGAATTGCTTTGCAAACTGCTGACACGCATTAGGTCATCAAACAGGTTGTCAAAACCAATACCAAACTTGTGTAGTTGGGGAACGTCGAAAGAACGTAGAGTGAGAGTTTTAGAATTTGTCATGTTTTTCTCCTTATAGCAAGATATGACTTAAATGTAGCCCGACCATCGGCGCT
>JACCDX010381623.1_pt1 | contig 17846 bp, 23 predicted proteins | sample 7449681 | NCBI WGS metagenome assembly JACCDX01 (sample SAMN15323450, study PRJNA562643) | freshwater metagenome | isolation source: river surface water | place: USA:Blue River Watershed | collected 2017-08-18
ACAGGCTCCACTGCCATTTCGGCAATGTAAGCAGGGTGAGGACGGTAAAGTTCCGCACCCAGAATCTTTGGAAAGTCGTTATCAATGAACACTTTGTTTTATCCTCCAGTGTCGCAGGAAGTGTTTTATCGGGTGAAAGATTCAGACATAGATATGTCTTATCTAACACAAATTTTAGCAGCCGGTAATTTATTTATTACGCGTACTGCGTAGTTGGTGCTTTATAGCGAGCACCAGGGGAATTGCTAGATCCATAATCCTCGGGATTGATGGCTTGTTGTGCCACGGCTTGCATAGCTTCATCCTGGGTAAGCCCTGGAATTCCAACAAGTTGACCGAGGCTGGCAACACCACCCCCAAGCATTCCGCCTGCTGCACCAGCAGCAGTTAAACCAAGAGGAATTGCAGCGGTGTTAATTAACCCCTGCGTGGTACGCAAACCTGTTTTAAATTGTTGCCGTACCTGTTCAGGATCAGCACCCTCACGCACAGCCTGGCGCATATAGTCACGAACGTTCTCGGCCATCAGAATATCGTTGGGAGACATTTTTGCACGATGTGCAACCGACCCAGGATTATTCATGACTGTTGTCCCAAGATCGCGCATTGCTTTTGCAGCTTTTCCGCGCATACCGGGAATTTGAGCACCTAAAACAGCACCTAATCCTCCTGCACCCAAGGCTTCTAATCCTAAACGGCCAGCGCCTTCCTCCTGAGTCTCACCGCTCACTACATTACCTAATGTAGCAAGGCCAGCGGCACCAAGGCCGCCAGCCACTGCAGAAGCAACGGGATTCCTGCTGATTGCGTTTGCGTATTTACCAGCAAGTTTAATCATTGCTTCACTCCATTACAAACAGTTTGTTTGCAACAACTTGAGGCTGGGCTTGGTTCAGGAGGCGCCAGGCATTGCTGGGGTCTACATCCATTTGTTGCTTGAAGCTGCCCCAGAAATTCTCAGGCTGTTGAGGGGCAGAAGCAGAAGGAGGAGCAGGGAACTGGCCCAGCATCGGATTCACTGCTTCAGTGCGATAACCAGGAGTCTCAAGCTCAACCTCGCTCTCGTACACAGGGTACGGACCTTCGGGACCAAAGAACTTCAGAGTGTAATCACTGAGAACATCAGGGTTCGTCAGGATTTCATTGTAAGCCAGGTTCTCTTGGTGCTCATTGACTGCGAACTCGGCGTAGCCTTCAATCAGACCCTTGGCTTGGGTGCCCCAGGCAACAGCACTATCCAGCATGCCTTCCAGTTGGAGAGCATAGTTGTTAAGGATGGCTGGTGCTTCAACGCCGTACGCGCTTACCACGTGGCGGGTTTCTGGGCTCCACTGGAGCAGATCCGCTACGTCCCCCAAGGATTGAACCGAGTAGGTTTGGGAAGAGCTGGGCGAGGATGTCGGGTTGGCTTGCCAAGTCTGCGGAGCCGATTGTGGCGTAACTTGGGGCGCTTGCTGGCCGTAATTGGCTGGAGCGTACTGAGTCGTCTGAGATGGTTGACCCTGGAACGGGGATTGAACTGGTGCGCTCAGCAGGTTCACCACCTTGTTGAACGCCGATTCCCATGGGTTGCCCTGACTCTCCGATGGGGATTGGGGGGCGTACTGAGACGGGGCGGATTGGTAATTGGGGGCCGCCTGAGGTACCGCTTGGGGGTAGCTCGTACCCACCTGATACTGGACCGGAGCTGCCACTGGAGCCTGGGCTGCTGGTGCTGCCTGGTAACTGGGCACCACGTAGCTGCTGGGAGCCACCGCTGCCGGAGTCGGGCTCGTCTGTGGGATCGATTGGACGGTAGCGTCCTGCATAACTCATCTCCTTTTGTAGAGCTTCTAATGTTCGATACAGATATGGAGTTAAGTCCAATCTTGGGTCCGCAGCCATCGGAAGATCCGGTGCTTGCGGGTGGGGAGTCTGCATCATTCCCCCCACTAACCTGGCAAATGCAGAGTATGCACCCTGTAATTCATTCACCATCCTGAATGGGAACCCAGATAACATCTCGGCCCGCTCCTCATCCGTCTTAGACGGAAAGAGGTATTTCAATGCTTCAATGCTATCAACACCTAATTCTTGCAGGTTTCGTACAACAATTGAGTTGTTGAGAATATCCTGGGTTGAATCCTCATAAACAGGACCCAACCAACGCCATAGAACGGTGACATCTCCATCGGGAATAAGACCCATGACCCCTGGTGGAATCATTTGGGTCTCGATACAAGCCATCATAATCTTTTTGAGTTTGTCGTTATACATTTGCATTGCTTGCTTATACGCATTTTCCTCTTCTGGTGGTGCACCAGGTGCAAGTGCAACGGGCTTCTCAAGTCCTGCAGCAGCCGCAAGCGTTGACTTGAACAGCTGTTCTTCTTGGTAAATAATCAGCTCTAAACAACGACAGATGCCATGGGTGTAAATGGCATTTGCTTTTTTCTTTGATGTTGCAGAAACACGGCCAAACAGTGATTTGTACTCAGTTGCAGTAACGCCAGCAGAAATCGAAAGCTCGTCCACACCGCCAAGAGCAGTACGAATCTCTTCTCGATACTGACGGGCAAATGCGTTTTGGTCACCAGTAATAGCATCTGGAACGATGTAACCAACTCGGTCGTTTGGCTCCAGGTTTGCAATGACGCGTGGAACACGGATCTGACCATCAATGCCACGGCTGACAGGATCAGCCTTAAACATCGAACGGCTTAACGTAGAGGGACTCGTAAAGCCTGAGTTCGCAGCGATGGACGGCCGCTGAATCGTCATGTCACCACCAGCCTCCATGAGGTCAGTCTTGGGACGAGACGAGAGCAGTGTTGGGTTACCAAAGAATGTGATGTTCTTGCGCATCGTGCGCATCAAATCATCATGCGTACAAATATGATTAGCCATTGCATCGAATTCACCGATGCCTTCTGTTGAGAATCCTTGGGGGTTATTGAGAATCTCTACACAAGGAATAAAACCAAGACTATTAGTTAATTGTTTGGTATTACCTGTCAACGCATAGGTTGGCATATCGAAGTTCATCTCCGAATCGGAGTGAGTTTCTTCAATTTCAGTTGGCTTGATAGATAGACGAATATAACGCTTAGCTCCAGGGCTATATGTGCCTTGGTTCCCTGTTAGGTTTGTTGTATTAATCTGCTCGCCAAAACCATTGCCGCGACGCACCTTATAGCTGTAAATGATTACAACTTCATCAAGCTCGCCATCAACGTTGTAATAAGCACGATATTCGTGCTCACGAAAATAGTAGAGACGGTAATTGTTTTTAGTGGGACGAATATAAAAAAGACCTTTGCCATCACAGAGGAAATACTCCCAGATCGAATCTAGGCGTGTATCCATCTTGTTGTACTTCATCACACGATCAAGGAAATCCTTGCGCTGTGCACCGAAGTTATCTTGGGATGGAAAAAACTCAACTCCTTGGCGGATGCCAAAGAGCTTCATCTGAGCAATATGGGACGCAACAATGCCCGTATCAACAACAATATTGCTGTCCTTATCCAGGTAAGCGTTGATGATTTCTTGTAGACGGGCTTTAGCGTCAGCCATTATTCACCTTGTACGTTAATTAAATACTAGCAGTTTTACGAGTTTTAAATTGCACCTGTGCCCATTTCACCTTGCAAACCAGGTCCTTGATACCTTCCAAAATATGGGCTAATCCCTAGTCCTACATACCCTCTTGGGCTAAAATTAGCTGGCCAACGATAGCCGCGCAACGGATTTTGTGTAGTGTTTTGTGCGTAATTACCAGGATCGTATGGCAAGAATTGTGTATCTTGACGGAAACGTACATCTCCTGGAATATCGCTCATGCCCCCTGGTCGATTACCAATAAGCTGTTTTAAAGTCTGTCTGGGTTGAGCTTGTGCAAGAAGTACACCACCAACATTGCCGATTCCTGCACTAGGCAGCTGTGGCTGCCCTGGAAAAAAGAAAGGAATATTTTCTTCCGGAGATTCTTCTTTTGGTAGAACAGGTTGCTTGTAAGGACTTTCGCCACCAGGGATTTTAAATGCCGGGTTTGTAAGAGGATTAAGTCCAGCCATATTTCCAAAACTGGCGCCGTATAATCCACCCGTTTGCGTCTTTTGATACATCTGATTACAGCCGTCGATCCGTTTATTCTACTCTTCTATAACCTCGTAACCAGCTGCATCATTAACCTTGCTGATGATGATGCCTGTACCACGAACATCCCAGTTAAGTACGTCGCCTTCTTGCCAGCACAGCTCTTCCATCACCTCATCAGGAAGAACAATGTAAGGTTCGCCGTTCTCGTCCTCTTGGACCTCAAGGATGTAGCTCATTTTGACTCAAGCAATTTCTCCATTAGCTTATCAAGCTTATTGTTGATTTGATTGAAGTTGTCATGCATCTGTTGGATTTCTCTCAGGAAGTCTACCTTGAGAACGTATTCCAAAGGCATCCGTTTTAAGTCGTCTTCCAAAACATCAATCCTACGTTTTTGAGATCCGATGTAATTAAAAGCTTGCTGAATCTGATCGTTTTGCCTGCCCAGGATCTTGCCTGCAACCCAACTGCCACCAGTAACAGCAGATACAACGGCCGTTAGACCGATAGCAATGTATTCAGGACCCACGACTAGAATAAGCTTTTTTCTAATTTTAGGATTTAGTAATCGAGCTGGAGCTTACCTTTACGCATCAATCCGTTAATCATCCAGACCAGTGCGTCAACACAGTCATCATGACTGCTAACACCAAAGTTGGTTAGCTCTTCAAACATGGCGGTAAAGTTGCGGTAACGATTGAAGATGATCTTACGGTCTTCAAAGAGACCCATGCAACCTCGGAAACGTGCCAACTTATCTGCACGGAATCCTTTAACGGGATGCCAATTCAAGTTATAAAGACTTTCGTTGTTCAGGCAAACACGTTTAAAGTCAGCTTCCAGGGAAGCCTGATACTGCACAGCTTCTGAATAAATGTCACACGTGGAGTAAGTCGGGAAGTAATTGCCGCTTTCATCTCGGCCAAGTACTGACCAATCATTAAGCAATTCTTTGAGAGCATCTAGTTTCTCTAGGTTGCCCATGACGCGTAAACGGCGATAATCAATCACATGAATCTGGTCACCAATGCGCCCACCAAGGACCATCACCGTGTAATCATTTTTTTCTTTGGTGCCAGCGGAAAGGTCAACACCAACCGCAAGCGTATCAAACTCTGTAGCAATCTCAGCTTTAACAATTAGTTCAGGCGCAAGAGACAATTCGTTTTGTCTGATGACCTGATTCATGTACTGAAATGAAAAAGCAATAGGTGCCTGCCTTTTCTTTTCTTTCAAGTAATCCAATGACCACATCTCTGGCCAATACGACCGTTCGTCCCCTGTCTTGGGATCATTGAGGATGGCGGAAAGAACAATCTGTAACCAGTTGTTTTGGGTGTTGAAGGTTGTGGAGTGAATGTCATCATGGCGAAAGCGTGTACCAAGGCAGATAGCCCTGGCCCCTTCAAACATGGTGGGTGCGATCACGGCATTCCAGTTATCCTGCATCTGTTTACGGATGTCAGGGTTTGAGATATCCGCAGCCGACTTGATAGCGTCATCAATAATGACCAGGTGTGAACGCTTGGAGGTCACTGAACCTTTAAGGCCAGCAGCACAAAGCGTGAACTGTTCTTCACCAGTGGTATCGATGCCTGCAAACTTATGGTCAATGGACCAGTACTCATTACTGGTGACATTCTTAAGAAGACGTACGGTAGGAAAAACTTCTTGGTAGCGCTTGCTCTCAATGATACGTTTAATGGTTGCCGACTTGGAACGTGCAATGTCAACCGTATAAGACAAGTAGAGGATCTGTAATGGCTTCTTGGCTTGTGTATGGATACCAATGGCCCATGCGGTAAACAAACCAAGGACCGTACTCTTGGCGGAGCCTCTGGGTGCCAGGAGATCAACATTTGGTCCAGCAATCTTAAGGAGGCAACTACTGTCTTCACCTGTCACAAAGTGACGATGCCATTCCTTATGATGATGAGCCGGAGGCTTATCTGCTACATACTCACAAAAGAAACCAAAATCTTCCCTTGCTTTCTCCAGGGATTCAAGATTTCGGGGAACACGGATTTGTTGCCTGCGTGCAGCAGCTTGTGCATTACGTCGATATGCAAGATGTTGATACGCAGGCACAGTAAGTATTGTTCAGTGTATTACTGAATACTACCTCATTCGCCGTCTTTGTTGTCCTTCTTCTGTTCTTTGTACTTGCGAGCTTTGTCCAGGGCGGCCTTGCGTTTCTCCTTGTCCGACATCTCGCTGCCGTCCGGATTCTTCGCTTCCTTCTTCTTGAAATGCTCCAGGAGTTCTGGGGGCATTTTGTTCTTGCTTATTTTGTTTGCTGTTGCGAATTGCGTTTAAAACTTCAGCTCCTTCAGAGGCAGGTGTTTCACCGCCAACAGGAGCACCCTGTAAACGACGAATACCACCAAAGCGGTTTTTCTGAAGCTGCTGAACAACATTCATCAATCCGCCAGCAAGCCTGGCGTCGGGAGCAGCTTGGGATTGTGGTGCTGGATTCATGAGTTTATTTTAAATCAACTTTCTTCGTATTGCATTTTTGCCCAAATACTCATCGATGCTTCTTCCAAAGGAATTTCGATTGGGTCGTCTTTAAAGATGACCATTAACTCACGAATTGCACGATCAGCTCCAGCCATTAACAAGCCTTTGCGATCACGACTGGATGTAAACTGCTCAATCTGAGCGATCGTGCCACGCAACTCTTTTTGCATGCCAGCAATACGAGCAACGCCTGCATCACGCTTTACGACACCGTTATCAACGTCTTCACGTAATTTACGAATGTCTTCTTGCATCTCCTCGATTTCATAGAGGAGTTTCTTGCGATGGTCAGGTTTGGGATAATGGCTTTTAACCCATTGTTCACACGGAACAACACTTCCTTTGTAACCAAGAAACCTGGCGTATAGATAGCACTCAATTACAGAGAACGTTTCTTCGGCAAAGCTAATGAACGCGTCTTGATTAGCGGAGTCAAGATTATCAACCCACTGATCAAACAGTTCAATATCGATAAGCTCGTTGCGCCTGGTTGTAATCTCGGGCTTCGTCAGCTTGCTTGAACTGCTGACCTTGTTCGGCAGAAGTCCGTTGCTCTTGGGCTCCTTTGCCGATGGTTTCACGCTCTTGGGTTCCGGCATCTTCCATTTTTTTCTTAGAGAAACTATAAGCCACTTCCGCAGCTTGCTTATATTTATCTAGATCAAACCAGTCATCTGCACTGGATTGACCCGCAGGCACGCTACTGGTCATGGCTTATGTCTCCTTAAGTGATCAGAAGTTGCTCATCATGCTGGCAAGGCCCTGAGCAAAGATGTTACGACGACCCTCGGTCGACTCTTGGCGCTTTTGACGGCCCTTGGAGCTTTCCAGTTTATCGAGAAGTTGCTGGAACTTATCGATATCAAAGTAGTCATCAGAGGCCGATTGACCGGTAGGAGCAGTAAAAGACATGTTAATAACACTTGGTTATGTATCTATTTTAAACAGTATTAACCAAAGACAGAACCAAGGAGACCATACATAGAACCAGCTAACTGCATTTTACCAATGCTTTTATCGGCCGCAGTTCTTTGCTTCATCGATTCCAGGCTGTATTTGCCAGTGGTTTCAGCAACATCACGAGAAGCCTGGGCCTCAATACCAGCAACTTTCTCAAGGCCGGCATTGATAATTGGCTGTAGATCCAGCTTGCCTTTAACTTCGATATTAGCAACTGCTTGACGCCACTCAGCTTCTTTATCTGCGCCGTACTTAACACCTTCTAAACCAAGACTTGAGGCATATTTTTGGGCGTCAGCATAAGCTCTAGCAACTTCCTTATCAGCGTCAGCACGGATGCCAGCGGAACTAACGGCGGCATTCGCACCGATCTGAGCAGCGTTTTCAGCCCATTGACCCTGTATGTTAGCAAGGTTTTCCTGGCCTGTCTGGAGAGTTTGAAAAATCCCGGTAAAATCAGACGGACTCCATGTTGGAGGAGCCGCTGAACTAACATTAGACGTATTACTAGGTGTATATGAAGGGGCTTGCCAATAGCCTTTATCTACAGCGCGAGAACGTACATCACCAAAACTAACATTCTTATTCTGCTGCGCAATAGTTTTAATCTCGCGCTTTGTAAGGCCTCCTTCGGATGCCTTTTTTAAATCTTGTTTCCAGCCCATTGTTATGCTCCGTATTTATAAGTAAGAGGATCAACCGCCGTGGGACCTGGTACTTTTGCAATAGTAGGATAACGGTTGGTTAATTTACCGCTTGCATCGCGCTCAGGAGTGCCAAAGATGTAAGACAACATTTCCTGTTGTGGTGTCATCACTTTGCCAGAAGCAATCAAGTTACGTTTTAACATATCGCCAAATGCTTGCGGGCTTCTAATGCCTTGAGCTTTTGCCTGGCTTGCAAAGGAAGAATATTCGTCACCCGTAAAACCAAGACCTTGCTGTCCAAAAATAGATTTTGCAGTATCAGCAAAGGAACTGCTGCCGTAATCGATAGGTTTTTTGTAACTTTTTTTAAGCCGATTAAGCGCAAACTCAGGATTAGAATAAATGTCTTTTTGAGATTCCAGGTAAGCTTCTGCAGCCCCACGATTACCGCTTTGTACCAGGCTCTTAAACTTAGACAGTGCTGCTGCTCTTGTTGCCTTACTTGCTTTAATCCGATCTAAGCCATAATCCATGAAGGCTTGTTCGGTTTCAGTTGGCTGATAAGGTGCTGGTCCACCGCCTGAAAGACCACCTGTTACAAGACCGCCTATACCACCGATGATCGAACCAATAGGACCAAAAACAGAGCCCGTAGCTGCGCCTGATAGGCCGCCCCCAAAAGCACCTCCAATATCAAAAGCCATCTACGTATTAAACCTATTATGTCTTATTTTAACTGACTAGATTTATCACGAAACAAATGCATCGTAGGCATACTTACCAGCCAAAAGATTTTTTCGAGTGTCAAGTTGACGCGAAAAGGGATCGTTTACCTGGAACTTAGGTGCCCACTGTGCTACACGCATTTGTCTTTCCAGATCTGATTCAGCAGCATGATAATCACGCCCTGTGCCGATATCACCAAAAATACCAGCAGTTCTCTGCAACTGGTTCATTGAATTGGCGGTATTTCCCATACCTACCATTCCCATGCCCATCTTGGCAAAGTTCAACAATCCGCCCAGTTGGCTCATGTTGAAACCACCGCCTGCATTCCCAAAGCCCATGCCTGCTGGCATCTGACTGATAGGAACATCTTGTCCTTGCGCGAAACCACCGGGAAATGCCTGGTTAACAGGCGAAATCGGATCATATGTTGCGTACTGTTGCCAACCCATGATGCTACCTAAGCGAGGAAGTTGTACTGACGAGCGACTTGTGCAGGACGCCCCTGTGTGCCTTCACGAATCAAATTATAAGTGGGCTCAGCAAAAGTGAATTTTTGAGCCATGGCATCCATCCAATTTTTGGGAAGGTCCATAAAACCTTTGAATAAGTGCCCTTGCATCGCGCGTTGCTGAGCAGCGTCAGCAATACGTCCCATAGTTCCTTCATAGATACGGGAACGTTGTTCAATAACACGTGGATCGTTCTCAAAAAGATCACGCATTAATTGATAGCGCAAAGACTTGTCATATGAACTAAGTTCTTCTTCTTTGCCATCTTTGGTTTTGGTCTTACCAAACATCTCCTGCATGAAAGGATTGTTATAAATCTCACGCAAAATGTCGGCTTGGCTTGTTTGACCAGCGATCGGCATTGATTGATCAGGCGGCACCTGTGGTGCAAGCATTGAGCCAAAGCCAAAAGGAAGTTGTGCCATTATCTATACCTCCTTAGAAACTAATGCTAGGAGCTTGAAGCACTGAATTAGCATAAGGATTAGCAGTTAATGCTTGCCTTAAGTTAAGTCCTTGTTCTTCTTGGCTGCCAAGAGCTAGTTTACCAGCTGTTGCTACAGTACCAAGCATTGCATAATTCTGACCCATGGAAGCAATCAAGGCTTGTTGACGAACAAGCGCATTACGGTTTGCTTGCTCAACCAAGGGCATCATACGTTTCGTATTTTCAAAATCAAGATCAGTTGCATCACGAGCAAGTTGTTTTTGAGTTTGGATATAAAGCTGAGCAGTACGAGCGTCCATACCGGCAAGCGTTTCGGCTACTTTCTCAGCTTGCGCAAGTTGTGTAGATAAAGAAGTTTCTTTACCAGTAGTTGGTTCACCTTTGCCAATGCCAAAAGGCAAATCACCACTTGTCTTAGCCTTCTCCGCCATGCTGCCAAGACCTGTGCCGGCGGAAGCGGCAAAGGCTGGAATAGCGTAACCAGCGGCTTTAAGAAGAGGGTTTCTATGGCTACGTAAACCACTTGTTAGTGCAGCCGTAACACCGCCTGTTACTAAACCTCCGGCGGTACCAGCGGCTGCAGACAAGGGTCGCCCTTCGAGCATCTCTTGTATAGCAAAGCCGGCTGTAGGAATAGCAAGAGCGCCACCAAGAAGATTACCGCGACTAAAGATTGCATTACGTGCTGGATCTGGAGTTGTAGCACTGGTGCTACGACCGCCACCTACTTGCACTGTGCCAGACGGATCAGCAGCTGCTGCGGCAGAAGGTTGTTGACCACCTGCTGCTGGAGCTTGTTGACCACCAGTGAAATATTCGCCTACACGATTCCTAAGAAAATCTTGCACGTTACTCACGTCTTCCCTAAAAGAACGACGCCGTTGTGCTGGTTGCGGTTGAGGAGCGGCACTGGTTTGCTGTCCGCCACCTGGACCTGAAGTTTTTCCTACAGGATTTCCCTGTGCATCATAAATAATGTCGCCAACCGTAAACATATCTAAACGTTATAGGGTTCTTATAAAATAAATTCTATCACTGCACTTCTTGAGAGTAAGACTCAAGTGTTGGGAGCTGTGGCCGATTAGCACGTGCAATTACTTCGTTAATAGCAGTACCTGTTAACGCACCTGCTGCAGCACCAGCAACAGCACCAGCAAAACCACGTCTCGTCAAACCTTTTGTAAAACCTGGCGTTGTCTTAATAGTAGAAACATCATCAGCAATACCAGGAATGCCTTGCTGTACAACTACTGATTTACCGGCTTTAGGTGCACGCAAAGCAAGAGACGCACCAGCAAGACCACCAATAGCGGTTGCAGCAGAAGCAATGTTAACTGGATAACCAAGCATCCGAAGTTCTGGTACACCTTCTAAGTTTTCTGATGTGTATTTAAGAATTCCAAACAAGCCTTTGTCTTGATAGTAATTACGCATAAAGTTGGCGTAACGCTCGGGTGTCAAATCAGGAATATCTTCTTTCGCTGTTTCGTACTTCAAAGGTCTGCCTTGTCGCTGTAAGAAGAAACGTTCAACTAATTCTTGTGCGGGTTGCTGTGTTTCTCGGCGATCTTCTGAACCCTCTTCTGCATAAGCTTGTGCATAACCCTTGGGTCTAAACATCTCTCCAACATTGGTGATGTCATAGGTACCAGCAAGTGCTGTGGCTGGCAGTGTAACGCCCAAAGCAATAAGACCGGTTTTTTGCTTACCTAATTCTTTATAAGCTTCAGGGCCTACTGCTGTTTCAAGTGTTCTATCAACTGCTTTATCAAGAATCGCCAAGGGGTGGTTATACCGCCAGTAGATGCCTCGTGTTCCGTCATTGGCAATATCAGTCAGAAGGCGGGCACTAAATGCACCCACAGCCTGCACAGGTGTTTCCCGTAAAGAAACACCAAGGTCCTTTAACTCCTTATGGTATTTACCACGGAGATTTAAAACAGTTGGATAAGTTTCTTCGGCACGCCGTGTTGCTTCTGCACTTTTGGCTACACCAGTGGCAAGGTTTGCGCCTAAGTTGTTAAGAAGATTTTGAAATTGTTTCATCTTAGACACCGACAATGCTTGCCATATCCGATTGGATGCCGGCTAAATTAAATTGGTCTGGACGGAATAACTCTTCTCGCAGCGCAGCAGACATTGGGAGAGTTTGCTCCATTCCTTGCATCTGGAACATCGTGTTAGGAGAATAAGCATTCCTTACGGTCATTCGATTATTTTGTACTTGCTCAAGACGCTTTGCCAATGCCTCATTTAACAAATCACGTTGCATATTTTGTTGAAGGATTTGTTGCGACTGAAGAGTATCGGTAGGTGTCACCTCTCCACCTAAAAGTTTGTTAGCAAGTGTAGGAGTTACAAAGATAGAAGCAGCAAGATTAAGAGGTGTTTCTAATCTGCTACTACCAGGCTGAAGCGTTTCTTCCCCTGTTTTTGTATTGATCATACGCGTTGGCGCTTTAGGCCGCAAAGCACGCAAACCTGTCAGCGCTGTACCAGAAACACCTGCATCTAATAAGCCGTAAAGAGCTGCGTCTTTAGGTGAAGCGCCGCCCATCAGTGCAATACCACCGGTTAAACCACCGCTCATCAACGCACCTGGAAGAACATCCTTGGCTGCGTTAAGTAAACCTTGAAAAAGAGCGCTTCTACCGGCCATCACACTGTTTTTCTTTTATTATAAATGCTACGTTTTTGGTTCTTCATTATTCTTTTTAAACGTTTCTTTTGAATCTTCCTTATCTCCTTTTAGAAGTTGAGCAACAGACAGATTACCTTCTGCTTCATTTTCTGCTTTGCTTTCAGCCGTGGCCATCAAGTAACCCTTAGGATCAGGGTTGGAAGCACGTGGCATTGGATTACTAATGCGATCGTCAGGTTTAAGTGTGGGACTTAATGCATACATATCACGCCAGATAGCATTAAAACCAGGCTGATCTTCCGGACGTTGTTTTGTTAATGCGCGTCCAACATTAAAGTCGTAATCTTCTCTTCGATTGAAGCGACCGATTCCAGCAAATACTTCAAGCTTTTGCGCATCATCTCCAACATATTGAAGACCTGGGTTGAAGCGCAATTTACGTGTTTGAATACGGCGCAAAAGGTCGCTGCTATCAAATCTATTTGGAGTCCAGGGTGCTGTACCGCTATCTGCTTTAGCAGAAAAAAGATCATCAAAATTTAATTGACGCTTTTTTGCAAAAACATCCTGAGTGTAATCAATATATCTACCAAGTTCTAAACGATGATCTTTTGCCATTAATCCTCGGTCTTTTTACTATCTTTTTTCTTCTTTAACCCTACCAGAGTTTGACGCAACCGTGCTTGCTTCACAGTTTTTTCGTCATACTCATCTGGATTAGCAAGGACATTTGCCTGGAGCTGAGCGGAAGTAATTCCCTTCTTCTTAGCTTTGGCAGTGAAGGCGCCTTCCTTCATGTCCATGCCTTGGATCCACTTCTTGTCTTTCTTTTCTTTTTTCTTTTCAGACATGATCAACGACGACGAGCTGCACGCATTAACTGTTGAATCATCCCTTCAGAAGGAGCCTGATAAGGACGAAGTGCGTTTTGACCTACTCCTTTGAGTTTAACACCAGCAATTGAAGCGGGTCCTTCCATGCGTCCAGCAGCTGCCGAGATGTAGTTACCAAGGTGACGAGCAACGGCATCATTGCGTGCTTGGACAGGATCAACGGCTTCTGGAATAGCGGAAGGACGGCGAGCGTAACCAGCTAATTCTGTATTTGCTGCAACGCCTAAACCTTGCGTACCAAGTCCCATTCGAGGTCCTTGTACAGGTGGTTGCGAAGGACCATAAACAGGAGCTTCCGGGGTTGCAGTTGGAATTCTGCTTTGTGCTGTTGGTACATTTCGTGCGGTAGCCCCAGGTTGTTGGCCACGTTTGTAAGCAGCTTGTGCCATTAGTTGATTACCAACCTGCTGAAGTTGCGATCCGGTTGCACCATAGCGTGCAATTGCTTCAGATTCACTTAATGCGCCAAGACCAGCTGGAATTGCCCCAAGACCTGCACCAAGCTGTTGAGCGCCACGTACCATGCGACCACCAGGTGTCGCTTCTGCTGCTGCAGCAAGACGATAACGGTTGTACTCTTGAAGCTCAGCAGTCGGTGACGTACGTACAGAAAGGCGGCTGCCGCCTTGTGGATAGTCGCCTTCCAGGACATTACCAATAGGGCCAGCGGCAAAACGAGCAGGGCCAGTGAAAGAAGATGTCATCGGCTCTTGCATCAACTCACCAAACTCATTGTAGTAAAAACCAGGTTTTGCACTACGTTGAGTAGGTGAAATATTTGGTTGTCCTGCTTCGCGAGAAGAAAGCCTTGAATACGTACCAGCAACAGGTTGACCTTCGGAAACCAAGGTAATTCCTGTCAACTCTGCAATGTTAAGTGCATCTTGATTTTCAAGTTTAAGAGTTTCTACAAGACGTTTTGCAGGGAAAGATTGTGTTTTGTCTCCTAACCGATAGATGACATTGCCGTCTTGACGTGTAACTTCAGCACCTTGTTTTACTAAGTTACGCAATTGAGAAGAAACCGCACCACCATAAGAAGGCTCTAAGCGTGCGTAGTAACCAGAACGCACTGCTTCATCCACTTCTTGCAAACCCTCTCTTTGAGGTCTTTGCATAATATCCGGGAGTGGCTGTCCAGTTAAGAGTCTTTGTTGCGAAGCAAGCTGTGGTTTTGCAGCAACGAGTACACCAGACTCATCGAATTGCGGCAAGTAAACGGCAGCTAATTGTGAAGCGCGCTTGGTTGCTTCTTCAGGTTTAAATCCACGTTGTTGGAAAGAAGATTCCAGCGCTGATATTAATTGCCGTTGGGCTTCAAGCACATTGGTACGGCGTTGTTCTTCCCCTTTAAATGCAGATTTTGCTCGAGTTTGTGGTCCGGTATAAGGCAGCTTTTCCCCGTTAATACCAACCAAAAAGCCTTTCTGGGGTGTCTCATAAGAAGAACCAGAAAGCATATTGATAAATTGACGACGTGATTCATCAAATTCACCATATGGTTTTTGGCGCATAATTGGAGTGTCGCCAACGGTATTCTTTAAAAGAACATCAACTTTTCTGTTGATCATTTCATAGTCGTCACCATAAGTATCTTTAATTCCTTGTACAGCATTTTGAATGGACGTTCCAGGGGCAACCTCAAGTACAGCGGCAGCATATGGAGAAATGGGAGCGTCTAAACGAATTTGGAAATTAACTAACTGAGCAGTAGTTTTACCTGTATCTGGATCAACTGTTAGGCGAGTGCGTTGAAGAGGTGCCTGAACAATTTCAGTTGTCTTAAATTGTCCTACAACGCCAGGGGCAATTTCATTATCTGTAATCGTATCCACAGTCAAAGGAACAGTATCAACGATTAAACCTGTCTCAGAACCTTTGTAACGCGTTGGTTGTTGTCTGTTTTGCTCAGTTAATGCATTTAAGTTATATGAAGGGAAACCAACTAACATCCCTTCTTTCTTGCCGCCTTCCCGCCGCATAGCGGGATAGACTTCCGGTCTATATACAGGAAGGTAAGCACGATCTCTTGGCTGTGATCCTCCAGCGCGCTCGGCCTCGAAGTACTTACCAATAGAACCGGTGTATTCTTGTTGTTCGCCAAGGCGAGCACGTGCTTCTTCGCCACGAACTGGTTTGATTGTTGTGATGTACTGTGGAATATCACCAACCTCAGATTCATAAATCTCTTGAAGTGCCTCAGAGGTTGCTTTGTCCCAGCCAGCAAACGTCTGCGCATTATTATTTGCAGACTGTTGGTTTTCTGGAAGTTGGTAATTTAAAAGACCGGCTTCTTTGCGTTTAGCATAATCTTTCATCGTATGCGGTAACTCTGTGGAGCGGCGCTCCCAGTAGTTTGCCATCGCAGCAATGTATGCAGGATTTAAAACCTGTTTAGTTTCAGCCGTTGCACCACCAATAGGTTCGTCTAATAACGATGTATTTGGAAGTAATCCTTTACGTGCAAGATCAAGAGCTGCAACGCCAGCTTCACCGGTCACACCTTGACTTGCTGTTTTAAATTGATTGAGACGGTATAAAGCGCCTTGTCGTTGACCTGGGGTTAAATCGGGATCATCTAATACGTTCTGAATTTGACGATCCACCATCTCTGGGTCAATCTGTGCATAAGCAGAGAATGTTTCACGTAATGGTGAAGACAAGCCACGAACAGTACCTTGAGCCATTTGGGAAGCACGCTCAGATGCTTCCAGGGGATCAATATCTTGCTTGCGGAAATCACGTTCTAATTCAGACTTTAGAATTTTTTGTAAAGAAGAAGGGAAATTGACTGGACCGCCAGGAGTTTGGCTAGATCTTAAACTTTGATTCCAAGCGGCCTTGGGGGAAACTACTGCGTTTTTAAGAAGAGCTTGTTCGGCTTCCAGGCGTGTGGTAATACGGTCTTCTCGAATAGCGCGACGATCTGCAGGAAGAACGCTGCTTGGCGCATAAATACGTTCTTCTTGTGGAATAGAAGTTGATTCATCTAATTTAGTTACATTGCGTTGACCCTCTTCTACGCGACGCCTTAAAAATTGTTGAGCACCGGAATCAACAGTTTCATTCTGTTGATCAACAACATCAGGAATCTCCGTTTCCTGCATGGATGTTAAATCAGGCTGGCGAGAAGGAGGTGGTGTAGCGCCAGGTGCTCTACCAAACTCATCTTTAAACCCGATACTTGTAATAGTATCTAGCGGACCTTGTGTAACACCGGATTTACCAGATTGCTGCGGAATATCCTTGACACCACGCTGTTGTAGATATTTACGTACGCCGTACACTCCACCAGTGCCAGCAGCTGCTGCCAAACCAATTCCAATGCCCACAGAAAGCGGGTCAACGCCCTGATCTTCTTGACTTTTCAGTTGATTACGTCGAAATTCAAGAACTCGTGGCGCCAACTCCGCTCTTTCTTCCGGATCTTCTGGGTATGGAGTCCCAGTAGCACGGCTGTAAGCGGCAAAATCAGCAGGAGATAACGCCATTTGGAACTTATGAGCTATGAATTTCTTGTTATTTGTATTTTAACGGGAATAATTTAGAAAAAGCTGCGTACGTTAGACTAATACAAAGAGAAAACGCCAAACATCTGGGGAAATACAAACATGCACCCTAAAAATCGCATGGAAAAAGCAATTGCATTGGGAGCAATTGCAGATGTAGCTGAAAAGATGGAGCAATCGGGCGCCAGTGGGATGGATATTGCAGCATTTACGTCTGGTGCACGACAAAAACTAGCGGAAGAGCGCCCAGATCCAGAGAAATATGCAAAAGCTGCCGTGTCTGCCTCGAAATGGAACAAGGCAAACACCTAAAAACTAACGTCAAGTAAATATACACACCGCCGGGGCCAAACACCCCGGCATTTTTGTCTGTATTTTTGGGCAAAACCCTTGAAACAGCTACAAATTTTAGGTGTTATGTACGCTGTGATACCAAAAAATGGCCCTATAGAGGTCAAAAAAGGGAAAAAATTTTACTGACGCTTCTCCAGTACCCTATGCGTAGTGAATTGCGTATAGAAAAAAAGAAAGGGGTGATGGGTTGAATTTTAATATCGGGGGCTGCGCATCCGTAACAACGCAGGCAAACGTTATTGAATTGGAGTTTAATTCCATGGCAACAGTAGTGCAGACGATTAGCAACGCTGAGATGATCACAAGGCTCGGTCATGCGGCAGGAATGCTGCGTTACCACAAGAAGGTTGTGATGAAGCCTGGCGTTCTCCGCGCTAGCGGATGGACGCCGAGTGATGTCATCAAGTTTCTGTTGGATGAGCTTTATGCAATGGAGTCTGTCGTTGATGAAGGCTTTGGTGATGAAGTGATTTGGAAGGTGTGGATCACACGCCGACCCGAAGATCACTGCTTCGTTATTGAAGCTAGCAGCCGCTGAGTGTTATCTCTTCCCCTG
>JACCDX010488373.1_pt1 | contig 17842 bp, 11 predicted proteins | sample 7449681 | NCBI WGS metagenome assembly JACCDX01 (sample SAMN15323450, study PRJNA562643) | freshwater metagenome | isolation source: river surface water | place: USA:Blue River Watershed | collected 2017-08-18
CACTGGTACATCAGGTACTTCAGGAAGTGCAGGAACATCAGGTACTAGAGGTAGTTCAGGATCTTCAGGAACTTCGGGTACTGCTGGAACTACAGGAACTTCTGGTTCTGCTGGTAGTTCAGGATCATCAGGTAGCACTGGTACATCAGGTACATCTGGAAGTGCGGGTACATCAGGATCTGCTGGTAGCTCAGGATCTTCTGGGCAATCTGGTGCTGCTGGATCTTCTGGTACCTCAGGATCCTCTGGATCAACGGGTACATCAGGTACTTCAGGAAGTGCAGGAACATCAGGTACTAGAGGTAGTTCAGGATCTTCAGGAACTTCGGGTACTGCTGGAACTACAGGAACTTCTGGTTCTGCTGGTAGCTCGGGATCAACAGGTACATCTGGTACGTCTGTTGCAGTTTCCGGTACAAACAATACGTATGTTAAGTTTACCTCTGCAACCACTGTAGGTAACTCAGCATTCTCAATCAGAGATAACACTACAAACTCTGCATTGAACTTAGGTACGCAAGCAAACTCTTCTAGATACGGTGAGGTTGCACAAGCAGTAGCTACCATCTCGTCATCTAACGACATGCAGCATGGTAAGGTAATGGCTAAATTTGCAATCGCTGCTTCTTCTACACAAACTCTGAACCTAAACACTTCAACTGATAGAATTACGGTGCCAAACAACTCTGTTGTAGCATTCACAGTTAACTTGGTAGTTCAAGATGATACCAATCAAAACGTAGACTATAGAAGATATGAAGGAGCAGTTAAAAACATTGCGGGAACAACATCTTTAGTCGGAGTGGTAACAGAAATCACAATCACACAAGACAGTTCACTATTCACTTGTGCTGTTACTGCAGACAATACCAATGATGCACTTTCTATAGCAGTTACAAACTCTAGTTCTAATACAATCAAATGTTTAGGTACTGTTAACATCTATCAGATAACAAAGGGATAATTTAAATTGAGATAAATAGAGAGCGATGTAACCCGTCGCTCTTTATTATTATAGATGGATGAGTAATTATAAACTTAAAAATTCCGATGGTATTGTATTTGATACCAACGGTAAGGGTATTGGATTACCACAGATAGACAATATTAATAACGCAACAACCGCCGGTATACAGGCTGGTAGTTTAATGTATGCTGTTGCTCAAAATTCGATCTATTATTTTAATGGCACTGCATGGGTAAGCGGACAAGGAACATCAGGATCTTCTGGGGTCAATGGTACATCAGGTACCACGGGTACTTCAGGATCGTCAGGATCAACCGGAACATCGGGTAGTTCAGGGAGTACTGGAACAAGCGGATCGAGTGGAAGTTCTGGAACTTCAGGATCTGCAGGTAGTTCAGGAAGCACTGGATCGAGTGGAAGTTCTGGAAGTACTGGATCTTCTGGATCGACTGGATCTTCTGGAACATCTGGATCAACTGGAACATCGGGTACTGCAGGTACCGCTGGAAGTTCAGGATCTTCAGGATCTTCCGGAATTTCAATGGTGTTTAAAGGCGCATACTCAGCCGGTACGACATACGCAGCTAATGATGTAGTTTATCATAACGGAAGTTCATACGTGTCGCTATTGGGCGGTAACGTGGGTAATACACCAAATTCTTCACCAAGTCAATGGGGTTTAACTGCACTTGCAGGAACAAACGGTACTTCTGGAAGTTCTGGATCGTCTGGGTCTTCAGGACAATCTGGTGCTGCAGGAACAGCAGGAAGCTCCGGATCGAGTGGTCAAAATGGAGCTGCAGGATCCTCTGGAAGCTCCGGGTCGTCTGGACAAAGCGGAGCAGCGGGTTCAAGTGGTTCTTCCGGAACCTCAGGAACCAGGGGATCTTCGGGAAGCTCTGGATCATCAGGTCAAAGTGGAGCAGCGGGTTCTTCTGGATCATCCGGTAGCTCTGGACAATCGGGTGCAGCAGGATCTAGTGGATCTAGTGGTCAATCAGGAGCAGCAGGATCCTCCGGATCTTCTGGTAGTTCTGGCCAAAGTGCAGCGACTGCAATTACCAACAATACAGATAACTATGTTGTAACAGCCACCGGAAACGGAACAACCCCATTTAATGGAGAATCCAGATTAACATTTGATGGGACAACACTTACAGTTAATCCTACTGCAAGTTCAACAGCAACTACTCTTGCTTTTGGTAACGGTGATAATGCCACAATTGCTTCTTATTATTCTATGACTTTTCAAGTCAATAGTTCTAACACCCAAAGTGGTAGAACATATAACTGGAACAAAGCAGGAACTGGATACGGAAATGGATCGAATCTAATGTCACTTGCTGCTGACACGAATGTTCTTGCATTGAACGGAAGTGTAAATTCTAGAGCATATTCTATACCAGGTCAGTCAGGGGTTGGAACATATCAATACGGGTTAACAAATTCACCTACTTGGAACGTAAATCAGGGTAGTTACACTAATAATAACTCAACAGCACCCGATGGATCGACAACAGCTGCTACCTATACATTGAGTACAGCATCTTGGGATTTATACCAGACTATTGCTGTTACATCTGGTGTTGTTTATAGAGTAGGTGTATGGGTTAAACTTGGAACTGCTACAAATTTTTGCATCGTTGTAAATAATACAAGTGCATGGAATACAGTTGGGGGTAAGGCATTTAATTCTAGTGATGGGTTAAGTACGTCTAAATGGACTCACGTTTCTTTTACGTTTACAGGACCAAGTACCAATAACATAAATTTACACATCGGAGGACACTCCGAGAGTATCACCCAACAAACTGCTGGGACTGTGTTTGTTTGGAACTGGGAAGTTACAACAGGTAATTCCACTTGGGTTGGTAATATTGATGATGAGATTAGACTCCCTTCAACTAGTATATTTACATCAAGAGGATTACTTGGGCTAGGAACTACGTCCCCAGTATATACATTAGATATACAATCAAATATAGCAGCGGAACCCTATGTTCAGGCTAGATTTTTAAATACTAACGGATCAACCCCGTATGGAGGAATTTTAGTTAATGGTTCTAATCAAGCCCATATTCGTTTTTTAACCGGAACATCAACTTGGGGTGGATCAGGAGCAAAGCAATGGCAAATAAGAACTGGCATAGCAAGTAATGTTGATGCTTTATCCATATATTCATGGACATCAGGATCCGATATTTTATATCTAAATTCTAGTGGTAATGTCGGAATTAATAACACAACACCTCAGTACAAGCTTGATGTTTATAATACTGGGATAGCTGCAAGTATAGGGGGAACAATTTCCCCAGGCTCTTTTGCAGGATTACATTTTGGATATTTAGAAACTGGTAATACTGCTTATAGAAAATCAGCTTTAGTTTTTGAAAGAACCGATAATAACGGTCAAGGTGGTAATGCTTCAGGAAAAATACATTTTTTGTTAAATAACATTGCATCAGAGTCTGCAACATCATTAACCTCTGCAGTCCTTACTATTGATTCGGACGCAAGTGGAACTAACGGAAGTGCTAGAGTTGGTATAGCTAATAGAAACCCTTCTTATCATTTGGATGTTAGTGGTGATATAAGAGGGCAGAGATATAGAGGAATTAACAGCTTAGTTCTTAACACTTACACGACAGTCAATCCAGCTTCTAACGTTTTCATGTATTCTCAGCCTAACGATAGAGACTCTTGGATTTTCTTAGACTCTGCGGACACTGGTTCCAACTGGGGAATTTATCATAGACAGATCGATAGTACAGTGTCCAGTTTACCTGCAAATTCTTTTGGATTTATCGGTGGAGGATCTAGCGCTCTCCAGGCCTATATTTCAGTAGGTACTGGTAATGGATATTTTGCAGGAAGCCTCGGTCTCGGATATGCTTCGCCCTCTTATAAATTAGACGTAAACGGTGCAGCACGGATAACTAACCAGTTCTATCCAAATTGGGGTATTAACTTAAATCGTGTCAATGGAGCAAGAACTGGTATTTCTCACTACAACGACTCCTACTACAACTGGCAAGAATATATGTCACCAGCTGGAACTACGAGCTGCGGTCCTAACGGAAACCTCACAGCACCTTCTGGATTGAGCTCAGTTACTTCATGGGCTTGGCGTTATAGAATGGAGGGTGTAAGCACCTACGGATTTCTCTGGGAAACTGGTTCTGGTGGCGGAGGTGATGCTACAGCTAGTCCCATCATGGAACTTAATGCAACATCGGGAACACTTCGCGTTTCCGGGGATCTTATTGCTTATGCATCAGACAGGAGATTAAAGACTAATATAAAAGTGATTAATAACGCACTTTCTAAGGTGAGATCTATCAGGGGTGTTGAGTATGATTGGGTAGATGGAATAGAAGAAAAATATGGTTTCCATCCCACATCAAAACACGAAGTTGGTGTAATTGCCCAAGAAATTCAAGGTGTTTTACCAGAGGCTGTACTAACAGCTCCTTTCAATGGAGCTTATAAGCAGAAGAGTGGAGAAGATCCGAACTTCTTAACTGTAAAATATGAAAGGGTAGTACCTCTTCTTATCGAAGCAATCAAAGAACTCTCCATAGAAAATCAAGAATTAAAAGCTCGTTTAGAACGAATTGAATCAAAGTTAAAAGACTAAATCCTCTTCTTTGAAATTAAGGTATATAGAGAGAATCTAGTAGATATCTTTTAATGGCTAATTACAAATTTAAAAATTCGGACGGGATAGTATTTGACACCAACAGTCGAGGTATTGGTATACCTACTGTTGATGATATAGCAAATGCTCCCACCTCAAGTATTGCACAAGGTTCCATTCTTTATGCTATAGCACAGAAAAAGATTTATTCTTTTGATGGATCGGTTTGGGTGGTTTCTGCAGGAACATCAGGAACTGCCGGTTCGTCAGGTTCGACCGGAACATCGGGGTCTTCCGGAACAACTGGAACTTCGGGATCGTCTGGTCAATCAGGAGCAGCTGGATCTAGTGGATCATCGGGTACATCTGGTGCAAACGGATCATCAGGAAGCTCTGGAACATCAGGATCTAGTGGATCGTCAGGATCAACAGGATCATCCGGTTCTACTGGAACATCTGGCTCATCTGGATCGACAGGATCGTCAGGATCTTCTGGAAGTACAGGATCATCAGGATCCTCTGGTTCTTCTGGCGTTTCCTTAAACTGGCGTAGCACATACTCTGCAGGTACCACATACAGCATCAATGATATAGTTTATTTAAACGGAACATCTTATGTTTCGTTGATCAATAGTAATATTGGAAACACACCGAGTTCTTCCCCGGCACAATGGGCAGTGATAGCACAAGCAGGAACATCGGGGAGCTCTGGATCTAGCGGGGCATCTGGATCTTCAGGTAGTTCTGGACAATCCGGTGCAGCAGGAACAGCAGGATCCTCAGGTAGTTCTGGTCAATCTGGTGCAGCAGGAACAGCAGGATCTTCAGGTAGTTCTGGATCTTCGGGAACATCAGGAACTAGAGGATCTTCGGGTAGTTCTGGTCAATCTGGTGCTGCTGGAAGTTCTGGATCTTCTGGTACATCTGGAGCAGGAACTATTAGCGGAACTACCAACTATGTAGCGAAATTTACAAATTCTACAACTGTAGGAAATAGTCAAATTTTTGATGATGGAACAAATGTTGGTGTAGGAACAGGATCGCCATCAGCTACACTAACTGTAGGCTCTGCATCTACTGGGCAATCCTCTGGGGATAATAGTACTATTGCTAGATTTGGCGGATCTAGTAGTGCAGGAAAGATTTACGGCCTAACCGTAACAAATACAGCAGCTGCAGCAGTAAACAACGAATCCCTAATATCTTTTGTCAATGCATCAAACTGGTCAGCAACCGGTGCTATCAGTACCATCACCACAAACGCTACCAGTGCTTTAAGCAACATGAGATTCTATGTGTATTCTGGATCTGCCCTTGTTAATAGAATGACTTTAGAAGGTGGTGGTAATTTAACAGTGACTGGTACTATCTCTGCTTCTAACTTCAGTGGGTCTTCCTCTGGGACAAATACGGGGGATCAAACATTAGCCGGTCTTGGAGGTTTGCCTATCAATTCAAGTTTCACCAGCACGGTCAATACAAACGCAGGTTTTACTCCTTATTGGACTAATAGCAGCACAGGAACTTCAGCATACGTAGAAGGGCGTTTAACTTCGGGTGATCGTAATATCACCTGGGGAGTTTCTCACAATTACACCAATTCTGAATGGAACCAGGCTTGGCTATATTCTGGGGGTGGACATCTTGCTCTAAAGACCCAAGATACCTATCATATTAGATTTTACGTAGGAGGTTATACCGATGGATTTGAAAGAATACGTTTCGATTCTAGCGGACGAATCATATCTTATTTCAATACTGCAACAGGTGTTGCAAATAACGATTTCAATGTAGGAAAAAGTATTCTCGGTAACGTTCACATAGCTAATGGCGATGGAGTATCAACCAATAATAAGCAAGCAGCCATAACATTCCAGGGTGGATCTTCAACCGAAGCACAGGCTGGAATTTATGTTTCTAATAATAACAGTACCGGAACCGCAATGGGATTTGCGACCACTGATTCTTATGCAAACGGACCTAAATTATTCATGACTGCTACGAACACTGGAGTTGTCAATTTTCCAAGAGCAAGGCCAACTTATGCAGGAAATACAATAATAGATGCTGCCAACTATACCTCTTATTCTCCTACTCTGACAGGTTCTGGAGCTAGTGGTACATGGAGTATAGCTATAACAGGAAATGCAGGATCTGTTTCTAACGGGGTCTATACAAATTCATCAACTAATTCCCTTAGTGGTATTTTGAATTTTGGTGCGATGAATGCCACTCCTTATAATAATCCAACAGGAACTAGTAATGGTATTTCATTTGGAGGATATGAATCAAGTTCTTTAAGAGCTTATGGAATTTTTACAGAGCAGGAAAATGTCGGAGGTAACTATTCTAAACTCACATTCAACTATCATACTGGTATTAGATTAGGAGCTTCTACGAGTTATGGGGGTGTTAGATTCTATAATAACTTCGTTGGTGGTGGGGGAGGTTCTGAAATATTCTCAGTGGGTAATGGTGATAATCATGTCAGAGTTGCAAATAACTTTTACGTATCTGGATATTCTTCTTCTAATACCGCAAACGTCACTCAAAATCTTTGGGTAAATTCCGGAAATAATTTATCATCCTCTACCGGGGGTCTTCAACTTTGGGGTACAGCAGGAACTATTTCTACAACATCTTGGCAAGGCTTTAAAAATGGTGCATCAACTGGATGGAATTATCATGGCGGTGTTACTGCAACGGGTGCTTATGCTACTTATTATGTGATGGACACTGCAAGCAGAGGATGGATCTGGAGATATTCTCCTAACAATGATTTTGGCGGTACCAACGTAGCTTCTATTCAGAACGATACCGGACAAATGGCTCTTGGTTCTGTCTATGATGGAACTAGTAGTAATCCAACATTTGCTCAATTGAATGTGTGTAATGGAAGGGGATCTGCTACTAATTATAGAGACATAGATATTAAGGGATCTTGGGCTGCTGGAGAAGGTCACTCAATCACGGCAACTCACGGTTCTTCTTCCGGTAATATCGTAGGTCAGATCACATTTCAACATGATAGTCCCGGATCCCGTATCAAGTTCGGTAAACTTTATCATTCTGGTGATCAGAGTACTTATCCGATGGAGCTCATCTCGAGCGGATCTAGTGGAAATCTTTATGTTACTGGTGACATCACAGCATACTATTCGGACGAAAGACTAAAAACAAAAGTTGCAGGCATTGATAATGCTTTGAATAAAGTACTCTCTCTATCAGGATTTAAATATGTAAATAACGATCTTGCTAAAGAACATGGATATGATTCTGACAAAGTTCAAATTGGTATGTCTGCACAAGAAGTACAAAAGATTGCTCCAGAAATTGTTAAACTAGCTCACTTTGATATGGAGATAATAAACGGAGAGGTAGCTTCAAAATCTGGAGAAAATTATCTCACTCTGGATTATTCTAAATTGGTACCGATCTTAGTGGAAGCAATCAAAGAACAACAAGGACAAATTGAAGATTTAAAGAAGGCTCTTTTCAATGTTATTGACAATCAATCATAACTTTCCCTTTCTTTTTTACTCTGATATATAACTATAATAAACTAGTGTAAATGTCGGGATATAAAATCACGAACTCGGATGGTGTCGTCATAGTAGCTAATGGTAAAGGTATCACCGTTCCTGTTGTTGATTCGATTAATAATGCATCCAATTCGATGCCCGAGGGTACTATCCTCTATTCATCTGCCACCAAGCAGATTTATAGATTTGATGGTACTGCCTGGCAAATAGCAGCTGGATCTTCGGGTACTGCTGGCTCATCAGGATCTTCTGGATCTTCTGGGCAATCCGGTACTGCTGGAACCTCTGGTTCTGCAGGCACATCTGGTTCATCTGGCAGTTCAGGAACATCAGGATCAACTGGTTCTTCTGGATCCTCTGGATCTTCTGGTCAATCCGGAACAGCGGGTTCGTCAGGAACAACAGGTACATCAGGCTCATCAGGATCCTCCGGTACTTCGGGTACTAGGGGTAGTTCAGGATCTTCAGGGACATCGGGTAGTTCTGGATCTACTGGTACTTCCGGTACTTCTGGATCTGCTGGTACTTCCGGGCAATCAGTACCTGGTGGATTATCAATTCAATATGGTGGAACCACCCTTAGTAATGCTGGCTGGGTTTCCCAACAAATATCTTATTCCGGATCAAATCTAACTTCCAATTCTGGTACCCTTTATATTTCTGGAACCGACGGTAATGGTAATGCAATTCAAAACGGGAGTACAGCAACCCTATTGGATCAATTAGTATCTGTTGCCACTGATGGATCTTTAGGACATGTACTTGTCATCTTCGAAAGATCTGATCGTAGCAAAGCCAACTTCTATAGCTATACAACATTTGCAAAAAGAACACCAACAGGTAACACCGATGCTTCGATCAGTTCTCTAGTTTATCTAGGTGGATCTGCTACAAGCACATTCAGTGCTCCGTGTATTTCTTTTGTTGTTGTGGGTAGAACCGGACAATTAGGTTCTTCTGGAACATCAGGATCCTCCGGTTCAACCGGTACATCAGGATCCTCCGGATCTACAGGATCTTCAGGAAGCTCTGGATCTTCCGGACAAACCGGTACACCTGGATCTTCCGGTACCTCTGGAAGTTCAGGATCAACTGGAACATCAGGAACGAGTGGATCTGCTGGATCATCCGGTCAATCTGGATCGTCAGGAAGTTCAGGATCTTCTGGAACGAGTGGTTCTTCTGGATCTTCCGGAACATCTGGTACTAGAGGTTCTTCTGGAACTTCCGGTACTACTGGATCATCTGGATCGTCTGGGTCTTCAGGAAGTTCTGGATCGTCTGGACAAACTGGATCTCCTGGATCTTCTGGAAGCTCCGGATCCTCTGGGCAAACTGGATCCCCAGGATCTTCAGGAAGCTCTGGATCTTCAGGACAATCTGGCGCTGCTGGAACAGCGGGAAGTTCAGGTTCTTCTGGACAAACAGGATCCCCAGGATCTTCCGGAAGTTCTGGATCATCGGGACAAACAGGATCTCCAGGATCTTCAGGAACATCCGGTGCGGGAACAATATCGGGAGGATCTGCAAATACAGTAGCTAAGTTTTCTGGAGCAACCACATTAACAACAAGTACAATTACCGATAATGGAACGACTGTTGCAACCTCGGCTCAATTTGTTCAGGGTGGAGGTGCAGCAAGATCCACATTAGGAACAACAATAGCATTTACTAGAAATACTGCATTCACTGCTAATGCAGATCTTGGAGACGGGGAAAGATTTTTAAGTATAGTTAATGAGAGTACTACAGCCAGTGCAATGACTGGGTTATCTTTTAGAATTAACCCATCAGGGACTGGATCAACTAACATAATGTTAGATTATAAACTAGTTAACAATGGATCCAATAATAGTACCCTGTATTGGACCTTTAATAGCTCTGGGGGATTTAACGACAGAATGAGTTTAACTAGCGGGGGAGCCCTCACCGTAACTTCCACTGTTGTAACATCCGATGGATTTCAAGGTAGGTATTATAGAATTCGAGAGGCATCCGCAAATAGAGGAGGTTTATACCCATACAATTTAATTCTTGGTAGTGGTACAGATTATAGTATAGGTATATTTTCTGAAGGAGAACTTTATTTAGCATCCGGAGGTTCTGCTACCAAAAGGTTCACAATGAACAATGCCGGAGCAGCGAATTTCAGTGGCAATTTAACTGCTGCTAATTTTAGTGGAAGTTCATCTGGAACTAATACTGGAGACCAGACAACTGTTTCTGGATCTGCTGGATCTTTAAGTGGATACGGTATTGATCAATTTAGAGCTTTTAGTAGGCTTAACTCCCTTTCAATGGGCGGTAATACTTCTACGTTCTATCCCGTATATTTCTCTTCCGATTGGGGTAATGGTATTCAAGAAATTGAGATCATGAGAACATCTGTCCACCAAGACGGTAGTTCTTTTGGTTCTTTATTCGCTAAAATACGAGGGCGTTCTACTGCTTGGGGTCATCATTATGATTATTGGGAATCCGAAATACCTATTTCTAATGGAGTACACCATCCATTCATAGCTAAGGCACAGGGGCATTCTACCTGCGGTAACTTCTTGGTTTGGATAAAGGGTGGACTTAGCTATTCGTGGAGATCTGATTCCTATATAGCGATTAGTGATTCCTCCGCCACTTCAAAAAGTATTTCGTGTGGTGCAACAAACACATACAACACACAAACAACAGTAGATGAAGATTTTACCGCCGGATATAACTGGTACATGGTAGGCCTAGCTTCTAGAAACGGAAGCGATTTAGGGCGCGCTGCTTATAGATGGGGTACAATTTATGGAGGAACCGGAAATTTCTCTGGAGATGTTATAGCATATGCATCTTCCGACGAAAGACTCAAGGATAATATTAAACCTATAGAAGAACCGGTTAAAAAGACCCAATTAATTACCGGTGTTGAATTTGATTGGAACGAAACCCTTCAAACTATCTATAAAGGACATGACATCGGGGTAATTGCCCAAGAAATTGAGCGGGTTATGCCTGAGATAGTGACCACGAGAGATGATGGATACAAAGCGGTTAAATATGAAAAAATAGTCGCTTTGCTAATTGAAGCCATCAAAGAACAACAGGTTTCTATCGAGAGTCTAGAATCGAGAATTAAAAAATTAGAAGAAAACTCTTAAACACTTAGTGTGTGAAAAAATTAGAGAACATTTTCATAGTAGGAGGTGGCACAGCAGGATGGTTATCTGCGCTCTATATTCAAAAATTATTTCCCAAATCCAAGATCAATCTAATAGAAAGTGAAGAGATAGGAATAGTTGGAGCTGGAGAAGGAACCACTGCTAATATCATAACATTTTTACAAGATCTGGGGATTGATCATTTTGATCTGATTAAAGAAACTGGCGCAACCCTAAAATTAAATATCAAATTTGAAAATTGGAACGGAGATGGTAAATCATACTATCACCCCTTTAGCACATTTCTTGGAATGAGCAAAATAGATCTCAATAAAATGGGATGGCCAGCAGATAGAACCTCCTCTACTTATTTTAATGATGATGCAAGAATTTATTTGCTTTATTGTATTGCTAACAATCTGCCTCTTGATGATTTTCTTTTAAATAATGTTTTATCTGGAAAGAACCTTTCTAATTTTTCAATTGATGCAAGAAGTGGGGTTGCAAGACCTATCAGTTTAAATTCCTATCATTTCGATGCATCAAAATTGGCTCAATTTCTTCGAAGAGTAGGTGAATCAAGAGGTATTAAAAGAATCGAAGGTGTTGTAGACACAATTAACAATAATGCAGAAGGTTATATCACTAAGCTAAAACTAAAGAGTGGATTAGTTTGTGAAACTGATTTTGTTTTGGATTGCACTGGATTTAAGAGAAAAATCATTGGAGAATTTTACAAAACTAAATGGAAGAGCTACCAGAAGCATTTAAAGGTTAAATCTGTTATTCCTTTTTTTCTCCCACCAGACGAAAATAAAATAGTGTCTTACACTAATTGTATTGCCATGAAATATGGCTGGATGTTTCAGATTCCTTTACAGCACAGATATGGGTCCGGTTATATTTTTGATTCTGATTTTATTAATGCTGATCAAGCATTAGAAGAAGCTGAACAATTTATGGGGCGTAAATTAGAACCTATTAGGCAATTAAATTTTGATGCTGGGAGATATGAAGAAGGATGGATTAATAATTGTATTTCTGTTGGACTAAGTTATGGTTTTACGGAACCAATCGAGGCAACTGCTATTATGATGTTGATTATTCAGCTATCCCTCATACAGTCACATTTAGGCGGAATAATCCATGGTGACAAAAAGATTATAGAACGATATAATAAATTCGTTGCTTCAATGAACGATAGGGTAATGGATTTTCTTGCCTTCCATTATATCACTAAAAGAAAAGACAGTGAATTTTGGAGATCCCTTCAGAATAGATCATTCATCCCGGATTCTTTACAAGAAAAATTGGATCTTTGGAAACACCAAGCACCTACTGCATTAGATGATCATTCCAGTGTTCCATGGGAGCCTTTTATACCCGAAAATTATTTAATGGTTGGACACGGATTGGAATTATTTGATACCACATCATGGATTCCTCAATTAGAATTAATGGGAATTAAAAATAATTTATCGTATAATCAGGAAATAAAATCCATCATTCATAACTATAATAATGTCGCAGTTCCTCATTTGGATCTGGTTAAAATTTTAAAAAGGTAGGAATATGCAAAACATTGGATGGTTTATTAATGCAGAAAAGCCTTGGGTAGAACTTTTAGTGGATGTCCCGGACGCATTAAATATTCACAAAAAAACTAATGCTAATTATAGGTATTGTCCAGCTTCTTCACATTTCTTCTCTAATACTTTTATAGTAAGAAGTCCTTATGATTTACATTTAAAATGGGATGGTAACGAGGTTACATTAGTTGAATCCTCTTTTGCATCAAATCTTTTTAAGGATGTTGTAGTCCGAATGCCAAAAGAGAAATGGGACAATCCACAGACTCCTATTTTCCAGATCAACATGGATCAGGGATTTGTTGCGGATGAAGACACATGGATAGAGGCAACAATGCCACACATGGATTCAAAAAGCAGAAAACTTCCAGGTAGAATGATCCCTGGAACTTTTGATATTTATAGCTGGCAAAGACACATTAGTTATGCCTTTGAATGGTTAAACACTAAAGAAGATTTTATCATTCAAAAAGGTGATCCTTTAATTTATATAAAATTTCATTCCAAGAAATTGCACGAATCTTTTAAGATTAAAAAAATACAACCATCCCCAGATCTTTTAAAAGCAATCGAAAGATGTGAGGTTGTAAAGTATTTTTATATGGGCAAATCCTGGAACCTAATGAAAATAAACAGGAGATTAAGAAATAATAAATATATTAAATAGTATGGAAGAATTTAAAGTTCTCGACCAAAAAGTAACACACGAGATAATTTATCCAGTTTACATTCACCATGTCGACTTAGATATTCCTAACGATGTAGTAACCAACTTAATCGATTTAATAGACAGCTCTTGCATCAGTGATCCTGGAAAGCCTCCCCAAATATTAGGATCTATGATTACCACACAAACAGGTAATCTTCTTTATAGTGGTAATCCCAATGTTAAAATGGTGACCGATATTTTTAATGAGATCACCGATAGACTACTGATACAGAGAGTTGGATCTGATGTATTTAATTTTCTAGAACCAACTGAGATATTGTGTTATGGAACTATTATGGGGAATGGATTTCCTGGTACATTAGTTAGACATAACTATCCTTGGATGTATACAGCTAGTCTTTTTCTTAAAGCTCCAAAAGAAATAAAAGCAGGAGATGCTGGTATTTCTTTTATCGATACTAGAGGAACGTCAGAAAATGCTGAAGGGTATATCCTTAAATGTATAGAAAAACACATGGTAGTTTATCCTTCTAATTTATGTGTGAGAGATGTTGGATTTTTTAATGGGGATGATGGTGATAGCAGAATAGTATTAAATTTTCATATAGCTTATAATTCTAAAAAAGCTACGTCTACCCAATCAATTATTCATAGCGTTGGCGAAGGAGTTCCTGAGGAAGAATTTAACAAAATGAAAGAGTCAGGAAAGATTGATAACGATTTCACAATTTCCACAGATAATGGATGGTAACCAAAAAATAGTTATTGTTGGAGGAGGCACTGCTGCCTGGATTTCCGCTTTTATGTTTAAATCCCTAGGTGGATGTTCTGATATAACTGTGGTTGAACCAGAAGTTAATAATCCAATTGGTGTTGGTGAAAGTACTACCCCGCATTTTTGGTTTTTCTTAAATCGATGGTGTCCTTTTTTCAACGAGAAAGATTTTTTGAAAAAAACAGGAAGCACAATTAAATACGGGGTGGTACATGAAAATTGGTTAGGCGACGATCAATCATTTTTAAATCCAATAGATTCCCTAGGGAGAATCAATAAAGAATCTTTTCCCCTAGATTTCGACTATGTCAGATCTTATTGTGTGTCAAAAGGAATGTCTACTGACATTGGTTATGAATCATCAATGATCAGGAATAATTTAGTTCCTTTTGAAAAGACCGGAGATACTTATAAACAAAAAGGAAATTATGCCTATCATTTAAATATCAATAACACCTTAGCATATTTCAAAGTTGTTGCAGAAAGAGAGGGAATTAAATTAATTAAATCATCGGTCAACGAAGTTAAGAAATCTGAAAAAATAGAATCCCTTAAACTTTCTAATGGCGAAGAAATCTTTGGTGATTTATTTGTAGACTGTACTGGACAAAAAAGAATTCTTTCCAGCTGGTATGATCAAAAGTTTGTGAGGTATAACGAACTTCCTCTAAACTCTGCAATCACCTATTCTAAAGAACATGAAGATCAAATAAGAAACTACACCCTAGCAAAAGCAACTGGTGATGGATGGCAATGGGAAATTCCGGTGAAAGATAAGATCAACGTTGGGTACATTTATAATTCCTCCCTAGTTGATGAGACCAGATTAATGGAAAGATTTGGAAGTTCTGAGATTATCAGATTTCAAAGCGGAAGAATTTCAAAATTTCTAAACAGAAACGTTCTTTCAGTCGGATTAAGTTCAGGATTTGTCGAACCCCTAGAAGCTACCAGTTTACATACTACCTTAGTTCAGCTGAACGTTTTTCTGAGTGAATATTTCAGACCCGATTTAGACTACACTAATAAAGTGATAGAAGAAAGATACAATAAGAGAATGTGTAAATATTGGGATAGTATCAGGGATTGGATTCGCATGCATTATTTTACCACTAGGAAAGACACTAAATTTTGGCAAGAAGTTCAGCTTCTAGATATTTCTAGAGATCTAGAAGAGAAGATGGAAATATTTAAAACCCGAATGCCAAGAGAATCTGATATCAGTCCAGAAGAGATTTATCAGAATTCCTTAACCTTTCATGTGCTTGAAGGGATGAAGATTTTAGATCCCAATATAGCATTAGCAGAATTAGACTTCTATAATCTGGAAAATGAAGCCAGAAGAAGATATCAAGAGATACATCTGGACAATCAAAATTTCATTAGAAATTTCGTTTCGCATAAATACTATCTAGACAATATTTAAAACAAAATATGCGCAAAGCAATTATTAACCCAGTTACTATTATAGATCAAGAAGCTACCCAATTGGGAGCAGTGGTTACCTCGTATGATCTGATTGATCGATGTGAAGTCCGTTGGTCTCTATTTGGTGGGCATGAATTACACACAGGAACTATGACCCTATCTTCAGAAGCAGTAACCAATTGGGGATTAGACGACAAAGTGGTAATTGAGGCAGTAGCAGCAGCAAAAAATTTAACAATTACTGGCTGGATAGATCCGCCATCAGCTCCTGGACCAACCGGGGATAATATTTAAATGTGGTGAAACAAACTGAATAAATAATCTAAAATAAATAACAATAGAAATAATATGGTAAAGACAAAATTAAAACTAATCGAAATTTCAGGTCTCTCTGAAGAAATTCATGGATTACAAGATCGTCAAACTGGTGAGAAAGTACAGAACGGTTTACTTGATGAGAAGTTAAGTTTAGTCCAAAAATACTGGTTGACTGATTTGGGTAAAAAAACCAAAGAAGTGGTTGATGAAGTTGAGCCATTAAGAAACGAGGTAATCTCTAAATATGGAACAACTGGTCCAGATGGAGGAATTGGTATCTCTGCTATTATCGAAGAGAAAAATGAAGAAGGCGTAGTTATCTCAAGAAAGCCAAATCCTAATTGGGATTTATTTAATAAAGAGTATTCTGATTTAATGTCACAGGAAAAAGAGATTGAGCATCAAGAATTTTTATTGAATGATTTTGCAGATGTTAAATCTGAAAACAGATATGCTATTTTCCAGACCCTATTAAAGCCTTAATCCGTCCTAAGAAATACCTAAAAGTCTTGCAGAAATGCAAGACTTTTTTTGTGCGTTTATGATCCTTGACGTGAGGGATATATAAATCAAAAGAATAGAGCTTAATGTCAGGGTACAAAGTCACCAACACCGACGGTATAATAATAGTTTCAGATGGCAAAGGTTTAAGTATCCCTGTTGTTAATGGAATAGGGAATGCTTCAGGATCTGTTCCTGCCGGTTCTATTATCTACGATTCATCAACCCAACAAATTTATAGGTATAACGGATCAGCCTGGCTAAGTGCTGCTGGTTCCTCCGGTACCTCAGGTACTTCTGGAAACAGCGGGACTGCAGGTACTTCCGGTACTGCTGGATCTGCGGGAACCTCAGGTACTGCTGGATCATCAGGTAGCACAGGATCAAGCGGGACTTCGGGTACTTCAGGATCAAGCGGAACTTCTGGCAGCTCCGGTTCTTCAGGAAATTCAGGTTCATCCGGCAGTTCTGGATCTACCGGTTCCTCTGGTAGCACCGGTACCTCTGGTACTTCTGGAAGTTCTGGTAGTTCAGGAAGCTCTGGATCTAGCGGAGCAAATGGATCATCGGGATCTTCGGGTTCAACTGGATCATCAGGATCATCAGGAGTTAGTGTTCCTGGGGGTTTTAGCATTCAATACAGCGCTACAAATCTTAGTTCAACTACATATACAAGCGGACAAATATCGTACAGTAGTGCGAGTTTAATAACTAATAGCGGAGACCTAAGAATCTCGGGTACTGATGGAAATTCTAATGTGATCCAGAATGGAACTAGTGCAACTGTACTAGATAGTTTGATTGCTGCAGTGGCAGCAGGAGGAACAACAATTCTGAGAATTTTTGAAGCAGGAGATTCTTCAAAAAGTAATTATTACACATTTGCATCATTTGCTAAAAGAACCACACCCACTAACACAGATGGTATTTTTAATACCTTAACATATATTGGGGGATCGGGTACAACCACATTCTCCAAGCCATGCATATCGATTGATGTTTCAGGATCTAGAGGAACCTCGGGATCCTCTGGAAGCTCAGGATCTACTGGAACTTCCGGAACAAGTGGATCTGCTGGATCTTCTGGACAATCCGGTGCAGCTGGATCCTCTGGAAGTTCTGGATCGTCTGGACAATCTGGTGCTGCAGGATCTTCTGGGTCTTCGGGATCTTCTGGACAATCCGGTGCAGCTGGATCCTCTGGAAGTTCTGGATCGTCTGGACAATCTGGTGCTGCAGGATCTTCTGGGTCTTCGGGATCTTCTGGACAATCTG
>JACCDX010415317.1_pt1 | contig 17837 bp, 27 predicted proteins | sample 7449681 | NCBI WGS metagenome assembly JACCDX01 (sample SAMN15323450, study PRJNA562643) | freshwater metagenome | isolation source: river surface water | place: USA:Blue River Watershed | collected 2017-08-18
AGACTGGCAGAAAGTCAACAAGCGTGACAAGACAGATGGAATGAGCAGTAAAGCAGTTAAAGCATATCGTCGAGAAAATCCAGGTAGCAAGCTAAAGACAGCAGTTACTACAAAGCCTAGTAAATTAAAGAAAGGATCTAAAAGCGCCAAGCGCCGTAAGAGTTTCTGTGCTCGTATGAGCGGCATGAAGAAAGCACATGCTAGCGCAAAGACCAAACGCGATCCTAACAGCCCGATTAATAAAGCACTACGCCGCTGGAACTGCTAATGCGAGCATTTGAATTTCTTACCGAGAATTCACAAACTGCCCCTAAAAAAGTAGGCAGAGAGTTCAACCACCTTGAAGATCTTGTATTCACAGAACCCAACGGTGCTGCTCGCGCTGTAAACATTCTCAAGAATCTATCACAAGATGCTAAAAACGTTAGCATTAAATGGGATGGTAGCCCTACTGTGTACTGGGGACGTGACGAAGATGGAACATTCCGTTTAGTCGGTAAGAATAATTGGGGTCGTGAAGAGGGCAAGAGCTCTAGTCCAGAAGACCTTAAACAGTTTATTATGAGTCGTGGCAAAGGCGAAGATTGGCGTCCGCGATTTGCCAACGATATGGCTAGCATGTGGTCAGTGTTTGAAGCAGCAACTCCTGAAGACTTCCGCGGTTATATCTATGGAGATATTCTATTCAATCCTGGTAAGCCTTACAGCAGCGGCGACGGCAAGTTATCTTTTACTCCTAACCAAACATCTTACGAAGTTAAAGCAACTAGTCTAATTGGACAACGCTTAGGCAAAGCTACAATCGCTGTGGCAGCACACAAGCACCTAGAATATTTTGGTGACAAAGGTGGCGATGATTTAATTGATGTTAAAAACTTAAACACTACAGCAGACTTAGTTGTATTTGGACAAACATATGTTAACCATCAACCCGCAGTTGATGCATCTAACTTAAACACTATTGAGCAAGTTGTTAGAAAGAGCGGTAACAAGATCAATACATTCCTTGCGCCAGTTGCAGGCCTAAGCGATCTTCAAAACATCATCTATACCTACGTTAATCAACGCAGTAAAGATAAGACGTTAGATCTTATTGACAGTGACGACTTCTTTAACTGGCTTAAAACTAGCAAAGTATCTGCTCCTAAACAACAGAAGATATTTGCACATCCACAAGCAGAAGTCCTTGGTGATTTGTTCTATCTAGTTCGCGAACTTATGAAAGCTAAAAACAAAGTAATCGCAGAGCTAGATCAAGCAGGCGGTGACATTACAGCACACACAAATGGACAGCCAGGCGGCGAAGGATACATGCACACAGCGCATGGTGTTAAGCTAGTTCCACGCGATCGCTGGACTCCATTTAGAGCAGATTAACGCTCAAAACCCCCATTTTCTTTGATCCATACTAAATAATAATGCCAGTCCCGGAGCGGGACTATTGATCAAGGAGAAAATATCATGGCAGACTTAACAGCAGCAGGTAGTTACTACCCAGTATATGACAACGCAGGTTCTGGCGTTGCAGCATCTAAATTAGGTGCAAACAACTATAAGATGATTGGCGATGGCGCTTCTGGCGTTGGTCCATACACACGTTTCAGCACACGTAAGTTAGCAGCAATCCAAGTTTCTACAACAGCAGTTGACGAAACAACAACTCCAGCAGTTACTCAATCTTACCTACAAAAGATTGTTAACGTATTCCAAGGTTTTGGTGAAGTTTACTACGTTGGTAAGCCACACGCAACTAACGGTTTCGTTGTTCTTTGCTCTGAAGACACACTAAACGCAGGTGGTGCAGGTGCAGGTGCATTTGCTGGTACAGCTGATACTTCTGGTATCGACGCTAGCCCAACATTCGAAAGCATCGAATCACAAATCGACCTAGCATTAGGTAGCGGTACAGCAACTTGTGCAGCAGTTACATTAACTGGTTTAACATTTGCTTAATTAATTTCCTAGGGATGGGAAGTGGGGGCGGATTTTTTCCGCCCTTTTTCTTTGGCTATAAATAATAGCACATTATGGCACGATACAAAATAGTAACACTTGTAGACATCACAAGAGCAGACCCTGAAAAGAAAGAAGCAGATAAATTTAAGTTATCACAACAGGCTAACTTTAATAGTTTACTTCAAGCAATAGGTCTTCGCTCTAATGTCGTATGGCACAGAAATCCCAAAAAGGAAACAGGTTCCCTACCTGACAAAATAGGTGGCAAAGCAACACATTGGATCTGGGAGTTCGATTGCGAACAAGAGGATGTATTCCTTAAAGATGGTGATCCGGTGGGATTACTCAAAGAGGATGTGCATGGTGTGCCGGTAATTGATCTCTTAGAGAATTCTGCTGACATAAGTCCAGCAGCATTTCAAACACGTAATGGAAACCAGAACACCTGGATTACCATTATATAATCTTAAAATTTTCCTAATCAACGCAGTAAATATGTGTATGTTCCACCTAAGGAACATTTTATTATTATGGCAAAACTTAACGACTTTAAAACACAAACAATCAAACAAATTAGGCTCTGGGCTTGGGCAGCGGCTGTCCTTCCTGTAACAGCATTAGCAGGCATTTTCTTTGTATGGAGATTCTACGACGCAACACTATTTGGCTACGCTATGATTATAGGCGAATCAACTATGTTCTTTATAGCAGTAACTTGGTGGTGGTGGGCAATGTATGTCCTGCGTAATCTAGTTAACCATTGGGATGAAACTAGAACAAACGTTAAAGATGTATTAACTGATGTTAAATCCATTAGACAGATAGTATTAGATCTCTTAGGCAAGGATAAATAAAACTGTACGAGATAACAATAATGTCAACATCGCCAACTACTCAACTAGAAAAAGAAAGCCTAGAAGCACACGTTGATCTATGTGCCCTTCGTTATGGCCAGTTAGATAGTAGATTAACTGCCTTAGAAAACAAAGTAGACGGGATTCACAATGACATTTTAGAAGGCCAAAAATCAATGACTAAAGTGATAATTGGCACAGCAGGAACAATCATTGCAGGTGTGTTAGGAATAGTTGTTACAATCCTAATGAAAATGAATTAATTTTTAGCTCATTAACTGCATAGTTAAATAAAGGACCGTAGGTCCTTTTTTTATGACTCAACTTTCAAAAAGACTAGAACAGATAGTTAAAAAAGAACTATCCAAAAATGTCATTCCTGTTAAGACTGACAAGGGTATTCTGGTTGGGGAAATTTTGATAGTTAGCCATGGATCTATAAAATCTCTTTATAGAAACGAAGAAATGTTGTATAATGAGATACACTTAAACTCTGTGGCTATTAAGATAGCTAACATATTGGCTTTCCGCAAATCGAGCATTTTTGCAGATAGTTTATACAAAGCAGATCAAGAGTACGGACGCTGGTTTATTGACAGTCAAGTACTTAGAGCGCAGTATCAAAAGGCCATTAGTAATCAGGACTTTGATCGTGCAGATATGCTGTGGGCTAGGTATCAAGAGAGCCGAGATCGAACTTCAATTGCTAAAAGTCGTGCAGAGAGTTTGATTAAGAGTTGAATAAATATAGTATCAATCTGGACCTTTAATTTATGAAAACAACAGACCTATTTAGAATCAATAGATCGGCAGAAAGACTAAACGAGTCTATGGAAAAGCTATTTGGAACCAAGCTAGATCTTGCTAGCTTTGACCTACCAAGACTTGAAGATGCTCGTAACAAGATTAGAACACAATTAAGTCAAGTTCGCTCAGCTAGCGGATTTAACGAAACAATCGAAAACGAAGCAGTATCACAGGCACAATTCATGCTTGATGCTATCAATGCAGAAATTGCAGAGCGTCAAGAGTTTATTGCAGATCCACACGTTGCAGAAGTATCGGAAGAAAGTGACGATTCTATTGCACAGGGTGTTGCAGAACTGTTGAGCAGATTTGATAGCAATGCTAACGAAATCGGAGCATATGGTGAGCCCGACGCAGAAAAGATTGTTGCCCTATTACAGCAAGGTGATGTTGAAAGTGCAGCCGAAGAAGTATGGTACGCATACACAGATCAAGACGGCGGCGAAGTTCCAGAGATTGAGCCATATGTCGACGACCTACAAGATGAATTTACAGCTCTTGTACAAGGCGGCGGAGAAGAATACGGTGATTGGGGCAAGCCTATGCCAAGCGCAGGGTTTGGTCAAGAAGAATCAGTTGCTATGGAAAAAGCACCACCGGGTGCCAAAGCAGAACGTATGGTTAAACACATCAAGGCAGGCTATGCTAAAGATGGTAAACTAACAGATAAAGAAAAGTCGATTGCCTACGCAACAGCGTGGAAGCAACACAACAAACAAAACGAATCAGTCAATACAGGAGATAATATGACTAGACTAACCGAAGGCGAAGTACAACAGGCCAGTGCTATCGTTACAGCAAAAACAATGGTCGACAGAGTTAGCCGTTGGATTGAAGAACTTTCTGGCATGGAAAATGATACACTATTACAACTTGGTGACAGCATCCGTGATGAAATGAGTGCAGAACAAGCTAAGACATTTATTAGCCAATGTGCTCCTGCAATTCAGCAAGCTCTACAAAACCTAAAAGACACACGTGAAACACTATCAACTGGTGTTCGTATGCTAACAGGCGAAGAGCAAGGCGCAGAAATGCTAGGCGGCGAACCAGCAGGTGACGAGTTTGGTGGTGACGAGTTTGGCGCAGAACCAGATGCAATGAACACCGGTGACCTAGGTGGCGATGAGTTTGGACCACCAGAAGACGAATTTGGTGCTAGCGAAGCTGGCGCAGGTGGTTTAGAAACTGCCGGCCGTGAACAACGCGAAAGCATTGATCGCAGCAACAGCTTACTAAGAGTATTAGCAGGCTAATGAGATTATCTAATATCATTGACGGACTAGAGGAAGCCTGGTTATCTGAACTTGATGTTCAAATGCCAGGTGCTACTCCAGCACCGGCTGCTCCTGGCGCTGCTCCGGCTACCGCCGCGGCTGCTCCTATGCAAGATCCGCAGGCTCAAGCTAAGATGCAGGCAGCGCAAATGAAACAAATGGCTGATCAAAAGAAACAAATCCAAGACGCCATTACACAAAAGCAAAAGGAGATTCAAGATCTCCAAAAACAATTGGCAACATTAAAATGAGATTTTTTGAATTCGCAGATTCTGATGTAGGTGTAGACAAGTTCGTAATGATCTTGCGTAACTTTATTGGCCGTGCAGCCTCCAAAGGTGAGCCAGCTAAATTAAATTGGGCAAGTCTACAAAAGATTGCAGGAGACAGCGGATTCGAAATTGGTGCAGACTACGAAACACTTAAAGCAATGTACGATTCCACACCAGCTATTCAAGCTCTTGTTAAAGACTTTAACGCAGATGGAATTGAATTAGCAGTTCCTGGCGTTGAAGCAGATGCCGATCAACCTCCTGTAAAAAATGGTGAAACAAGCCAAGATGCTGTGGATAAAATCGCAGCATCTGCGGCTCCATCTCAACTAGACTCAGGCTTGACACCGTAATACTTTTCCTGTAATATATACAGGATGACAATAACTTTTACACCACCACCATTTGTTGAAAAGTTCCAGTACCAAAGCTGTAAACAAATCAACGATCCAGTTACAAGAAAGCGAGTATACCTAACTCCAGACGGAGAAAATCTACCTAGCGTTACGACTATCCTTAGTGCTACTAAAGATATGACCCATTTGAATGAATGGAAGAAGCGAGTAGGCGAGGAAAACGCTAAACGAATTACCACAGAAGCTGCTGGCGTTGGTACTGCGATGCATGCCAATCTAGAACGTTTCATTGTTGGCATGCAACGACAACCGGGCAATAACCCTGTTCACGTACAGGCTAATCAAATGGCTGACGTTATTATCCAAAATGGTCTAAGTAATGTCAACGAAGTATGGGCTATGGAACAGAGCTTATACTTTCCGGGGTTGTTTTCGGGTACTACAGACTTAGTAGGTGTACACGAAGGCGAACCTGCTGTAATGGACTATAAACAAACTAATAAGCCCAAAAAAGCAGAATGGGTAGAAGATTACTATCTACAGCTAATGGCCTATATATTAGCACATAATGAAGTCTACGGCACAGACATCCGCAAAGGTGTTATCTTTATGTGCTCTAGAAACTTTGAATACCAGCAATTTACACTAGAGCCTAAGGATTTTAACAAGTGGCAGGATGCTTGGCTCAACAAGGTAGAGGAATACTACAACAGCTTAAGATAAATATTCTATAACGGGAATTTTATCACTATGGCTGTCGTACAGATCTCTAAAATACAAGTCCGCAGAGGACAAAAGAATTCAAACAGTGGCATTCCGCAGCTTAGTTCTGCTGAATTTGCTTGGGCTGTTGACTCGCAGGAATTATTCATTGGTAACGGTAGTGTTCTGGAAGGTGCGCCATATGTGGGCAACACTAAGATTTTAACAGAACACGACAACATTCTAGATTTAGCATCTAGCTATCAATATGCACACAATGATACTTCTATATCTTTAAGTGTATCTAGAAGCCTACAAAGTAAATTAGACGAGTATGTTAGTGTAACAGACTTTGGTGCTGTAGGTGATGGATCTACTGACTGCGTCGCAGCATTTGAAACAGCATTTGTAGAGTTATTTAGAAATGCTAACTCTAATTTTAAGAAAGTTTTACTAGTCCCAAATGGCGAATACTTATTCAGCAGCGACTTGGTTATTCCAGATGGTGTTATACTACGAGGCGAAACACAACTCGGTGCTGTATTAAACATCGGTGCTAGTAACATCCGATTTGTAACAAGCACAGGCCTTGAGCTTGCAGACTTTAACAGTACAAATAGACCGACAAACATCAACATCTCTAACCTAACAGTATCTAGAACTACTGGACAGGTAACAATCTCTGGCATTGCAGATTCTGTATTTGAAAATGTATATTTCTTAGGTGAGTACATTCTAGGAACTACAGTTACATCAATGGCAGCAGAGCCAGCAGCAGTATTCTGGGAAAATACACTAGTAGGTACTAGAGTAGACAATGTTGTGTTTAAAGACTGTTTGTTTGAAGGTAATAGCATTGCTGCTAAATGTCTACAAAACGACACATTTGAAACATATGTAAAGTTTGAAGCATGTAAGTTCTTTGTAAGTGACACAGCCATTTATGTTATCGGCGTAGAAACACAGGGTAACAAGTGGGCTGTTTATAGTTGTGAGTTTGAGGAAATTGCTAAACAAGCATTCCGCTCTACTTACGGACAAGGTACAGTTATTCAAGAATGTAAGTTTAAGAACGTTGGTAACAACACAGGTACATCAGCAACACCAACCGATGTAATGGTTTATTTCGGCGAGAAGATTGGTAACGTTATTGTTAACTGTACCAGCGATCGTCAACAGTCAGCAGGCATTACATCGTCTTCATCTGTTGCTTCGTACAGCGAAGTTTACAATAGTGCCGGCGTTAGTTTTGTTGACAAGAACTATTCTTTAGTATACCTATCTGACAGCTTTAGACCTTTAGCAGTATTTTCAGCGTTTAACAAATATACTGTAATCACATATTGCTTAAAGTTAGGTAACCACACACGATATGGATCATTGACATTATCAGTAGGTGATGACCTTGCTGGTGCTGATGATACAACAAACGTAACTATCACTGATAGCTACACATATTCACCAAGATATATTGCAACCGACGGAGGAACCTTAATGACTAATTTCGAATTTAATGCTACATTAGCAGGTAACGCTGGAGACAGCGGAATTGAAACTGTAGTGTTATCATATAAGAACCCTCTAGCTACCGGCCAAACAGGTTCCATCTCCTTTGATGTAGCCTATGGTGTTTAATGAGCACGGTACAGAAAGACTAGCAGCGTGGAAAGAGTTCAGAGACAATTTAGAAAACAGTGATCGTCCCTTCGAGGACGTCGCTGAGCTCTGGAGCCAAGCCCCCTTTGTTAGTTCTTATCTAGATCCCCAAAACCCTACAGAATGGCCCGATCCATGGCATTTAATCCTGGATCTGCGCCTAGACGACCTTGCTATTGCATTGGGTATGTTGTATACTATTAAATTAACACGTCGCTTTATTGACTCTAAATGCGAGATACATAAATCCATGCTTCCGGGAAAAAAAGAACCTGCGTATTTTTTAGTTGTGGATAGTATGCACGTTCTTAATTTAGAATACAGAAGCGTAGTTAACATAGAAGCATTAGAGAATATGGAGACCAACATGATATGGTCGCCGGAAAGAATAAAATAAATACCTGACCAAAAATAATTATAGAGACGTACATGACCATAACAGTTATTAAAAGAGACGGCAGCAAAGAGCCGTTGCACATTGAAAAATGGCAAGCGCAAGTAGCAAAGGTGTGTTCTGGTATTGCAGACGTAAGTCAGTCAATGATAGAAATCAAAGCACAACCTCATTTCTATGACGGCATTACTACAAAAGAAGTTGACGGTATTACATTAAGAGCTATTGTAGATCTTATCGACATAGAATCAAACCCAGACGTTGGACACACAAACTATCAATACGTAGCAGGCAAGCAAAGACTTAGTATGCTACGCAAGGATGTATACGGCGAGTATGAGCCTCCCCACCTGTATGACATTGTTAAAAAGAATGTATCAGTTGGCTTGTACACTCCGGAACTCCTTGAATGGTATAGTGAAGACGATTGGAACAAGATGAATGACATGCTCGAACATGAAAAAGACGAGCAGTATTCTTATGCGGCAATTGAACAGTTGATTGAGAAGTACCTAGTTAAAAACCGCGCAACAAAGGAAATCTATGAAACTCCACAGATTAGGTACATGGTTGCAGCAGCTACAGTCTTTCACAACGAAGAACCTAACGCAGCTCGTATGCGCTATATCAAAGAATATTACAATGCTGCTAGCGACGGTCTGTTCACTCTTGCTACACCTGTGCTTGCTGGCCTCGGAACTCCCACTAAGCAGTTTAGTAGCTGTGTACTCATTCGCAGTGATGATGATCTTGATAGCATTTTTGCATCTGGAGAAATGATGGCCAAGTATGCTAGCAAACGTGCTGGCATTGGTTTAGAGATTGGTCGCTTACGTCCACTAGGTGCTCCTATCCGCGGTGGCGAGATTATGCACACAGGTATGATCCCATTCCTTAAGAAATGGTTTGGTGACTTAAGAAGTTGTTCACAGGGCGGTATCCGTAATGCAAGTGCAACAGTATTTTATCCTATCTGGCATCATCAGTTTGACGATCTTATTGTTCTTAAGAACAACCAGGGCACTGAGGAAACTCGAGTACGCCATATGGATTACGGTGTCGTCTTATCCGCTTTCTTCTGGAGAAGATTTAAGAACAAACAAGACATTACATTCTTTGATCCAAATGAAGTCCCAGACTTATACGAAGCATTTTACAGCAACACAGAGAAGTTTGAAGAACTATACGTTAAGTACGAAAAACGTAAAGACCTAAGAAAGAAAACAATGTCCGCAGAAGAAGTATTCAAGAGCGGCATTCTTAAGGAGCGTACAGATACAGGTCGCATCTATTTGGTGTTTATTGATAACGTAATGAACCAAGGTCCATTTGATCCTGAGTATCATACAATCTATCAAAGTAACTTGTGCTGTGAGATCTTATTACCAACCCGTCCATTTAAGAGATTAGACGACGAGGAAGGACGCATAGCGTTATGTACACTGGGATCCATTAACTGGGGTGCGTTCCGTAACCCAGAAGATATGCGTAGGGCATGTCGCATCTTACAACGTAGTCTATGTAATATTCTAGACTATCAGGACTTCTTATCAGTTCAAAGTCGTTTGAGCAATGAAGAAATCCAACCACTAGGCATTGGTGTAACTAACCTTGCTTACTGGCATGCTAAGAGAGGATTAAAATATGGCGACAAAGACGCACTGGCAGAAGTTAAAGTTTGGATGGAGCATCAAGCCTTTTACCTTACAGAGTCCACAGTTGAACTTGCAAAAGAAAGAGGCAAGTGCAGAGACAGCGACAAAACAAGATATGGACAAGGAATCTTCCCTTGGGAAAGAAGAGCCGCAGGAGTCAACGAACTTGCAGACTTCAGCCCAGAACTTGATTGGGAAACCCTTAGAGGAGAAATGAAAACTCACGGTGTGCGTAATGCTACATTAATGGCAGTTGCACCCGTTGAGTCTAGTTCAGTTGTTATTAACAGCACCAACGGCATTGAGATGCCAATGCAGTTAATTCAAGTTAAGGAATCTAAAGCAGGTTCATTAACACAAGTTGTTCCTGAGTACAACAGACTGAAGAACAAGTATCAGTTGATGTGGGATCAAAGAGACTGCGAGCCTTACCTAAAGACAGCAGCAGTTCTAGCAGCCTATGTGGATCAAAGTATTTCAACAAATACATTCTACAATCCTGCACACTTCCCAGAGCGTAAAGTTCCAACAACGTTAATTGCCAAGAACTTAATGCAAGCACACATGTGGGGTATTAAGACTTTCTACTACAGTCTAATTAACAAACAAGGTGCCAAGCATGAAGACAAAACACCTGAAGTACACTACAATGGTTTCCACAATGAGCGTGAAGTTGAACCAGAATTTGATGATGATTGCGAAGCGTGTAAACTATGAGTAAACAACAGTATAACCTACAGACAAAAACAGACTACCTAAATCGTAAGATGTTTCTAGACCCAGCCGGTCCAGTTACTATTCAACGATTTGAAGAAGTCAAGTACAATAAGATTGCAGACTTTGAAAAGACTGCTCGTGGATTCTTTTGGGTCCCGGAAGAAGTTAGTCTAACCAAAGATGCCTCGGACTTTAAAGAATCTAGTGATGCAGTTAAGCATATCTTTACCAGTAACCTGCTACGCCAAACAGCATTAGATAGTTTGCAAGGACGTGGACCAAGTCAAATCTTTACACCTGTTGTTAGTTTGCCTGAACTAGAAGCTCTAGTATACAACTGGACATTCTTTGAAACAAACATTCACAGTCGTAGTTACAGTCACATCATCCGTAACATCTACAACGTGCCTAAGGAAGTGTTTAACACAATCCATGACACTAAAGAGATTGTTGACATGGCAAGTAGCATCGGCAAATACTACGACGACCTGCATGTTATCAATTGCAAACAAGCAGTTAACCTAGTCGGCGACTATGTAGAACAAGAACACATTAAAGCAATCTATCTAGCACTACATGCAAGTTATGCCTTAGAAGCATTCCGCTTTATGGTTTCATTTGCTACAAGTCTAGCAATGGTGGAGAACAAGATCTTTATCGGTAATGGTAACATTATCAGTTTGATTCTACAAGACGAGTTACTACACAAGGCTTGGACTGCTTACATCATTAATCAAGTTGTTAAGGAAGATCCACGCTTTGCCAAAGTAGCAGCTGAGTGCCAGGACGAAGTGTTACAAATTTACAAAGATGTTATCGCAGAAGAGAAAGCATGGGCTGACTACTTGTTTAAGTTAGGTCCTGTTATTGGTCTAAACGCAAACATTCTAAAAGAGTTTGTTGACTTCACAGCGCATGATGCATTGAAACAAATTGGAATTAAGTATTGGGCACCACATCCAAAGACTACTCCTATTCCTTGGTTCAATAAACACAGCGACACTAGCAAGAAGCAAAGTGCTCTACAGGAAACAGAATCTACAAGCTATGTTATCGGAGTCATGAGTGAAAACTTAGACTACGATGCATTGCCTGCTATATAAGAATATGTATAAAGTTCAATATAAACGCACCTCACCTTTTCAGTCATGGATAAGTTCGGGTTCTTACAGCAGTGAACAAGCAGCTATATCTGCCGCACTACAATGGAAGAACAAGGGCGCATTACTAGTCCGTGTAACTGATAAGAAAGGCGCGATTATCTATTCAAGTTAAAGGAAAATATTATGAAAGCTATTGTATGGAGCAAGTATCACTGCCCCTTCTGCGATCAGGCCAAAGCATTGCTAAAGCAAAAAGGAATCGCATTTGAAGAAAAGAAAATCGGCGACGGTTACACAAAAGAAGAATTATTAGAGGCAGTTCCAAATGCCCGAACAGTTCCACAGATCTTTATCGATGATCAATTAATCGGTGGATTCACAGAACTTAAAACACACTTACAAGGATAATTATGTTAATTGACAAAGGCGTTACAGTAGGCGAAGTAGTAACATTCAAACTAACTAGCGGAGAAGAGCTAGTTGCTAAATTAGTAGAGGACGGTGCAGCATATTACAAACTAAGCCGTCCTATGGTGATCGGTATGAGCCCGCAAGGCCCTGCACTAATGCCATACTTGTTTACAGTGAGTCCGGACAAAGATGTCAAACTACAAAAAGGTGTTGTAGCAATGGCGGAAGCAACAGACAAAGTCTTTGCTGATCAATTTATTGAACAAACTACAGGTATCAAACTAGCTTAAATACTAGTATGACTACAGCAACCATATCACCAGCACCAGCCGCGGGCAATAGCCCTACAGGGATTTATTCCCCAGTCGCGCATACACATCCGTTTACAGCTATTACGGGCTTACGTTTTGGCGCTAACGGAAGAGTTGAACCCGTATATGATGCTAATAACGTTTATGCTAACGGTGTACTAATTGCATTGTACGATGCTTCCGCTACAGCAGGAAGTTTTGCTGCTCCGTCTGTGCCTAAGGTAACAGTTGTGCAGGCCGTACAGAACGTTGAAGGTGATGATGATAACACAGCAGGAAAAGCAGAAGCTGATCGTTTCCTAGCAGAGGGTAGAATTACTGCCGCAGAACATGCTGCTATTACTACAACTCCTGTACCTAAAACAGAAGGCACTAAACCTAGTGCTGTTGCTCCCGGGCAGACATCTTCGCCTGTAGTTGGAGACCTAAGCTATTCTACGGTGTTAACGCCGAATGGAACAACCTTGGGAATGATGATTAAGAACGTCACATTCCCAAGAACTATCCAACAACTTGCTGAACACGGTCCTAGTGTGTCTAGTCCATTAAACGTTGTTAATAATCTAGCAGCGTTGGCATTAAATGTCTACGAACCTATTAAGAAAAAGTATCCTAATGCGTTTTTAACTAACAGCTATCGTCATGGAAAGTCAATCGGTGGCGGCGCCCACGGTACAGGACAAGCATGTGACATTCAGTTCCACGGTGTAGCAGCACATGACTATTATGACATTGCTGTGTGGATCAGCAAAAACATTTCATACGATCAACTACTGTTAGAATATCTACCAGGTAAGACAGTATGGATTCATTGTAGCTATGCCATTCCGGGCTTGCCTTATGGTGGCATTAGTACAAGAGTGGCAAAGGGTGTAGGTGCTACACTTGCAACATTAAATGGAGCGGCCGGGGGTAAGTTTACTCCCAACTTACATGCGGACATTATACAAGCCGCATTACCAAATAAAATAGTAGCTGCTTAATATGATTAAAAAATTATTTTGGAATATCCTAGGATTCTTGTCACTAGGAATGGCATACGTCGGAGTCATTACTCCAGGCATCCCTTACAGTCCCTTTGTAGTGTTTGCTGCATACTGTTTCAGTAAAGGCAGCGAACGTATGCACAAGTGGATATATAATCATAAAATATTTGGACCATTCCTTACTAACTGGAGTGAAAAACGTGTGTTCCCACAGAAGATGCGTTACCTAATGTTTTTTATGATGAGCCTTAGTCTAGTGCTTATGTATACCGGAGGAGTTAAACCAATTGGAATTATCAGTACTGCTTGCTTTATGGCCCTTGTGGCTGTTTGGGCTTGTCGTTATCCTAACTCTGTTGAAGAACACGATAGAAGAAAAGCTGAAGGGAGAAAGATCGGATGGCTAAAATAACATTAGATGAATTGATTGACATTGCATTTGCACACGAAGAAGGAGATCCATTTGATTGGGGTTCTTTCAAACAAGGCAAAGAACAGGCAATGCGTATGATCGGTGCAAGTATCCTTGAGCAGTTTGACAAGGAGAACATGGATGATGCTGATCGTTTAATCCTGTTAGCAACAATCACTAAGCTAGTTACTGAGAACATGATTCTGCATACAAAGATCATGGGAATGACAAAGAATGAAGTGTGAACAAGGCGACATAGCTAAAATCATAATGAGCCTACGTCCGCAGAACATAGGCAAAACAGTTCTTGTGGAACAATATATCGGACACTTTAAAGAAGGTGAAGAATTTAATTTCCGAGGTATTGTTTGCAAGGCGCTGATTACAGATCATTACTGGTGGATCAGCACAGACTACGGTCTTCAAAACATGCTAGGCGACACGCCCAAAGCATACATCCCGGACACTTGGCTAGAGCCAGCTCGTCCAAACAAACTTAGCCAAACTGAAAAAGAAGACATTGACCTTTTTGCCTAATGGCTGCATAATAAACTATGCGCTAGAAGCTAACTGGTTAAGCAAGAGCCTCTAAAACTCCGAGTAGTGGGTTCAATTCCCACCTAGCGCACCATACTGAAGCACATTGCGAAAGGAGCTGGAAGGCGCACAACTCCGCGGTAAGTGATAGTGGCCGGCAGAGCAGGTAGTGTGTTTCAGTATGGGGAGACAATATGACATTTAAAGCAACGTATGACAATGTAGTTGTAAAACCTATCTCTGAAGAAAGTACGTCACTTGGTGGTATTGTGTTAGCAGGATTGCCTGACAAAACACATAACAAAGGTGTTGTTACTCACACAGGTGAGGGTAAGAAAAACAAAGCAGGACAAGTTATTCCACTGACTGTTAAAGTGGGAGACACAGTCTTGTTTGGGCTGGCAGCAGGAATCAAAGTTGTAATCAACGGAGAGAACTGCATTGTTGTTAAAGAAGAAGATATCTTTGCAGTAGAAGAATGACCAAAAGCACTATTGAACTACTAGAAGAAGCTGCCGAGCGTATCCGTGTACGTATGGAAAACGATCCCGAGTATGCAAAAGAGTTTCTTAGATCAGTAATGGGTCCGCCTACACGCAGGCTTGAAGGTGAAGAGCATGAAAAGGTTTGGCTGTTACTACAAATGACTGAACCTGTTAGAGAAACTAACAATCAGCATAGTTGGTGTGCGGAATATAACCTAGGAGGAAAGATGTACGATGTACATTTCTTTCCAGACGAAGAACCCTTCATTGAGGAGTACTTAGATGAAGACAGTCCAAATACTTGAAGCAGCAGACACAGTAGATCCAGAAGATTGGTGTCGTCCACTTAGCATTGTTAGCATGAGTGGCGGGCACAGTGACTACTACAGTTTCAAAAGCCAATGGTCTGGCGCCCCTGAAAACAATGTTAAATGGGTAAAGGTCAAGTACATATTGGGCAAAGGCTGGCATGGTCAGACTGTTAAAGAGATTGACAAGGGCCTAGGTCAGTATGTAAAATATGAGTTCATTCGCGGAGATATTCCCAAGCGTCAAATATTGAGTTTAACTGACTACAATATCACAGACCACACTAAGGTATATTATCGTGAGCAAGAAGAGTATGATGACGATATCCCGTTTTAAGGATTAATATGAGAAACCCACTAAGGAATGCTATGAGATCAGTTAAAGTTGAAAAAGCAGAATTGCTAAAGATTGTACGTGACAATCAAAAGAAACATGTAAAAGAATTTGATGAAGCAGTCAAGGACTACAAGAAGGCTGCTGTTAAAGTTGCCAAGGAACACGTTGACCTAGCTAAAACAGGTGACTTGGACCAAATTGCTCGTATTAAAGCAATGCCTGCACGTCCTGTTAGCTACGAGAAAGATTATGATCGTGCTATCCGTATGCTTGAACTAAGCGTAGACGACACTATTGAACTTGAAGAAGACATCTTCAATCAACTAGTACTTGACGAGTGGAACTGGAAGCATCAGTTCGCTGTGTCTAGTGCCTTGTATAAGTCACTGTGACACGTAAAGAACTGTTAGAACGTTTGGCACAGATAATAATTCTGGTGCCAAATGCAAACCAAACGGTGGGGATTATTCTTCCGTCGTATCGCGAAGTCAAACAGTTCAATTACGATCTTAGTTGTTTGTTACATAGTGTCCCTAATTGGTTGGATCTAGGGCAAGTCACTAAAAAGACTATCCGTCAAATTGATCATGGATACTATGGAACAATCATATTGTTAAATGATGTGAATCACGCAAGAGGAAGATCATTCAACACAATGTATATCAGTGATCGATGCACAGAGGAAGAAAAAACACAATTTATGTTTTCTATTATGCCTACAATGGTTAATGGAAAAGTAGAAACATTTGAAGACAATCTTGAGAACGAAATCTAACTACCTGGATCTTTTTGAAGGAGCCCAAGAACAGACAAAAGTTTGTGGCATATGCCAACAAGATTTGCCACTGACTATGTATAGCACAGCCAGCGGAGGAAACTATCTTCGTACAGAATGTAAGCCTTGTACAAAGAAGCTATCCTTGGCTAGAGATAAAGCAAAGAAGTCGGCTCCTCCGATTCCTAAAGATTATGTGTGCCCTATATGTCAACGTTCAGAAGCTGATGTAAAAGATAAAGGTGGAAAGAAGTCAGGAAGCTGGTGTTGTGATCACGATCATGACACCGATGAATTTAGGGGGTGGCTATGTCACGATTGCAACAGAGGTATCGGAAATTTCAAAGACGATGTTTCCAGAATGCAACGTGCTATAGAATACTTAACTAAATAGATTTGTAGCAGGTGCTACAAAACCAACACTCTTTAAATTAATATGCGTTTAGAGTGTACGCAGTAAAAGGAGAAATCATGATGTACGAATCAAAGCTGGCCGCAGCAATTAAAGTAAACGGAAAAGTCCTTCGCGAGTTTAACAAGGACACAGTCTATATTCCATTTGGCAGCGAATATAGCGTTCTATTAAAGAACCTCAATACCAAACGTGCTGTAGTCAATATCTTTATTGACGGACAAGACATTGTTGAAGGCGGACTTGTTCTTAATGCAGGACAAGAAGTTGACCTAGAGCGTTTTGTTAAGAACGGCAATCTTACAGAAGGCAATCGTCTAAAGTTCATTGAACGCACAGCCGCAATTGAAAACGGCCCACGCGGTGTTAAACTAGAAGACGGTCTTGTTCGTGTAGAGTTCCAGTTTGAACAACCACCTCGTCCTATCAGTTGGACTACAACTACTACAACATGGGGTAACAATCAAGTTTATCCTATGGGCGGTATTAGTGGATCACTTGGCCCAACTTACAATGTAAATGGTATAATGCGTGGCGCAGACTTTAGCAAGGGTGAATATGTAAAGGCCCAAGCTACTGCTGCTGTTAATCAATACTGTGCAGATAACAACATTGTCAGCAAAGCAGAAGTTCACGACGGTGCCGCAACAATGGACTGGAACGATGCAGGTATTACGGTACCAGGTAGTAAGTCTACGCAGAAGTTCAGCACAGTCCACATGGGTGCTATGGAACCTGAAAAGTTTAGCATGGTATTCAAACTGCTAGGCGAAAATGCTAACAGTCCTATTTCAAAACCAGTAACTGTTAAACACAAACCTAAGTGTGTAACATGCGGCAAGCAGAACAAGGCACATGCTAAGTTTTGCGTAGAATGTGGAACAGCGTTAGAAATTTACGCATAAGAAAAGGGCCTTAGGGCCCTTTTTTGTTAAATACTAGATGCGAATCAAAGACGTACTTTCAGAACTAACTTTCCAAGGAAGCCCTTGTACCAAAGACTGTAGCGGACACTCTGCGGGCTACAACTGGCAAAAGCAACGTGCCGGAACAGGTCCTTGCGTATCTAGCAACGACAGCTTCAACAAGGGTTGCGAAATTGCTAAAAAGCAGA
>JACCDX010351903.1_pt1 | contig 17836 bp, 19 predicted proteins | sample 7449681 | NCBI WGS metagenome assembly JACCDX01 (sample SAMN15323450, study PRJNA562643) | freshwater metagenome | isolation source: river surface water | place: USA:Blue River Watershed | collected 2017-08-18
ATGATGAATACAAGGAACAGCGAACTCCTAACCAAGAGCAAATGTGTATGCAGATTGCCTATTTTTACATTCGTGTTCTCCAGATTTTTTCAGCCCTTGCGCTCAGTGTGCTGGATACGAAGATTCCTGAGGATTATGATGCGCTCGCCTTGAGACCACAGGCGGGTGTTGCCGCCAAAGCGCAGCCTTTGTATGGAAAGTTAATTCAGGCACGCCCTCTTCAACCGCAGAGCCTGCGTGGCGGCGGCGGCGCAATTTTCCAGGAGGGAGGAGAACTCGGACGAACCAGCGGATATTACATCACAAATCCCGCCTATTCTCTTCTCAATCGCTATCTAACACTCGAGGGCGGATTGCTCGAACTGACGGATGGAACTCGCAAAAAGGGAATCTTTATCCAGCCAAACTCCGTGGACCAGCTCTTAAAAGGCGCGCGCAACAATCTGCCACTTGGAGCAACACTCAGAGCCGAAGATGAAAAGAAATACAATGTGAATGCTCTTCTTGTAATGGGATTCGAACAAAAAGACAAAAATCAATGGGGCGCATCCATTCCTTCCTACAAAGCAGAAATTACAGGAATTATCGTTGGAGACACGAGGTTCTCAGACACTCAGCTGGCGGGCCTGAAACCGAAAGCAGAATTTAGACTCCAAGGAACTACATACAAATACGCAAATCAGAACATCGCTCAATGGATTTTCAACATTTTCCAGAAGGCTCTTGGATATGACGTGGATGAAGAGGAAGAGGGTGTGCGAATTTCGGGATACGATGGGAGACGGAGAGAGAGAACCGTGGAAAAGAATTTGCCGAGTGATTTCCCAGAAGAGACATTTGGACTGAAGAAACTCGCCGCTATTGTAAAGAGTGCGAAGCCGAAAGCGTACTGCGTTTCTCGTGCGATTCAGCTTCTGAGCCCCGAACTCTATTACAAGGACCTCCCCACTCCCGCCCGCACCCGCATTTGCAATTCCAGTTTTGCGCTCCCAGACAGCTCTCCTGTTCTTGGAAAACCAGTCTCAGAGGTGAAGGGACTCTTTTATCTGGAGAAGCTCTTCTATGACAAAATCGTGGGGAGTTCACCGAAAATCTCAGACGCCCTGCTTCCTCAGCACCAGACATTTATGAACGAATTAAAGGCTCTTTATGAACCGAAGGCCACAGAAATCCAGAAAACCGACACTCCGCTCGGCTCCATCAAAGAAGAAGACCCTCTTCTGTGTCAGACAAAAGGGCGGGGTGTCTATCAGACACGAGACAAAGAGGTTATCAATGGACTCCGTGGGTTCGTGGGCCAGCTTCTCAACCGGCAGAGGGAGCACACTGGAAATGTGGTTCGCTTGTTGTCTGAACTCTTTGTAATTTCCACGACGGAACCTCTTCAACTTCAGCCGTCCGTCTGGAAGAAGGGAATGCCTGAGATTGAACGGATTGCGAGCAAGGCCCGCGAACTTCTGATGAGCTACTACAACGACTGTGAGTCGACATATCAGCAGGGAACTCTTTACATTTCCAAGCACGCCGCGAAATTTGACAAGTAAACTTTTTGTCACGGGAGTCTAGGAATCCAATGACAGACACGAAATCACAAAAGGAAAAGCCGAAACGCTGTGAATGCGACGGGTGCCGCACCAAACTGACGCTTACAAGTTTTGCCTGTAAGTGTGAGAACTATTATTGTGATAAGCACCGTCCATCCGAGGAACACAAGTGTACGTATGACTACAAGAAGGAGCATACGCGAATCTTGAATACCTACATGAGTAGTCCTGTGATTAGTGCGAAAGTGGAACTTATCTAAAGTCGGGACGAGAACCCTTACGAAGAGATGGATAGACAGCAAGATTGGATTTCTTTTTTACAATTGCCGACCACCACTGTGGAGATGGTGAAGGAAATCTATCAGCAGTATCCGCCCCTCACAGGGCACATGGTAGAGGATTTGTATTTTGCGAAACGCATTGATATTCTCAAATTCTATTTTTCTGTGGATTGGTTTTCCATGGCAGGGAAGGACCTCTGCCGACAGCTGCTGGAGGCGGCAGCTGCCACCCCCTCCAAAAATTGACGCGCCGCGCAGCCTGGGAGGAAGCTAGAGCCACACATTCCCATGAAGACCCACCAGAACATTCTTCTCCGTCTGATTCGCAAGGGTGAGAACAGTACCTCAAAGAATGATGATGTCATCACTGTACGTCGTACGTTCAGTAATGGCAATGTAAGTATGGAGTATAAGGATGCTCGGAACAGTTCAAAGAATACTACTTTGATTTCAGAGAATGGATTTCTGCGGTATCTTGATACCCTCTTTGTCCTACTGGAGAACGACAACGACCCCTTCAAGAGCATTCAGCTTGACTGCCCGCAATATCCCTCTATCCTATTCAGTATCAGCGATATCGGTCGCTACAGCGTACAGGATGCGATTAAGGACGCTGTGAAGGACACTTTCCAGAATTGGAAGATGGAGAGTCTGAAGGAGGTGTGGAGCTACGAGGATTGCTAAGAATTAATAAGCAGCCCGAAACTTCTGTAAATACATCGCCACAATTGTCGGCGACCAGCGACCCATGAGCTTTGTGTGACGTGGGTCGTACCATGAAAGAGCATCCTTTTCCCGTTTGTCTTTTTTGTATCGAGCGAAGGCATCAGGATGCTGCGCTATCCAGTCAAATTCCTTCACAGCGTCGTACAAATCGCGAGGGAGAACATAGGCTTGAAACACATGATACTGGAAATAGTGGTTGGGAGGATAATCCTTTTCCCGTGACTGGAAGATGAGGCCTGTGTGGTGGACCCATTGGAGATTGTGAACTTTTGCCTCTTCTTCCACTTCGCGGCGGACATTTTCCAGAAGAAGCTGGTAGACGGTTTTGCGAGCCTGCGTGTCCTTTCCTTCCATCTGTCCTTTCGGAGGTTCCCACGTCGCCTTCGCGGGGTCTCCTCCTGTCCGCTTCACAACCAGAAACTTCTGCTCGTCAAACGGTTCTCCAGCCATGTGGATAAATGTAGCAGCACGAAGATACACACGCCATCCTTCCACCGGATGCTCTACGTAAAAATAGCGCTTGTGCGGAGCGAAGGCGAGTTTCGCAGCACCGCGTCGGAGACCTGGTTGGAATACATCCAGTGGCGCATCGAGTTCACTTGCCAGACCTTTGGTTCCGAGCATATACAGACCTATTCCTTCTCGTGTTTTTCTTGCTTCGGCGTACACGGTGTGTTTTTTTGCTGCCACCCCCACCCTGGACTGCTTGAAGAGTGGCAATTGTCTTCTTCACTGCTTCCACTGAAATCATATCCCGCACACTCTTTTCCAGAAAATGCTTGTTCGTGCGGCCTGGTGTATAGTGTCCTTCTCCTTCAACCAGCGGAGGTTCGGATTCATGAAACAGAAACTTCGCCTGCCCCGAGGCTTCCCATCTCGGTCCCGCCTTTTCGCGGTCATCCAGCAGAAGAGGTGTTTTGCCGTCCTTGAGTGGATAACTGAAGAATTGTTTTTGTTCGGGGCGACAGAAAATGACAATCGCCTCGTCGGAATCTACCACTGCGAGAAGTTTCTCCAGAGCTTCCAAATATTCAGCATGGTCTCGCAGACCCGCATCGGGATCCACAGAGAGCACAAGAACCTTGTCAACGTTGGATGTAAAGAGAATGTTGTTCGCAACCCATTGGCGTTTCCCCTTTTCCGCAAGAGGGCGATATTTTCCTTTGGGGCATCCTGTCAAAAAAATAGGAACGATTTGGCCTGACCGAGCCAAATACGCCTTCACTGCTTGCCAGAGCATTCGCGCCCCTGCCATCGGTTTTAACTCTGCGAAAAACTCGGGCTTATTCTCAAAAATCGTCTCCCACAATTTCCTTTGTTGGTCGAGGGTGGGAGAACTGTATGGCAAGGGCACGCCGAGCGATTGCTGTAATTCCTGAACCCCACGTTCGAAATCACAAAAGACTCCATCCATGTCAAGAAAGAGTCTTGTTTGATTTGCTTTCAGTCCATCCATTCTCTCTCGTCTCTATTTGGACCCTCGTTTTTTACGACACGTTTTGCTTCGTGTTGATGTAGAGCATCCGCTGCGATGATTCTGAAGAACTCTACACAAATTGGAATAGGTTGTGCGATTGAGAAGTTCCAGTTCCTTTTCCAACGCGCACCGAATCGCCCAGAGAGTCCGAACACTGGACTTTTGCGTTTTCCAATTTTCCGCGGAGGAGCGAGTCCAGACGGCCCGCCATTCTTCAAAGGGGAGAACTTCGGGGAGGAGTTTCCAGAATCGCTCGTAGTAGACCATCCGTTCTTCGGGTTCCAGAAGATTCCAGCGATTTCGTTCCAGCGGGGTTTTCAATTCTTCCAGGGGAGGAGCTCCCTGCAGAGGAATGGATGCGCGACTCGCCTTTGAGAGTGGATGGTTGTCTGCGACAGAAAAGAGAAAATCCCATCCGTCAAAGGTTGTCCGCGAGCATCCCTCTGCGAATTTGTGTTTGTAGATTTTGGAAACGGCTGCGAATGTCGGGTCTTCTCCACGTATCAATCCTTGTTTGCGGAGTTTCTCATTCACCTTGTTGTGAACTTTCCAGAGCCATTTCTGGAGGTCAACAGGATTGCCACATGAATTCTGAATCGGGTCTTCCATACTGTAGCGGCTGAAGGAGGCGCGGCAATATTTACAGGGTAAGACATAGGCGAGTGTTTCAAAAAAATCACAGACTGTTGAGACATTCTGTGGCTTTGAGAACGTTAGTAGATGGAGTAATTTCCACCCTGAAGGTCCCCAGAATCGGGTATCCATCTCTATTCTAAGGCGAGTCTTCTTACATGCCGCCAAAAGGACTCATGGCAAGAGGAGCCAAGAAAGGACGAACCGTCGAGGAATCCGACGGCTCCGCCTTGCACTTCACAGTTTGCTGCGGGCAGCTCATGCGAGGGCAGGGCGGGCACTTCGGGCACACTGTGGGAGGCGGGCACTTCACATCGGGGCAGCGAGTGCGAGGGCAAGGCGGGCAATCTCCACACGCCTTCTTACAGGCACTGCTATCCACGATAATGGGCTGCTGCTTCGGTACACTGGACTTCAGCACATACTGGCTCAAATCAGGCACGGGAGGGCACTCCGTCTTCAGCATATACTGACTCATATCCGGTACCGCAGGGCACGGGGGGATGGAGGACTTGAGAACATACTTACTCATATCGGGATACGGGGGGCAGAGGGGGCACTGTCCGCGAGCGTCAGGGTGCTCGCCACAGGGATAATTTCCACCGCAATTCGTACAGACGGGAAGTGCGGGAGTGCTTGACACGAACGGCTCGGCGGTAGGTGTGGGAAGCATAGTTGCGGTATAATATCCTACCAGAATTCCAAGCAGAAAGATTACAATTATTATACCATTGGTAGACATACCTTTCATTGTCTCTCTATGAAACCCTGGAGATTTTTATAGACGCCAACCAGGCCATGTGGGCGGAGGACATCCGCACGCTTCAGGAGCACTGCTATCGTAGAGGGTTCCGAGGCGGGAGCAGACCATGCGAGCATATCCACGCCACGAGAATCCTTTTCCAACGGCCTGGGAGTTCTCCAGACAACCGAAATCACCGGGCTCATAGCCTCGCTTCCGAATTGCGGAACAAATCTCACTGCTTCTCTTCTTCCAGTCAAGGCTTCCAGGATTCGGTTTCCTCTGGAGATTCAAGTCCGCCTGTGTCCCATCCCCGCTGCCACCTCGTCCTCCTGTGAGACTGGCGAATTCACCACGGTATCCTGTTTCAGGAGCGGTGGAGGAGGTAGACGGAACAGAAGCATCACCCTCCGCACTGCCGTAGCCCTGATTCTTTGCGGAGGCCGCAGCGGCTGCGAGAGAGGCTGCGGCGGAGGCCGTCGATTGGGCGTAGCTCGCCTTTGCTTCTGCGATTTCCTTGCTGCGCTCGCCAACATAATTCAGTCGCATGTCCCAATTGAGCCCCTTGAAGAATGTGTCACTGTATTTGTTGAAGAGATAGCGCGTGAGTGCGGCTCCAGACAAGTCGCCCACTTCATAGGAGGGAAAGAGCGCAGCGATGGACGGAGACAGATTGCTCTTCTGGAGGAGTTCACCGATTCGCGAGTTTGTGTTGGAGAGGGCGGGAAGGAAATCCTGATAGTCCGCCTCCATGATGGGAATGTCCTTTTCCTCAAGCTCCTTCTTTTCCACTCGGGTTACAATGGTCTGAATGGCACTCTGGATTGTTTTCAGCGTTTCAATGCGGCTCTTTGTAAAGGGGTCCGTAGTGCTGCTCGCACCGAGGCGAGTGATTTCCACCGCAATCTTTGTGAGAAGGTCCTTCAACTGAGAAAGAGACGCAGGGTTCCCTGTGGTCGCGAATCCCTCGAGGAGACCCGATTTGCTGTTGACGGACTGACGCCACCACTTTTGGAGGTAGGCCAGATTCGCAGCCATCGCATCTACATCGGACTGGCTGAGAGAGGACTCAATGCCAGGATTGCGAGAGAGAACGGCGAGTTCGTCACTCAACCGACGAATGTCCGCGCGCAGAGTTGTAAGAGGAAGTTGGACGGCGGGGTCACTTTCAGAGGCAAGTTTGGGGGCCTCGTTGAGTGTGAATCCATTTGCGGTTTCATAGAGATTCTTGATTCGTGAGTAGGCTGCCTTTTCCAGAGCAGGGTCGCGGAATGGCAGTGTATTGACGACGGCGGCTCCACCGGGAGGAGGGGACAATAGAGTAAAGGAAGGAGGTGCGTAGCCCTTGAAATCTCCAGCGGTGATAGTTTCGCGAGGAGGGCTGACTTTCGGAATGACAAGTTCGGGTGTCGGATATTGGACCGCGAAGCCGTCAATGGAAAAATGCGAGGCGTAGATGATTATCACAACTACAATTGCGAGTAGACTCCAAAAGAGTAGACTCTTCATCTACATGAGAGGGGTAAATTCACTGCTGTCTTGAGCGGAGGATGCGGCACGGAGGGCATCTATTCCCTGGGCTATCATCGGGCTCATTTGATGCTCCATTCTGGTATTGAGAGAATCAAGTTCAGGAATGGAGAGGGTTTTCTCATCGAGTTCCTTGGCGGGAGTGAATTTCGCATTCTCAAAGAGCTTGTTGAGAAGTTGAGAGAACAAATCAGGGAAATTCAGTTCATTTCCAGAGGTGTCGACGAACGACTCCTTTTTGTCTGCCGGTTTTTTCAAAATCTGCGTTTGGATTCCGTACAGAACCAGAATTACGAGCAACAATATCCCTGCGAAAAGGGCACGACTCATCTGTTCTAGGAGGGTGAAAATTGAATACTGTCATGGCACATAGAGAAATCAGTAACAATGTTGAAGTGTAGATACAAGGAAGACGATACTCTTCTGGAATGTGGAATTGACGAGGCCGGGCGAGGATGTTTGTGGGGTCCTCTCATTGCGGGAGCTGTTTTGTGGCATCCTGAATCCGAATGGACGGACGAACACCGAGAGATTTCTCAGCAAATCAAGGATAGCAAGAAACTGTCACCGAAAAAGCGGGCAGTTCTGCGTGTTGCGATTCAGAATCTGGCAATCGACTATGCGGTGGGACGTGTGGAAGCGAGCGAGATTGACACTCTGGGAATGACGCGTGCGAATTGCCTCGCCTTTGAACGAGCGGTTCGGAATCTGTCTGTGGAACCTGACCGACTTCTGGTGGATGGCATTCTTTCACTGAATACGAGCCTGGAGCAGGTTGTGGAACCGGAAATGGATGCGAAATACATTCCTGTTGCGGCGGCCTCGATTCTTGCGAAAGAAGTCCACGATGAAATTCTCCGCGACTTCTGCGAAACCGATTCCACCCTCCAAGACAAATACGACCTTCTTCATTGCAAAGGATATGGAACGGCAACACATCGCAAAGGAATCACGACACACGGGACGCATCCTCAGCACAGGCGCCTCTTCTTGCGAAAACTTCTCGGAATTCACATGGAAGAGGAAAAAGGGGGGTATGGATTTCTAGATGTCTAGCGGCGCTGGGTGCGACGGCTCTTGCGCTGCTGGCGCTGCTTGCGGCTACCCTTGCGAGTAGAGGTCTTGCGGCTGCCCTTGCGACCCTTGCGGGTGGTGGCCTTGCGACCCTTGCGGGTGGAGGCCTTGCGACCCTTGCGGCCCTTGCGACGCCCGCCCTCCAAGAGGCTGCGGGAGTAGCACATTCCATCCTCGGCGAGGTACTCAACAGAGTCATCACAGGGGGGCATATGTCCTTCCATTTCTACGTAGACCCAACATTTTTTTACGCAAGGCGGGAAGAGAGCCAGGAATTGAGAAGCACAAAATCCTCAGCACTTTGGAGATTTTTCTGGGACCCGCGGACAAAATGGCCCGCCCCTGCCGTAATGGAGAGATACTTCTCCTCTCCGTGAAGTTTCGACGGCCATCCACGCAGCCTATACATCCATTTCACACTCTCATAGGGAAGAACTTCAATGTCATAGAGAGAGGTTCGGGCTACAACGAAAATCGCAGGTGCTCCGTTTTCAGGCAAAGAATCCACAGGAGACAAATGAAGAATCGCCGCCAAATCCGCCAACTTCTGCGATGGATTTCCAAATTCATCGTATTCGAGAATGGTGAGTGGCAAATTCGGATTCGTCGTAGTTCGCAGAACATCAACGTAGGGGACCAACGCATAGGCCGCCCCAAACAAGTCTCCCGTAGGATGGCGAGAGACGAGAGCTCCCAGCGTATAGCCTCCCGCGGAGACTCCGTGGATACACGTGCGACTCGGAGGAATTCCAGACAGTTTCTGGGCTGCGAAAATCACCGCTTCCGCATCCTCGATAGACCGAATCTTCTTTTCACGTCGGGCCGCCTCCGCCCACGCATCTCCAAAATCTCCGCCTCCGCGTATCATGCCAAGAGCAACACTCCATCCGCGGTCCAGCCACGGTTTCCACAGCATCGTGGAGAGGCTTGTGGGTATGTTGTACGCCCCATAGAAGGAAACAAGCAATCCTTTGGTTCCGCTGCCTTCCACAAAAAAAAAGGGGACTTCCGTTCCATCTTTGCTGGTACTGGTGTGAAGAGAAACACCCTTTGCGTACACCTCAGCAGCTTCTTTCCGTTTCAATCCTGTCGAGCCAACTTCATAGACAGCAGGACAGGCTCCAGGAGAGGTCGCAATCGCAGAAATCGTCTCTCGTCCAGACCACTGGGCCCACGGGTCAAAACTCCACGACGTGGACCCTTCGTGGAGCAGTTTCGGAGAGAGACCTGCGCGCAGCTTGTAGATACGTCCAACACCTCCCGCATAGGTATACAAAATACGCTGTTTCAGAGACACGGACATGCGATATTTGCGGAGAGCGAGGGGGATGGAGAGAATCTGAAGTTCTTTTCCAAACGCCGTCCAGGGTCCATCGAAGGAGCGAATCCGTGCGAAAAAACACGGGATATCCGAGGTTTCGGATGCGTAGCCGACAGGCAGAAACGCGACTCCTCCAGACCCGATGCGCTGAATCGTGAGGCCTTCTACATGATAGAGAGCCTCTCTTCCACTGTTGGACGATACGAGAAAGACACACTTGTGCTCGCCCATTTCAAGGCGCAACGAGTTCCGAAGAGACGGTTCTGTGAAGAGTTTCTTCTGAACGACTCCTGTGTTCGCATTCAATGCAACAAGAACTCCGTATCGGAGAGCTGAAGTCGCCTCCACCACATAGCACAGGCCTTCTTTTACACAGAGAGACGGTCCAACTCCTTTGGAGTACTTCCACACAGGCGTCTCGGCACCTTTGCGGTAGCACGCCACGGTGTATTGTTCTCCGCCCTTGCTATCCTCTTCAACAGCCCAGACAAACTCTCCCTCGCACGACACAGCCGCCGCTCGAAAGCGGGTCTTCTCCCCTCTCCATTTCCACAAATAGGAATAGGTTCCGTGAGGAGTAATGTCAATAGAATCTGCGTGAAATACATCATAGCAGAGGTGCTTTTCTGCGGAGGAGTGGAAATCGTCCTGGAGGGTGGAGAGTTCTTTCTCGGTGGCGAGAGCCTCAATGGCGGTGCGAAAATGGACGTTCTCTTTTTTCACAATGGCGTCCCATGTAAACCCTTTCATGTGTTCCATCCACGCCAGAGGGTCATACCAGCGGAAATATCCGATGTCTCGCAAGGGATTTCCTGTATAAATATCTCGCATACCTAAACACTCTATTTAGGAAACTCATTAGATGTCTTCTATTTATGCGTTGAAGGTTGTGATTCTGTACCAGAAGGCGAACGAGTTCGGCCTCAAGAAGGACGCAGACATGATTGAGGCTGCTCTTCGTGCGGCGGGTGTTTACAAGATTCTGCGCTGTGACCCTCTTGAAGTCGCAGAACAGGTGGACTGTGCGATTCATCTCGAGCAGCCGATTGGTGTCTGGATGCCGTGGGCTCGTACAAATATTCTTGTGGTGAATCCCGAGTGGTATGCGAGTGGGGCGTACAACACATATCTGCCCCGCTTTGACCGTGTTGTCTTCAAGAATGAGAGCGCTCGTGCCCGTTTCTGCGGCGGAGAGGGTCCTGGAATTTCAATTGAGAAGAGTTTTCTGCTTCCGTGGGCGACTCCTGAGGTGAAGGAGAAGGACTTGAAGGAGCAGAATGAGACGAAGCTCGGATTCGCGTGTTTTCTGGGAGCGAGTCAGAATCGTCGGGCCTTTTTCAAGGAGATTCTTCCCTATTGGCGTCCCCAGTATCCTCAGCTGAATGTGTTTAGCGTGGCCCCTCTTGACATTTCAGGAGAGGCACAGGAGAACATAGAGTATCGCGTGGTGGATTTGGATGAGAAACAGCGTGCGCGTCTGTCTGCGTTCTTTCCAGGGCACTTGGTCGTCAGCAGCTCGGAGGGCTATTGCTATACGGCAGGAGAGGCTGAGACTATGGGCGCCTATGCGATTCACAACACCATTGAGGCCTTTTCTCAGAGTTACCACGGTCAGAAAGGAGTTGCCTGGATTCCGTGTACGCAGACTCGGGCCGATTCCACGCACGAATATGCGCTTGTCGCAAAGTTGGTGGAGCCGAGAGAAGTCCAGGCCGCGATGGACCGTGCGATTCAGGAGTTTCTGGGCCAGGACATGAGTCTGCTTCGGAAGGAGCGCAAGGCCTACGCCGAGCAGAGACGTGCGACATTTAATTCCAGCGTCCTGTCTCTTCTCACTGAGATTCTTGAGACTGTAAAGACACGTCCTCGGGAAGCGCGTCCTCCCATCCTGAAGGTAGAGGATTGCCCTCCTATCAGCATTGTCACACTCCTTTACAATCGCCGCCGTTTCTTCGAGCTCGCATGCCACAACGTTCTCCTTTCCGATTATCCGAAGGACAAGATTCAGTGGATTGTGGTGGAAGACAGTGACGACCCTGCGGAGGATGCGTCGGACCGCGTCGTCCAAGTCCAGCAGAAGTCGGCCCCGTTGGACCTGGTCTATGTGCCTCTCCGTGGAAAGCGAACAATTTCGGAGAAGCGAAACATTGGCGTGGAGCGTGCGACAAACAACATTATTCTGATGATGGACGACGACGATCATTATCCTGAGACCTCATTCCGTCGCCGTGTTGCGTGGCTCACTCTCCATCCGTGGAAGCCGCAGGCGGTTGCGTGTACGACGATTGCGTGCTATGACTTGGTGAAGGCGATTAGTGCGGTGAATGTACCTCCTCTGGATATTCCTCTTTCCCAGCGGATTTCGGAGGCGACGTTGACTTTTTACAAGGGGTGGTGGGCTGAGCGGAATTTTGAGACGGACGTCCAGGTGGGCGAGGGAGAGGCGTTTCTGCGTGGTCGCGAGCACGACGTGATGGAGATTCCTCCTCAGCAGATTATTGTCGCCTTTTCACATGGAAAGAATACGAGTTCACGTCGGGTTCCACAGGGAGCCGATGTCAACCCAGGATGTTTCTGGGGATTTCCACGGGAGTTTCTCATTTTCATTCACGAACTGGCTGGAATTCGTGTAGAGGAGAAGAGGGAGTAAGATTATGCGCGTGTGGCGGTGGCCTTCGCTTTGGTGGCAGGAGCTGCCGCATTCTTCTTCGCAGCAGCGACCTTGAAGCCCTCAGAGCCGAGCATCTGGCGGCTGAGAAGTTCGGGGAGAACATACGTGGCGGCGAGGTAGAAGACAACTGCGTGGACGAGCACAGCCATGATGCTGGTCTTTCCACTCATGAAAATCTTGGAGCCGACAGGGGGGAGGGTGAGGAGAACACCGGGAGACAAAACAACAAAGAGAATGGTTAAGTAAAGGAGGGACATTTCTATTCTGAATGTACCATTTTTTAAACGCAAACACCGTTTTGGCAAGTTTGAATGGCGGTACAATCTTCGTTTTTCTGACAGGCATTCTTTCCAGATGGGGGAATGCCCGCCAGTTCAGGATTGGCCTTCGCCTCCGCCGCCGCATCCTCAAACCCCTCGAGGTACGCAGGGAGATACATCAAGGCCAAGTAAAAAACAACGGCGTGGACGAGCACTGCAAGGAGACTCGTCTGACGAGACATGAAGATACCCTTGGACCCAGGAGGGAGAGTCAAAAGAAGACCGGGAGAGAGAACCGCAAAGAGGAGTGTAGCAAGCCAGAGCATCTCTATATTCATTAGGAAGAACAGAAGAGACAGCCCTCAGTGTCCCCTGCTTCTGCGGCCGCACGCGCGGCCGCAATCTTCGCCGCAAACGCCGCCGCCTTCTCAGGCGTGTACGTATTCGTCTCATCCTCAGAGTCCGAGGAATCCGACTCGGCGGAACTCGCATCAGACTCGCTATCCTCTTCCTCTGGGGGAGGTGCCGCCGCTCCATTGATGGAGGCCATAAGACGAGGGTCAATGGTGAACTTCTGCGCCGCAACAGGCGCCTTGGTGCGGAGATAGTAGCAGCCCGTCTTGAGACCCTTCTTCCACGCATAGAAGTGCATGCTGGTGAGCTTTGCGTAATTCGGGTCCGCTACGAAGAGATTGAGACTCTGGCTCTGGCAGATAAAGGCACCACGAGCAGCAGCCATATCGATGAGAATCCTCTGCTTGAGCTCCCATGCCGTCTTGTAGCGGGCCTTCATGTCCTCAGGCATTCCAGGAATCTCTTGGACGCTTCCGTTGCGTGCGATAATCTGCTGCTTCATTGCCTCGCTCCAGAGACCTGCCTCCATCAGTTCATTCATCAAGTACTTATTCACAATAATGTACTCTCCTGCGAGAGTGCGACGAGTGTAAAGGTTGCTTGTGAATGGCTCAAAGCACTCATTGTAGCCGAGAATCTGGCTGGTGCTCGCTGTCGGCATGGGCGCAATCAGAAGAGAATTGCGGAGACCGACCTTCTGGACGCGGGCTCGCAGGGCCGCCCAATCCAGAGTCCCATCGGTCTCTGACAGCGGTACCGTCTTCCAGAGGTCAGGCTGGAGACGACCACCAGCTGCGGGAGACGCGTCGTTCATTCCCCATTGTGCGTGGCCGGTCGGCCCGTAGGGATTCGGATGCTCGCGGAATGTCTCATAGGGACCCTCTGCCTCCGCAATGTCACTGGATGCCTCCACTGCCGCAAAATACATGTGCTCGAAGATGCGCTGGTTGAGCTCCAGGGCAGCCTCGTCCTCCCACGAGAGCTTGAGAAGAGCAAATACATCTGCGAGACCCTGGACGCCGAGTCCAATCGGGCGGTGACGCATGTTGGAGCGCTCCGTCTCAGGGGTCGGATAGAAGTTGATGTCAATCACGCGATTCAGATTGCGAACAACCACCTTTGTCACACGTCGCAGCTGTGCGAAGTCAAAGGCTCCGTCCACAACAAACGACGGGAGTGCGAGGCTTGCCAAATTACACACGGCCGTCTCCTGTTGGTTGCTGAACTCAATGATTTCCGAGCAGAGGTTGGAGGACTTGATAACACCGAGGTTCTGCTGGTTGGACTTGCGGTTCGCCGCGTCCTTGTAGAGCAGATAGGGAGTGCCGGTCTCCATCTGGGCGTCCAGAATCTGGAACCAGAGCTTCTGTGCGCTCACCGTCTTCCGTCCACGTCCCTCCTTCTCGTACCGCTCGTAGAGGTCCTTGAAATCGGCGCCATAGACATCCGCGAGTCCAGGAGCCTCGCTGGGACAGAAGAGCGTCCACTCTCCATTCGCCTCCACGCGCTCCATGAAGAGGTCAGGGAGCCACAAAGCGTAGAAGAGGTCGCGCGCACGCTCCTCTTCTGAGCCACTGTTGAGTTTGAGCTTCAGGAAGTCCTCCACATCGGCATGCCAGGGCTCCAGATAGACTGCGAAACTGCCGTTGCGACGGCCCCCACCCTGGTCCACGTAACGCGCCGTGTTGTTGAAGACACGGAGCATAGGAACGAGGCCGTTGCTCTGGCCGTTCGTGCCACGAATCAGCGCACCACGCGCACGGATGTTGTGGACGTGAATGCCAATTCCACCCGCGTACTTGCTAATGGCCGCACAGTCGCCGAGCGTCTTGTAGATTCCCGCAATGCTGTCGTCGTGCATCGCGAGAAGATAGCAGGAACTGAGCTGCTGACGAGGGGTGCCCGCATTGAAGAGCGTGGGTGTGGCGTGGGTGAAGAACTTCTGGGACAGGAGGTCGTATGTCTCAAAGGCGCGCGGGAGATTCGTGGACCAGAGTGCGAGAGCAACACGCATCCACATGTGCTGAGGACGCTCGAGAACTCGCATGCTGGTGTCCCTCAGCAGATACGACTTCTCCAGAGTCTTGAAGCCGAAGTAATCCAGCAGATAATCACGCTGGTGGTCGATGCGCGCATCAATCTCGGCTCCATGGGCCTCTACTGCGGCCAGAAGTTCCGCACTTACGTAGGCAACCTTCTCTCCTGTCTTGGGAATTGTCTGGGAGCTAAGAGTCTTCACAATCGTTGTAAAAGACGCCTCCGTGTTCTTCTGATGATTGCTGATGGCGATGCGGGCGGCGAGGGTCGCCCAATCAGGGTGGACGGTGCCGAGACTGGCCGCATTGGCTGCGGTGAGCTCATCCAGCTGCGTGGTCGGCACTCCGTCGTAGATGCGGGAGAGGACCTGCTGGGCCAGGGCGTCGCTGTTTACGGAAAGGCCACGTGCCGCCTTGCGGACACGTGAGAGAACCTTATCAAAAGAGATGGCCTCACGGGTTCCATTTCGCTTGATAACGTGCATACTAAAGGGCATTTTGAAATGTGTTCCGGACTGTAAACCGCAAAGGGGCCGCGGGCAACCTCAAATTTTTGACGCCACCCACCGATATAAACATGATACAATAAACGTAAGAAGAAAATGGATGCTATCACAGCGGCAGGAATCCTTTTCACGGACGGGCTCGAGGTTCTTGCGGGATATCACCCTTCTCTTTCCGCATGGTCTGGAATCGGTGGAAAGGCCGAAGAGGGAGAGGCTCCTGGTATCACTGCGATTCGCGAATGTTGCGAAGAGATTTATGGTCTCACGCCTGATGCGGCAACCTTGGAGGAGATGGCAGCGGCGCTGAATCTGGGTGAGCCGACGCTGACGGGTACCTACGCCCTTTTCAAGACGGACCTCGAGGCACTCCTTTCTATCGCGCAACTTCTTGAAAAAAACGGATATACGTGCCAGTTCTACCAGTCCTTTCCAAAGACACTCCAGGCTTTGATTGAAGGTCGCACTACCCCTGAAACTGCGGAAATTCGTGATGTAACTCTGATGCCAATTGAAGATGGTGATACCTCAAAAGAACACCTTGCGCCTGAGTTTTACGAAGACCTAAAAATACTTTTCAGGAAGTAGAAAGATGCCGATTCAAATTTTGACAAGCAATACGCTTGAATTTAAGGTGGTGATTGAGTTTATGAGAAATCCGAGTGCGGCCCATTTTGTGGTAGACTCACCTGAAGATGGAAGTCAGCTAACACCTGAAGAGGCATTCCAGATTTTTACTGCAAATCACGATAGCAGCCTTCTTCACATTCTTTTCACAGGAGGGTTTGTTCCACGATATTTATATTATACGGGCTTCCTCTACGTCTTAGATTCTCAAAATCAGAATTCAGAAGATAAGACGGATACACTTTTTGTAGAGGGGATTCGGTATAAGAAATATTAACCGTTTGTACGTGTTGTAGAAAGTAGGCAAAGTGGAAATATATAATTGATAGAATTAGCACCTCCATCTGGGTGAGTTATTTGCGTCCACGTAATTCCATCAGAAGATTTCCAGGCTTTCCCACTGGATGGATTAAACCATGAATAGGTGGGTCCATTGTAAAAAAGCCGTTTCACACATCCAAAATACTCATATGTACTACTATCAGGAATTGTATCATTTCCAGAGCAAGCAGAAATATTGGAGCCAAAATTTGTAGAATACAAAAGCCCTTTTCCAGGAAAATTATATCCACTTAAATTTTCATAAATTATTTTAGTTCCGTCATAAATAGCATTCCAAATAACATAATCAATAAAGGGAGCAGAAGTCCATGTAATACCATCATCCGTTGATTTCCAGAAAGAACTAGCATATGCGCCATACGTATACCATGTGCTGTTTACATACATAATTTTAGCAATAATACTTACACCAGAGGGTGAAACATTTGTAAATGTTACACCGTTATCAGCGCTGCGCCAGAGTGAATTTGTAGAACTATCGAATCCAATAATAATTGTATTCCCATTTTTTGCCATTGACAAAGGAAAATATCCTCCAGATAAAATTGTAATTGAACGTGAAGTTTCAGTCCAAGTAGACCCATCAGTTGAAGTTAAAAAACGTTGAAAAGGTGAGGATGGAGCCTTCGCAGACAAATACCATTTATCTGTATCCCAAATGGTCTCTTTTGTATTAATTACTGAATACACACTTGGAGTAACTGGAGTCGTCCATGTTTGTAAATTAGAGGATTGAGAAAAGCGAATAGGAGGATCTCTCGTGGGAACATTAATATCATTATTTTCAAGTGCTAAAACATAGTTACCATTGTAAAAGAAAGTGGTTGCATTTAATGTAGCAGTAAATTGGGTTGTATATCCCGTATTTGAGCCTCCTGTAAAATCTGTAGTAAACGTAATAATTCTTCCGTTGTTATCAAGAGCCAAATATCCAGATAAAGTACCAGTAGGCCCTGAACCTCCACCACCCGTGACAATGGCTACTGGTGGCAGTCTATACACAAAAGGATTTCTGACAATTGTAAACTGCGAATTTGTACTTGCCAATTCAAGATGCTGTGTTAGATTCAATTGAGTTGTTCGACCAATTGTTACAGCAGTTCGGAGAGAGACACTTGTAGTTTTCGGACGATTCAGAACTAAATTGAGCGGGTCGCTCAATTCCAAATTGTTCTGATAAAAAGCGAGAGTCCGAGTTTGTTTTTGTTGTATATAGTCTGAGAAATCCCTATTCGAGGACATTAATCTCCCTATTCTTTCTATTTTTTTTAGCCCTTCAAATGCTTGAGAAGCTTGCCCTGCGTCACAATGCGGCTCGTGATACACATCGTTTCCAATTCCTGAAGCAGTAGCTTGTAGGCATAGGGAATCTCAATCGCAGAGAAGTTCGTCGTGTTTCCGCAACCCTTGCACGTCCAAATCCCCTCCTTCGGGTTCACAATCGCAATGAGACCACAGTCCTGACAACTCCAGCAGCGGAAGAGGTCCGAGCACTCCATCAGGCGCTCCTTTGTAAACTCCGCAATGCCGTGGGCCGCCACGCAATCACGCTCCATCTCTCCAAAGCGGAGACCACCCTCGCGCGCACGACCCTCTGCGGGCTGACGGGTCAACATCACCAGCGGCCCAGATGAGCGACTGTGGAGCTTGTCTGCGGAACAGTGGCGGAGTCGCTGGTAGTGAATCGGTCCCACGAAGATACTTGTCTCCATCAT
>JACCDX010478438.1_pt1 | contig 17834 bp, 18 predicted proteins | sample 7449681 | NCBI WGS metagenome assembly JACCDX01 (sample SAMN15323450, study PRJNA562643) | freshwater metagenome | isolation source: river surface water | place: USA:Blue River Watershed | collected 2017-08-18
GCGAAGGTTTGGACATCTCTTCACACGGCGAGTCGGCTTACCACGGCTGATGCAGCGGCTACAAGTGACCTGTCACTTGTGCTGATTCCAACCTCAAAAAGGCCCGCACTGCGGGCCTTTTTTGTTGCCCCATTCGGTCGTGGCCATTCAACGCTTCCTTCAAGTTAACCAGCACCGATTGCTGCTGAGAAGGCCACCGCAAAACTCATTCGAGGTTATTTTTGAATGGTCTTACCGCCAGTTGCATCAGCAAGCCCGAATAAAGTTGCGGGGTTCTTTTCGGGTACAGCGGGCGGCAGCCGCTTAAAAACCGCCTGAGCCGATGCAAAATCAAAGGCTTCATTCTCTTGTGAACCTTTCCCTCTTTATGCATGCCAACCCCGCCCCACAGTGGACCGCCATCACCACCGAGCCCGACGGGTTGAGCGAGTCTCCTTTTTGGCACCCCCAAGAAAAGCGGCTGTACTGGGTTGATATTCCGGGCCGACGCATTGCCCGCGTGGCCATCGATGGCCTGCGAGCGCAAGGGCCGGTGGAGTATTGGCCTCTGACCCAAGAGCCCGGATGCATTGCGCCGGTGCAAAGCCATGACAACGGCTTTGGCTTGGTCATGGCGTTGCGTGACGGCATTTATTTGGCCCGCGAGTGGGGTGGGCCTTTGCAACGCTTGGCAGCAGCGCCTTATGACACCACACGCTTGCGCTTCAACGATGGCAAGTGCGATCCACAAGGCCGTTTGTGGGCAGGCAGCATGTACGAGCCGCGCGACCAAGCGCTGGGCGTTTTGTATGCGTTGCAAGGCGCTGGCCTGCAAGAAAAAGCCCACGGTGCCACCACCGCCAATGGTTTGGCTTGGTCCCCCGATGGGCGCACGCTTTATTGGTCTGACACGCCCTCGCATGCGGTCAGGGCATGGACCTTTGACCCCGACACCGCAGAGCTGTCGAACGAGCGGGTGTTTCATCAGTTCCCACTCAAACCGGCGGGCTGGGCATGGAGCGAAGCCGATGCGCGCTTGCCACAGGCCGAGTCGCGTTATGGCGGACGCCCGGATGGCGCCGCGGTTGACAGCGAAGGCGCTTATTGGTCTGCGCAATACGAGGGCAAGCGCTTGGTCCGTTTGTCGCCCAAAGGCGACGTGTTGGCCGTGCTGGAGACGCCGGTGCAATGCCCCACCATGCCGTGCTTTGGGGGCGAAGACCTGAAGACCTTGTTGGTGACCACCTCGCGCCAAGGTCGCAGTGCGGCAGAGTTGGCCATGTTCCCGCAATCGGGTTGCCTGTTTGCCATCCGCGTCGAGGTGGCCGGGCTGCCCGTGAACTTTTTCCAAGTCTGAAGACCGAATTTCCAGCAAGTCTTTCGTTCAAAAAATTCAATCTGACGGTCAAAGCTGGGCGTTACCATCCTTGACCATGGAAGCTCAACTCAATTCCCTCATCGATGCCGTGCGCCAAGCGGGTGCAGACGGCCGCGTGCTGCGTTTGCGCGGCGGCGGCAGCAAAGACTTTTGGGGGCAAGGCCTCACAGGCGAAGTGCTGGACACCCGCGCCTACCGTGGCATCGTGAGCTATGAGCCCAGCGAATTGGTGGTCACGGTGCGCTGCGGCACACCATTGGCCGAGTTGGAAGCGGCGCTGGCCGAAAAAGGCCAGTCGCTGGCCTTCGAGCCTCCCAGCTTTGAGGCAGATGCCACCGTGGGCGGCATGGTGGCGGCGGGTCTGAGTGGCCCGGCACGCGCCACCGCCGGTGCCGTGCGCGACTATGTGTTGGGGGCCCGGTTCATTAATGGCCTGGGCGAGCACCTGACCTTTGGCGGTCAGGTCATGAAAAACGTGGCCGGTTACGACGTCAGCCGACTTATGGCGGGCAGTTGGGGCACGCTGGGCTTGATCACCGAAGTCAGTCTGAAGGTGTTGCCCGTGGCCCCGGCCGAAGCCACGCTCATGTGCGCCGGCTTGTCGCAACAAGATGCACTGAACGTGTTGCACCGATGGGGCGGGCAACCCTTGCCGCTGAACGCCAGTGCATGGGTGCGAGACACCACGGCTCAGCCTGTGGCCGATTATTTGTTTGTGCGCCTGCGAGGTGCGGTGGCGGCGGTTCAGTCGGCGGTCACCAAAATGCGCGTCGATGTGGTGGCTTTGGGCGCGCAAGTGCAAGTCATGGACAACGCGCAAGCCGCGGCAGATTGGCGTGCCAGTGGCGACCAAACCCTGCAGTTTTTTGACCCCCCCACCCCCGATGCTTGCCTGTGGCGTTTGTCGTTGCCACAAACCGCGCCGGTGCTGAACTTGCCGGGCCCAACACCGTCGCCCTACATTGAGTGGCAAGGCGCGCAGCGCTGGTTGTGGGCGCCTGCAGGCGCTGCTGAAGCGTTGCGCGATTTGGCTCAATCGGTGGGCGGACACGCCACCTTGTTTCGCTCCAGCACGGCACAACCTCAAACCGACAAGAGCGTTGGCGTGAACACCCCACTCGATGCTGTGCAAGCGCGCATTCAGCAGCAGTTGCAAAAACAATTCGACCCCAAGGGCGTGTTCGCCACAGGTCGTGTTTATTCACTTTGATCGCGGGACGAAAGCCATGCAAACGAACCTCGCCCCCGAATACAAAAACACCCCCGAAGGCATTGAAGCCGAAGCCATTTTGCGCAAATGTGTGCATTGCGGTTTTTGCACCGCCACGTGCCCCACGTACCAAATCTTGGGTGACGAGCTGGATGGCCCGCGTGGCCGCATCTATTTGATGAAGCAGGTGTTGGAAGGTGAGACCCCCACACGCAAAACCCAGTTGCATTTGGACCGTTGCCTGACTTGCCGCAATTGCGAAAGCACTTGTCCGAGCGGCGTGCAATACGGTCACTTGGTCGACATTGGTCGCAAGTTGGTCGACGCCAAAGTGGCGCGCCCCACCAGTGAAAAGCTGGTGCGCTGGGCACTCAAAGAGGGCTTGCCATCGCCCTTGTTTGCGCCTGCCATGAAGATGGGCCAAGCCGTGCGCGGGCTGTTGCCTGAGAGCCTGAAAGCCAAAGTGCCGGCGCCGCAAAAGGCCGGTGCTTGGCCCACCGCCACACACCCGCGCAAGGTCCTCATGTTGACGGGCTGTGTGCAACCCAGCATGAGCCCCAACATCAACACCGCTACCGCCCGCGTGTTGGACGCGGCAGGCATACAAACCGTCAGGGCCGATACAGCGGGATGCTGTGGCGCGGTGAAGTTTCACTTGAACGACCACGACGGCGGCAAAGACCACATGCGAGCTAACATCGATGCGTGGTGGCCTTGGGTCGAATCGGGCGAAGTCGAAGCGATCGTGATGAACGCCTCGGGCTGCGGCGTGATGGTGAAAGACTATGGCCACGTGCTGAAAGACGACCCGGCCTATGCTGAAAAAGCCGCACGCATTGGCGCCTTGACGCGAGACTTGAGCGAGTTGCTGCCCGAATTGGTGCCGCTCCTGAAACCCCGACTCAAACCTCAAGCCCTGCAGGCGGCGGGGTTGCAGGCGTATCACCCGCCGTGCACCTTGCAACATGGCCAGCAACTCAAAGGTGGCGTTGAAAAGCATTTGAGCGATTTGGGCTTTCAGATCAAAGTCACAGCCAACGAATCTCATCTGTGCTGTGGCTCAGCGGGCACCTATAGTGTGCTCAATCCCGACTTGTCCAAGCAATTGCGCGACCGCAAATTGGGCCACCTGAATGCGCTGCAACCCCAAGGTGTTTTGAGCGCCAACATTGGCTGCATCACCCACCTGCAAAGTGGCAGCGGTTTGCCGGTGAGGCATTGGGTGGAGTTGCTGGACGAAGCCATCCACTGACCACGCGCAGTGCCCCAAGCCTTGGCCAGGGCTCAGGCTGCGGCCAGCGCCGCCTCGATGTCTTGCGCGATTTTGGCGGGCGCATCTTGCGGCGCATAGCGCTTGAGCACTTGGCCATCGCGTCCGACTAAAAACTTGGTGAAATTCCACTTCACGGCTTTGCTGCCCAAAATGCCGGGCGCTTGCGCAGTCAACCATTGGTAAAGCGGGTGCGCTTCGCTGCCGTTCACCTTCACTTTGGCCATCATCTGAAAGCTCACGCCATAGTTCTTTTGGCAGAAGTTGGCAATCTGTGCCTCGTCGCCCGGGTCTTGGTTGGCGAACTGGTTACAAGGAAATCCCAGCACCGCCAAGCCTTTGTCAGCATAGGTTTGGTGCAGTTTTTCGAGGCCAGCAAATTGGGGCGTGAAGCCGCAGGCGCTGGCGGTGTTCACGATCAACATCACCTGACCTTTGTAGCGCGACAAGGGCACAGTGTGTTGGTCGATGCTCAGGGCTTCTAAGTCATACAGGCTCATGGGGTGCTTTCTCCGTGGGGAACTGGCTTGCATCATGCCAGTTTCAGACCCAATTAGTGGCTGTTCGTGTTGGATTTGATGATCGACAACAAAGCCGCCAACAAGATCAATCCTCCGCCGATCAAGGTGCGGTGATCCCAGTTGGAGGCGCCCAGCATGACCGATGAGACGCTGGCAAACAGCACTTCAGACAACATGACCAGCGATGTGGTGTGGGCGGCCAAGCGGGCGGCACCGTATTGCAAGGCCAGGTTGCCCAACAAAAACGAGACGCACAAAACGGCAATGTAGGGCAACCATGTCCAACTCGGCGCTTGTCCCGAGGGCACCACGCCAAGGCCTAAACCTACCAAGGCCGCCAAAGTGGCCATGACGGCGCCGCCGCCAAACATGGCCAGTGTGCGCGATGAACTGGGCGTGTGTTTCAGCTTGAGCAGCAAGGTGTTGGTCAAGGCAAAGGTGAAGCCACTCAACAAAGCCAGCACATCGGACAGGCTTTCGGGCACCGGCCAAGGGGTCTCTGGGGTTTTCAGCACGATGAACAAACCGGCCAGCGCAATGAGCAAACGCAACAGGGCCATACGGCTGGGTTTTTCGTCCAACAGCCACCACGCCACCAGCACCGACCAAGCCGGCATCAAATAAAAGAGCAAGACCACGCGCACCACATCGCCCACCGTGACCGCCCAGTTGAACCCCACATTGGTCAAACCCGAGGCCAACATGAGCACCCACAAACCAGGATGTTGGCCCCAGCGAATCAGTCGGTCGGTTTTCCAGAGCCACAACGCGATGGAGCCAAAGACAAAGGCGTAAACCAAGGCGGTGGCCCACAGTGGGTGCAGGCCTTGTGCTTCGAGTTGTTTAAAGGGCCACCAACACACGCCCCATGCGAAGGCGTTGACGAGCAGCCCGGCCACAGCCAGACTTTTGGTAGAGGTGGCACCCATTCAGGGAATCGGTCTCAGGACGGATCGTTGGGCGTGTTGGCTGCGGCGCGGCTTTGACGCTTGCGCCACCAGCGCCAGCCCAACCAGACGATGCCAATGCCCAGCAGTGCAAAGATGCCGTGTTGGAATTGACGCAGCACCGAGAACATCCAGTCCCAGTTTTGTGCCCCAAAGTAACCCAGATAAACCCAGATGGGCACACTGATCAGGGCGGCGAAACCGTCCATCAAGAACCATGTGCCAAAGCTCACTCGGTGGCTCATGCCCGCAGAAAAGAACACGGGGGTGCGCAGCCCAGGCAGGAAGCGGGCGACAAACATGACCCATTTGCCGTATTTCTGAAAAGCTTCTTGCGCACTGGCAAAGCGCTCGGGTGTGAGGATTTTGCGGAAGCCGGGCAGCTGCGCAATGCGCTGGCCATACAAACGGCCCAAGGTGAACATCAGGCCGTCGCCAATCATCACGCCCGCCATGCCCACCGCAAACATGGTGTGCACATCGGCGTGGCCCAAGCCGGCGATCACGCCACCGGTGACCAAGGTGACATCTTCAGGAACAGGCACACCAAAACCACAGATCAGCAGCATCACGAAAACAGCCAAATAGCCGTATTCGGTAAAGATGGGCATCAAAAACTGAAAAACTTCCATGGATTACAGGTTCAGCCAGCGTCTGAGTGGATCAGGCGAAATGCGCGGTGTTGAGAAGCAGCGGGCCAGTGTAAATCATTTGCAAGCCCCTTTTGACGCAAGGAATCTGGCAGCTCAGCAGTTGCTCCAGGGCTAGCGCGCACGGTCTGCGGCTCATTGAAACTGGCATACTTCATAAGCGGATTTTTGCCCGCCCAACCCCATGCCCCGTCCCATACAAGCCACCATTCACACCGCCGCACTGCGCCACAACTTGGCAGCCGCGCGGCGAGCTGCGCCCGACGCGCAGGCTTGGGCGGTGGTCAAGGCCAATGCTTACGGGCATGGCATTGAGCGGGCATTTGAGGGCTTGCGGGGGGCAGACGGCTTTGCGCTGCTGGACCTGAACGAGGCCGAACGGGTCAGAGCACTGGGATGGCGCGGACCCATTTTGTTGCTCGAGGGTGTGTTTGAGCCGCGTGACCTGGAGTTGTGTTCGCGCCTGCACCTCTGGCACACGGTGCATTGCGACGAACAGATCGACATGCTGGCGTTGCACAAAACCCATGAGCCGCATCGGATTTTTCTCAAAATGAATTCCGGCATGAACCGACTGGGCTTTGCACCGCAGCGTTTTCGCTCTGCTTGGACACGCTTGAATGCGTTGCCCCAAGTTGACGAAATTTCTTTGATGACCCATTTCAGCGATGCCGACAGCTCCAAAGGCATTGCAGAGCAAGTCGCCCGGTTTGAAGAGGCCACCCGCGACTTGCCGGGTGAGCACAGTCTGTGCAACAGCGCGGCCACATTGCGACATGCGCAAGCGGCCTCCGTCAAGGCCGATTGGATTCGCCCGGGCATTGCGGTGTATGGCAGCGCGCCCGATTTTCCTGAGCACAATGCCGCGCACTGGGGCTTGCAGCCTGCCATGAGCTTGAACGCCAACATCATTGGCGTGCAAAACCTGGAGGCTGGGGACAGCGTGGGTTACGGCTCCAGTTTTGTCGCCGACAAAACCATGCGCATTGGCGTGGTGGCTTGCGGCTATGCCGATGGTTATCCGCGCCTGTGCCCCACAGACACCCCGGTGTTGGTGCAGGGGGTTCGTGGCCGCACGCTGGGCCGCGTCAGCATGGACATGCTGGTGGTGGACTTGACCGACCTGCCACACGCCGGCATCGGCAGCCAAGTGACCCTGTGGGGTCAGTCGGCCCAAGGGTCGGTGCTGAGCATCGATGAGGTGGCGCAAGCCGCGGGCACGGTGGGCTATGAATTGATGTGCGCTTTGGCGCAGCGTGTGCCGGTCACAGTCGAAGACTGAGCAGGACATGCCACCTGCTTTGCACCGATTTGACCAACGCGCCTTGGCCGTGGCCTTGGTGTTGGTGGTCATTTGGGGTGGCAACTTCACCTTGCAAAAATACTTGTTTGGCTTGATCGCGCCGGGCGGATTTTTGTGGGCACGGTACCTGATCATGCCCGCGTGTGCGCTGTTGTTGATGCGTTGGCGCTTTGGGCGTTGGCTGCCCCCTTTGCCGCGCAAAGACTGGATGCACATGGCGTGGCTGGGCTTTATTGGTCACTCAATGCATGTGGGCTTGGTGACCTACGGCATCCACTGGTCGACAGCGTTTTCCAGTTCGGTCATCTTGGCTTGTGGCCCGATATTCACGTTGCTGATTTTGCGTTTGCAAGGCCTGGAGCGCATCAGCCTGCCGCAAATGGCCGGCGTCTTGTTGGCCTTGCTCGGGGTCTTGATGTTCTTGTCCGACAAACTGCTTGGTGGTCAATGGCGTGCTGGTGGCGGCGATTTGATTTTGCTGATTGCCGCGGCGTTCTTTTCTTATTACACCGTGGCCGTCAAGCCCGTCATGGAGCGCCATGGCCCGGTCTTGACCATGGGTTACGCCACTTTGTTGGGGGGCTTGCCTGTGTTGCTGTTGTCCATGCCAGAAGGCTTGCAAGCCCCATGGGCCACGCTCGACTTTTGGGCTTGGGTTGGTTTGTTTTGGTCCATCATGGTTTCCGCCTTTGCCGGTTGGTTGGCGTGGGGCTGGATCAACACGGTGCGTGGCGTGGCGCGCACCGCACCTTTGATGTACTTGATGCCCCCCGCAGCGGGTGTGTTTGCTTGGGCTTTGTCGGGCGAGCATTACAGCTGGATCAAGATTGCCGGGGCAGGCGTGACTTTGGCGGGCGTGGCGTTGGCCCAATACGCGGGTCAAATCAAATGGCGTCTCAGGGCTTGAGCCAAGTGTCGTAGGCGGTTTTGCAAATCAGCGCCAACACCACCACGATGAAGACATGTCGCACAAAACCGGCACCATGTTTCAAAGCCAAGCGGGTGCCAATCAGACTGCCCACGATGTTGGCAGCGCCCATGGCCAAAGCCAAATGCCACCAAACATGCCCTTTGAAACTGAACAGCATCAGGGCCGATAAATTGGTGGCGACATTGATCATTTTGGCGGCTGCTGAGGCATTCAAAAAGTCATAGCCCAGCAAGCGCACATAGGCAAAAACCAAAAAGCTGCCTGTGCCCGGCCCAAAGAAGCCGTCGTAGAAACCAATCACCAAACCAATACCAGCCGCCACCCAAGCTTCTTGGCGCCCTGCAAAGCGGGGCGCGTGGCTGCGGCCAAGGTCTTTTTTGACCAAGGTGTAAATCAACAGCGCCAACAACAGCGCAGGCAAAAATTTTCTAAATAGGGCGGGGTCCACTTCGGTCACCACCCATGCGCCAGCCAACGAACCCAGCAAGCCCGCGCCTGCAGCGGGCAGCAAAGAGCGCCATGGCATGACCACTTTGCGGCTGTACTGAACGGTGGCAAATGCGGTGCCCCAAATCGACGCGCTTTTGTTGGTGCCAAACAAAGTGGCGGGCGCGGCTCCTGGGAAAGTGGCAAACAACGCGGGCAGCAAGATCAAGCCACCGCCGCCGACAATCGCGTCCACCATGCCGGCCAACAAAGAGGCCAGCGAAACAATCAGTATTTCCATAGCGAAGATTGTGGCATCCGTGGCGGTGTTACACAGCCAACAACAAGACAACCAATAACAAGACCGTCAGCAGACAAACCGGCAAGCAGGCAAAAAAAAGCGCCGCTTTCGCGACGCTCATAAAAGTACACCTCGTTGGGATGTTGGTTTGTGTTCGTGTTGTTGGACTTGAGTTGTCTCCTCGGCCCTCAAGATGCAGATACTGCTTTGCATCAAGTGGGTGAAATGTAAGTGAACAAACCCGACGGTTGACTCAGGGATTTCCCCATTTTGGTGAAATCCCTGCCCGATATTGAACAGGTGGAAACGAAAAGGAATGATTTCGTACGCTCAGATGTTCAGGCGGCACTGTGGCGTGCGGCATCCTCGGCAATCCACTGAGCGGCTTTTTCCGCAATCATCAACGTTGGGCTGTTGGTGTTGCCGCTGGTGATGGTGGGCATGACACCGGCATCCACTACGCGAAGACCGGCCACACCCCGCACTTGCAAACGCCCATTGACCACTGCCATCGGATCGTCTTCTTTGCCCATGCGGGTGGTGCCCACCGGGTGGAAGATGGTGCTGGCAATGTCACCCGCCAAGGTGGCCAACTCTTCGTCGGTTTGGTACTGCATGCCGGGTTTGAACTCTTCGGGCGCAAACGGGGCCATCGCCGGCTGCGACATGATGCGCCGCGTCACGCGCAAACTGTCGGCGGCCACTTGGCGGTCTTCGGGCGTCGACAAATAGTTGGGCGCAATGGCCGGCGCGTCTTCAAAACGGGGGCTGTTGATGTGCACCGTGCCGCGGCTGGTGGGATTGAGGTTGCACACGCTCGCTGTGATGGCCGGAAATGGGTGCAGGGGCTCACCAAAGGCGTCCAGACTGAGTGGCTGCACGTGGTACTCAAGATTGGCATGTGCTTGTGTGGGATCGCTCTTGGTGAACGCCCCCAACTGGCTGGGTGCCATGCTCATGGGGCCGGTGCGTTTCAAGGCATATTCGAGCCCAATCATGGCCTTGCCCCACCAGCTGTTGGCCAGCGTGTTGAGCGTTTTGGCGCCCTTCACTTTGTAGACAGAGCGGATTTGCAAATGGTCTTGCAAGTTGCCGCCAACCCCTGGCAACGCTTGTTGCACCTCGATGCCGTGGCGGGTCAACAACTCTGCAGGGCCAATGCCTGAGAGCTGCAATATTTGGCTGGAGCCAATACTGCCGGCGCTCAAAATCACTTCGCGTGTGGCAGTGACTTCGACCATCTCCAGGCCTGTCCACACTTGCGCGCCGGTGCAGCGCTTTTCGCCGTTGGGCTGGGTTTCGAGAGTCAAGCGGGCCACCTGGGCTTTGTTCCACAACTCGAAGTTGGGCCGAGAGTAGCAAGTGGGGCGCAAAAATGCTTTGGCCGTGTTCCAGCGCCAGCCATTTTTTTGGTTCACATCAAAGTAAGCCACGCCCTCGTTGTCGCCTCGGTTGAAGTCGTCGGTGGCTGGAATGCCCGCTTGCTGAGCCGCATGCGAAAAAGCGTCCAGCACATCCCAACGCAGGCGCTGCTTTTCGATGCGCCACTCGCCCCCACTGCTGCGGCCGCGCAAGGTGTGCAAGTAACTGCCTTTGGGCAAATCCGAGGGTGCCAGCAACTCTGACTTGGCGCCCTTGGCGCCATGGAACTCGTTGGCCCCGTTGTAGTGGTCTTCGTGCAGCTTGAAGTAAGGCAAGGTTTGCGTCCAACGCCACTCGTCGTTCCCGGTGATGTTTGCCCACTGCTCGTAGTCACGGGACTGACCACGCATGTAAATCATGCCGTTGATGCTGGAGCAACCGCCCAACACTTTGCCGCGCGGATAACGCAAAGTGCGACCGTTCAGACCCGCCGCTGGCTCGGTTTGGTACAGCCAGTCGGTGCGCGGATTGCCAATGCAATACAAGTAGCCCACCGGAATGTGAATCCAGTGGTAATCGTCTTTTTTACCCGCTTCGATCAGCAGCACGCGCTTGCTGGCGTCGGCACTCAGGCGGTTGGCCAACAAACAGCCAGCAGTGCCGCCGCCAATGATGATGTAGTCGAAGGTGTTGTCGTTCATGGTTGTCCCGGTCTCTTGATGGATCGATTGTGCCTGTGGATTTTGAATCAATTCCATGGGCGCAGCGTCCATGTGCCGGGCTGCCACTTTGCACCGATCGGCTGGCGCAAATCGACGGATGAGGGCCAGCGGGCCAGCGCAGCGCACGGATGCGCCACTGCAACTGCCCCGCTGTTTTGCGTCCTTATTTGGCCGTCGGCATCACAAATTCGGCACCTTTGCCAATGCTCTCAGGCCAGCGCTGCATGATCGATTTTTGCTTGGTGTAAAAGCGCACACCCTCTTCGCCATAGGCGTGCATGTCGCCAAACAAACTGCGCTTCCAGCCGCCAAAACCGTGCCAAGCCATCGGCACTGGAATTGGCACGTTGATGCCGACCATGCCCACCTGAATGCGGCGTGCAAACTCACGGGCCACGTTGCCGTCGCGGGTGAAACAGCTCACGCCGTTGCCAAACTCGTGGTCGTTGATGATTTGCACCGCCGTTGCAAAGTCGGGCACGCGCACACACGACAACACGGGACCAAAAATCTCTTCTTTGTAGATCTTCATGTCGGTGGTCACGTGGTCAAACAGTGTGCCGCCGAGCCAGAAACCATTGTCGCAACCGGCGCCGGCTTTGGCGCCATCAAAGCTGCGGCCATCGACCAGCAGCTTCGCGCCTTCGGCCACGCCGGCATCGATGTAGCCCTTGATGCGCTGACGCGCCGCATAGGTCACGATGGGACCCATCTCGGCGGCCAGGTTTTCACCGTTGAGCACTTGCAGCGCCTTGGTGCGCTCGATCAGCTTGGGCAAAATTTTGTCGGCCACATCGCCCACCAAAACCGCCACGCTGATGGCCATGCAGCGTTCACCGGCCGAGCCGTAGCCTGCGCCAATCAAGGCGTCCACGGTTTGGTCAATGTCGGCGTCGGGCATGACCACCAAGTGGTTTTTCGCGCCGCCTAAAGCCTGCACGCGCTTGCCGTGGTGCGCACCGGTTTCGTAGATGTAATTGGCAATCGGCGTCGAGCCGACAAAGCTGATGGCTTTCACATCAGGGTGCTCCAACAGCGCGTCGACAGCTTCTTTGTCACCTTGCACCACGTTGAACACACCGTCGGGCAGACCGGCTTTTTTCAGCAGATCGGCCATGAACAGCGAAGGCGTCGGGTCGGTCGGGCTGGGCTTCAAGATGAAGGTGTTGCCCGCCGCAATGGCGACCGGGAACATCCACATGGGCACCATCACAGGAAAGTTAAACGGCGTGATGCCCGCCACCACGCCCAAGGGCTGGCGCAGCGTCCAGTTGTCGATGCCGGTCGAAACTTGGTCGGTGAAGTCGCCCTTGAGCAGCTGAGGGATGCCGGTGGCGAATTCCACAATGTCAATGCCGCGCGAGACCTCGCCCTGTGCGTCGGTGAACACCTTGCCGTGCTCGGCGGTGATCATGTGGGCCAGTTCGTCTTTGTGCTGGTTTAGTAGTTCGAGAAACTTGAACATCACGCGGGCACGGCGCAGTGGCGGTGTGTCGGCCCAAGCCGGAAAGGCGGCTTGCGCCGCGGCAACTGCCTTGGCCACTTCGGCGCTGTTGGCCAGTGCCACGCTGCCGGTCACGGCACCGGTGGCCGGATTGGTCACGGGTTGGCTGCGACCCGAACCCATTGGGACGACTTGGCCGTTGATGAAGTGGCCGATGTTGGAAATGCTCATGTGTAGCTCCCGATGGGCTTGTGCGAGGGTGTGCACAAATGATTAAAAGGAAGTGCAGTTTAGGTAACGCTGCCAGCCCTCACAAGACCATAATCTTGAATTGATTGTTCAAAATAGTGAACAATACACCGATGGATGAGCAAAAAATCAACACCCTCTGGACCCATTTGCACTGGCTGAGTGTGCTGGCCCAACAAGGCAGCTACACCGCAGCGGCAGCTCGCTTGGGGGTCAGCAAAGCGGCCATGAGCCAGCGCATTGCTGAACTGGAGCGCGCGGCCAAAGTCACCTTGGTGCAGCGCACCACCCGAAGCCTGCGCCTGACCGAGGCTGGGCAAAAGTTGGTGGACGACACCCGAACGTCTTTTGAGCAGATTGAGCAGAGTTTTTCTCGGGTGCGCGACATGGCCGCGCAGCCCAGCGGTTTGTTGCGCGTGACCGCACCGGTGGCTTTGGCGCGGCAACAACTGGTGCCGTTGCTGGCCGACTTTTTGCGCGACTTTCCAGAAGTGCGGATCGAGTTGGATTTGTCGGACCGGCTGAACGCGCTGGCCACCGAAGGCTTTGACCTGGCCATTCGCCACACCGCCCGCCCGCCGGATACCCATGTCGCTTGGGCGTTGTGTGGCACCGAGTCGGTGCTGGTGGCGACCCGCGCATATTTGCGCAAGCAGGGTGAGCCGCAAAACCCGGCTGATTTGGCGACCCACAACTGCTTGCACTATCCGCGCTCGCAAGACACACCGGCGTGGACCTTTGAGCCGCGAAAGGCTTCCCGTTCAGCCGAGCGCATCACGGTGCCGGTGATGGGCAATTTGGCGGCCAACAACAGCGAAGCCTTGCGCGAAGCCGCACTCACGGGCGCAGGCATTGCGCTCATGCCCGACTTCAGCGCGCAGGCCGCGTTAAGACAAGGCAAGTTGGTGCGTGTGTTGCCCGACTGGAAACCCGTGGGCGCATTTGCCGAAACGATTTACGCCATTCGCCCCTATGCACCCCATGTGCCTCGCGCCGTGACGGCACTGGTGAACCATTTGAAAGCGGCGTTGGCTCAGGGATTTTCAGACGCCGTTTGAGGTCCATCGGACCTGTTATTGGGCAAAAGCTGTCAGCGAGATTCGCAGGTTGCGGGGTGGCCGTTAGCGCCCGGCTAACACTGGAAATAATTTGTGCAATCCATCGGCCATGACTTCAACCGCCAGCGCAGCCAAAATCAGACCCATGAGCCGAGTCATCACATTGATGCCGGTTTTGCCCAAGACACGGGCAATGGGGGTGGCCAACGAAAAGCACAGCGCAGTGGCCAGCGCAATGACCACGCCGTAGCCGACCAGGGTGCCCAACTGCGCAAAATTTTTCGCTTTTTCGGCGTAGATCACCACGGTGGACATGGTGGCAGGGCCGGTGAGCAGGGGGATTGCCAAGGGCACCACGGCAATGCTGGCCCCTACGGCAGCTTTGGCCTCCGCGTCGTGCACCTCGTCCGTATTGGCTCGAGCCTCGCTTGTTTGTGCGTTCAGCATGGCCAAGGCGGCAGTCAGCAGCAACAAGCCACCACCGACCTGAAAGCTGGCCAGTGAAATGCCAAAAAATTCCAGAATTTGCAGGCCCACCAAGGCGCTCACTGCGATCACGACAAACGTTGAAAAAGACGAAACCAAAATGGTCCGCTGTCGTTGCGCCCGACTGAAGCCCTGGGTGTAGTGGATGAAAAATGGCACGATGGCCAAGGGGTTGACGATGGCCAAAAGGGTGATGAGTGGTTTGAAATCCATGCCGCGATTGTGACCTGCGCTTGCGGCCAACGTCCAATGATGGGCGTCAAAATGCCGGTGTACGCCGACGGAACATGCTCCAACCATCCATCTGCAATACCTTGTCCCCATGCTGGTTGAACATTTCCCACAGGTTGCGTGTCATGCCGACATCAGGGCGTTTGCTCATGGGTTTGGTCTCGAGCAATGTGCTTTGCAAGCGCAGCGTGTCCCCGGGATAGACCGGCTTGAGCCATTTGATGCCTTCCAGTCCGGGCGAGCCCAGGCTGGAGGTTTCGCACAGGAAATGGGTCACCATCAACCGCATGGCCATCGAGCAGGTGTGCCAGCCACTGGCTGACAGGGCGCCAAAGACCGAGGCTTTGGCCGCTTCGTCGTCCAGGTGAAAGGGTTGTGGGTCAAACTGTGTGGCGAAGGCGATGATTTCTTCGCGGGTTGGGGAGATGGTGCCGAGGTCGCGCACCTCGCCCACCGCAAAATCTTCCCAGTAATACTTGATTTGTGGCATCAGCGGCCTCCCGAAACGTCCAAGAAACTCATGGTGGTGTAGCTGGCGCTGTCGCTCAGCAACCAGACGATGGCCTCGGCCACTTCTTCCGCGCTGCCCCCCCGCTGCGCGGGCACCAAATGCTGCAAGTCTTTGACGCGGTTGGGCAGTCCGCCCGAAGCATGGATGTCGGTTTCAATCAGGCCGGGCCGCACCGCGTTGACACGAATCCCTTCGGCCGCGACTTCTTTGGCCAAGCCGATGGTGAAGGCATCGATGGCGCCTTTGGCCGCCGCATAGTCGACGTATTGGCCGGGCGCGCCCAACCGGGCGGCGGCACTGGACACGTTGACGATACTGCCGCCTTCACCGCCGTGGCGGGTGCTCATGCGGCGAACCGCTTCACGGGCGCAGATCAAACTGCCAATCACATTGATATCGAACATGCGCTTCCACCGCGCCACGCTCATCTCGTCTACGCGGGCGGTCATGTCGACCACTCCCGCGTTGTTGACCAGGCCTTGCAGGCGGCCCATTTTGGCGTCGATGTGCTCAAACATGCGCAGTACTTGCGCTTCGTCGGCTACATCCGCTTGGATGGAAATCGCGTGTCCCCCCGAGGCGCGAATTTGGCGGACCACTTCGTCGGCAGCCAGCGAGTTGGCGGTGTAGTTCACCGCCACCGACCACCCTTGTTGTGCCGCCAAAAGGGCTGTTGCTGCTCCGATGCCCCGGCTGCCGCCGGTCACCAACAAGACCTTGTTCATCGTCTGTCTCCTGCAAAATTTGTTCTGTCGGTTAAAACCGTTATCGCTTGCAAAGATTACACAACAGACAAGGAGCCCCCATGGGTCGCACAGTGGACTATTACTTCGCACCGCAAAGCCCTTGGGCGTATTTGGGGCATCAGCGACTGGCCGAGATCGTGCAACGCACGGGCGCTGCCTTGCGTGTCATGCCGATTGATTTGGGGGGCAAGGTGTTCCCGATTTCGGGCGGCTTGCCGTTGGGCCAGCGCGCGCCACAGCGACAGGCCTACCGCTTGGTTGAGCTGAAACGCTACGGCCAGTATTTGAATGTGCCCTTGAACGTGAAGCCCAAGTATTTTCCGGTGGGTGGCGACGACGCGGCACGTTTGATCATTGCCGCCGATCTGGCCCACGGCGCGGTCGCTGCCATGGCTATTGCTGGTGCCATTTTGGCGGCTTGCTGGGCGCAAGAGCGCAACATGGCCGATGACAAAGTGCTGGCCGAGTTGCTGCATGAGCAAAATTTGCCGGCCAGTTTGCTCGAGCAGTCGCACAGCCAAGCGGTGCAGGTGCGTTACGAAACTTATACCCAAGCCGCCATTGATGCGGGCGTGTTTGGTGCGCCCAGTTATGTGGTGGATGGCGAGATTTTTTGGGGCCAAGACCGTCTCGATTTTGTTGAACGAGCCTTGGCTTGATGCAGCCCACTTTTTGAACGCAGGAGTACGAAATGGGAACGATGGTGAATTTGACATCAGCCGATGGCACCCAGCTGCCCGCCTATGTGGCTCAGCCTAAAGAGGCGCCAAAGGGGGCTGTGGTGGTGTTGCAAGAAATTTTTGGCGTGAACAGCCACATTCGCGAAGTGGCCGATGGCTATGCGGCCGAGGGGTATCTGGCGGTCGCGCCCGCCACCTTTCAGCGTGTCCAGCCGGGCGTTGAGTTGGGTTATTCAGAGGCCGACATGGGCGTGGGCTTTGGCTATAAAACCGCTGTGGAGGCGTTGCCTGAACCTGGGGTGTTGCAAGACATTCAAGCGGCGATAGATCACGCTGCCGCCGCATCGGGTGGCAAGGTGGGCATCGTGGGGTATTGCTGGGGCGGCCTGTTGACGTGGCGTGCCGCTTGCACCTTGCGGGGCTTGAGCGCTGCCGTGCCTTATTACGGCGGCGGTGTCACGACCGAAGCCGAAATCGCTCGCCAGCCTCAAGTGCCGGTGCTGGCCCACTTTGCTGAAGAAGACAAGTGGATCCCGATGCCCTCGGTGCACGACTTCAAACAGGCGCATCCTGAGGTGACGGTGTGGACTTACGCGGCGCACCATGGTTTTAACTGCGACCAGCGTGGGGCTTGGCATGCACCTTCGGCCCAGTTGGCGCGTACCCGCACCTTGGCGTTTTTCGCAGAGCATTTGGCCTGAGCCGAGCCTGACCCGCGCAGCAACACAGCTGCAAGGTGAGGGTTGGAAAGCGCGGGTTGAAAGCGCTGGATGGGGCAGGTTTGGGTGAGGTGGGGGTGAGGTGGGGGTTAGTCGCCGGTACGGGCGAGGTAGCGTTTGCGCCAAAACACCAAGCCCATCGTCAAGGCGATGAGCCCCATGCTGCCCAAGGCCCACCAAAAACCACTGGCTTGGTGAAGCCAAGGCATGAATTCGAAGTTCATGCCAAAGACGGCGGCAATCAGGTTGAGGGGCAAAAAAATCGCGGTCAATGCGGTCAGGGTGCGCATGATGTCGTTGGTGCGGTTGCCTTGCAAATTGAAATGCATTTGCACTGCCGTCTCGGTGTTGTGCTCCAGCCGTCGAACGTGTTGCACCACCCGTTCGATGTGTTCCAACACGTCGCGGCTTCTGATTTTGAGCAACTCATGCTCACGCGCCTCGCTGCTGTTTTGACCTACGCCCCAGCCGTCCAAAGATTCGGTCCAAGTTTGCACCGCAGTGCGTTGGTCGTCACACAAAGACTCCAGTTGGTGCAAGGCCACGCGGGCTTGCATCAAGCCTTCCCAGCGGTTGAATCTCGCACGGGGGTTGAGCAATTCGGCTTGCCAATGCTCTAGTTGGCGCGTCAGATCTCGGCGCAAATCAAGGTAGCTGTCGACCATGTGGTTGACGATGCGCAGCATCATGTCGGCGGGGCTGGCAGGCAC
>JACCDX011386013.1_pt1 | contig 17830 bp, 19 predicted proteins | sample 7449681 | NCBI WGS metagenome assembly JACCDX01 (sample SAMN15323450, study PRJNA562643) | freshwater metagenome | isolation source: river surface water | place: USA:Blue River Watershed | collected 2017-08-18
ATATCTTTGAAATTATAACTCATATCATTGATACAATTAAAAAAAGCTTTTTTATTTTTAGGATCATGAAATTTATATTGATTATCTAAAATATCTTTTATTTTTTTCTGATGTTCTAGTGGGATACTATCACGAAAAGATTCATCAAATTCAACCATTAATGATATATTTTGAATAAATCGTAGTGAACTATCTAATACTTCATTTATAAAATCTATTTTATTTATTTTTTCAGGTTTTTGTGTTTTATGATTAATTCTAGTAAAATGTTTACCTTCAAGTGTTGTTGTACAAAAAGAATGATTTTTTGGATATTTACTATTAAAATTAACTTTTTTTACACATGCAATCGGCATATTATTATCTTCTTTTACAATGGATAAAATATCTTTTATAGAAAATCCATCTAATGATTCTTTACCTAGTTGTGTAATTATAATATTATTTGTATTATTTATTGTACCATTATTTGTATTATTTATGTTATTTTGTTGATTATTTATGTTATTTTGTTGATTATTTATGTTATTAGTTATTTGTTGATTTTGTATTGGTGCAACAACTATTTTATCTTCTAAAACTATTAATTCTTTTTTACAATGTTTTTTCTTATGTTCATATTTTGATTGTCTACTAGAAAATATTTTGTTACAATGTTCACAAACATAATTATGTTTGACTATTTCATTATTAATAGGTAATGTATTACCTTTACGTCCCTTTACGCAATCCTTTACATAACCTTTACACGCGTCATTTTTCTCATTATGAAATTTCTTGTTGTGATTCCATAAACTTTTATAACTAGAATATTCTTTATTGCAGGTTATACAACTATATAATCCATCTTTATTATCCATCTATATAGTATATGATATTTTATCCTTATATAGTTTTAAAAAGTGGAAAAATGGATATCCACTTTTTTAAAATTACATTTTTTTTTTTTCATAAAAAAATTTTACTTTTATTTTTTATTTAATGTAAAATTCCAGTAAATAAAAATAATAACAAATTAATTAAAAAATGGCATAATCACTAGTATTACATCTATATTTTGTATAATAACATAATATTTTGTATAATAACATAATATTTTGTATAATAACATAATATTTTGTATAATAACATAATATTTTGTATAATAACATAATTCCAATATACATAAATTAAATTGTAATATCAATTATTGATATTAAAAAGCTATTTCAAATTTTAATGTATTTTACATAGTTGTTGTATTATATTGTTAAAATAATTAAATTTGTTCTTAAAATATATTTATAAATAAATTAAAACTATTAAATACATAATATTATTCCCAAAGAGGTTAATTATAATGATGAATTATTTAATGACATTTATTATCATCCATATAAAATGTTTGCTTATGATGAATTTATTAGATATATAAATATTGATAGTCTTTATTTTGATGTTAATATATTTAATGAATATTTTAATGAATTAAAAAATATATATTCAAAAAAATAATTCATACATTAACCTAATCTAGTTTAAGGAAAATATATATAACACACAACATTTAGGTGAATTCTTTATTCTAGAAATAAATTTAATAATACTATATACAAAAAATACATTATAACTATTTAACTTTTTTTTAGATTTGAAGTCTTTATCTATTTTATAATGTCTAATACCATCAGCAGTTTGAATAATATATATAACACCTTTCAATGGATTTATTTTAGGTTAGTTTGTTTATAAAGTAATATTATTTTTTTGTTGCAACTTTAAAATTTCTAATTGTAATTTTAGTTGTTTTGTTTTTTCTTTTTCTTGATTTGTTTTTTCTTTTTCTTGTTTAGTTTTTTCAATATATTCTGTTTGTTTAGTTTTTTCAATATATTCTGTTTGTTTAGTTTTTTCAATATATTCTGTTTGTTTAGTTTTTTCAATATATTCTATTTGTTTTGTTTGTTCAGTTAGTTGTTTTGTTTCCTCTTGTTTTATTAACAAGTCATTTTTACTCAGTAATTCTATATGTTTAATATAATAATATAATTCATGTATTAAATTTGGATGCAGTTTATATATTTCTGTAGCAATAGTTCCATCGGGATATTTGTATTCCATTATACAATATGGACATTTTAATTTTAAATAATTATGTAATGATTTTTCTTGAAACTGTCCTATAACCGGAATAATACATAATAATTTTAAAGATTTTTTAATTTTTTTACATAGCGACATAGTTCTGTCATATTCATCAGATGTAAACCCTATCTTGCATAATGGTATATTATTAATTAATTCATTTATTAGAAATAAATATATATAATTACCTTTAGTCGTTGTTATTGAAACATTATTTATACAATTAAGTAAAAATTTTTTATAATATACTAATTTATAAAAAATAGTATTTGTTGCTTTATCATAAATAATGTTTGCAGATATATCATATAAAATATTATTAGATATATCTAAAATATAATCATAATCGCCACAATTTTTTGGTGTTCTATTTGTGCTGATTATTTTATTAAATGTAAATGTCATATCAGTCATAAAAATGTTAAAGTATATTAAACTGAATAAAATTCAATTTTTTACACCCTTGAAGATTTAAAATGCATTGCTACTAGTAACATTAAACTTGATATTTCTTTCAATACTTCCACATTTACATTTTATTTTTATTAAAATTATAATAATTGGTTTTGTAATTATTTATATTTCAACTTTTATATTTATAAATATTTTATGTAATAGTTTGATCTTAATAGAGATAAATTAAGCAATGACATGCCAATAAAAATAAGTTTATGTATTGCAAATAGACTATTTTTATTGTCAACATATTAAATAAAATATATATTTTTTAACATTCAATTAAAATCTAATATAATAATAATGAAAAAAATATGTGAAACACCATCATTTTTAATTAAATCTTATTTACTTAGAAATAATCCAATAATACAAAAAATTATTATTAACAAATATGGTTCACCAAAAAAATATTATGAAAGTATCCAAGACCAAATAGGAGGTTCAAATGTTATTACTGTTTTATATAATAATGAATTATTTAATTTTTATGAAAATATACCTAATTACTGGACATTAAGTGATGTTGATGATTATGATTGTATACATATTGGCATTAATAGTGAACACGGTGAAGCATATATTAACAACATTAATGCTGATACAACTAAATGTGGTAATACGATATTGACTGGTCAAGGATCGCATTTACTAAAAATTACATTACAATTTCTTAAAGAAAACAAAACTAGATTTAACATAAATAAAATAACACTAAAAGATAATGCAGAAAAATATTGTAAATCTGGACCCATCAATAAAAAAAGTGTGAATCTGGCGACTTTTTTAACTTTATTAACAGGGGATACATGGTATGGAAAATATGGATTTAGACCAATGGATGGATTTAGACCAATGGATAAAATTAGTAAGGCAAATTATGAATATAATAAAAAAATTATGTTAAGAACAACAATTAATGATATTAATTTTAATAAAATATTAAATAAAATATTAAAATATAAAAATGAAAATAAAATAACAGAAGAACAATATAATTATATTATTGCAACTTATAATAAATATGCACATGTAAATCCTTTAGTCAAAGATTTATTGATGGTAATATTTAGAACAAGAAAATATGATATGAATTGTAGTGCATTTAATGTTATCTATGGAGATTTATTAAAAATACTAAAACTAAAAACAGACCATTTACATAATACAATGTATGAATTATATATTTAGAGCGGCAAAGATTTCTACATATATAATTTTTAGCTGTCCCATTTTTCAGTGAAAAATGTGTAATATCGAATTAATTTTTGCCAAAATAATGTCTTTTTTATAGTTTGTATTGTTTGAATCAAAAAATTCTTCAAGAGGTATTAATTCATAAATTTCATTAATTGTTTTTTCAATAGTAACATTTTCATTCATTATATAAAGTAAGTATACCATTGATATTTAATTTAGAATCTATACTTTTACATATTTTTTTAAATATAACAAACCCTTTTTCATTATGTTTATCTGATAAAGTTTTAAAATCAATTGTTGATAATATAGAATCTTCATGTGACACAAAATAAATAATTTTTTTAACATTATTTTTATCAAAAGTTTCATTATAGTTATTTGAATATGATTTAATCACTTTATATAATCCTGATTTTTATCAAGTGATTCTTTAGTTTTTTATTTTGACCTTTATAAATAATATCAATATCTTCTAAACCCTCAAATTCTATGTTAATTTTATTATATTCTTTAAAAATTAATTTTATGAAATAGTAATATTGAAATTCATATCCTTTAAAACTATTTGTTGCATCCCTCATATTGTTTGTCATTTTTATAATTATACTAATAATTGTGTCTTTAAATGTATAATTATAAATATTAATTTTATGATGTAACAACAACGAAAAAATATTTAAATAAAATTATAAATAAATTAAATTGTAATTTCTTTTTCAGGTTTAAGTTTTTTGACTTTACCATCAATAAAAGTTCCATATTGTTTTCCTTTATTACCATCTTTATATATATTTTAATTTCAAAAAATAAACGCAAAAATATATAAAAATTGAAATAACATTTATATAAAGATAACACCATATATTTAATAATGGGTAGCGATTATGAAGAAATTAAAAAAGATTGTGGATGTATAATTATAAAATGGGATGATGATTGGGGTAGATGTGGTCAATATATAAAACAATATTGTGATAAATGTCAAACAGAAAAAAATAATTATAACGAATTATATAAAAAAAAATATGATGACACGATTGCTGAATATAAAATAAATTCTACAAACGAATTATTTGAAGAGATAATTATATTACAAAAAAATAAATTAAAAAATGATATTAATGAAAGATGTTGTACATTTAATTCACATAAAATTTATTGTCCGTGTTGTGATCAGATAATACAATATAATAATTTTGAAAGACATATTAAATCTTTAGGACACATTAAAAAATTACCAATTAAAAATAAATGAAAATAAACAATAAAGTATCAATGCTAATAAAATAATTAAATTATATAACTCAAGTAAAATAACTAAAGAAGAAGGTATAAATAGTAAATATAATTAATATCATAATAATTCAAAAACATATTTCTTTGTTCTAATATCTTCTTTACCATCTTGTTTTATTCTATAATCATAACTATTTAATTTATATTTACTTTTTGTTAATTGTCTTATAATTGATAAATATGGTCTTTTTGCTTTTGTTGGTTCGGATGCCCCTATAATAGTTGAAAAACTATAATATTTTCTTATTTCTGGTATTAATTCTGATATTTTATCTTGTTTTATTTTATCATTATCAAGATTAAATAAAATAATACTATTTTCATCATCTAATTCTAAAATACAAATGATTTTATTAACTAATTCATCTTGTTCTTTTTTATACAAAATACTTTTAAGTTTCATAATATTATATTATAATGTTATGAAATTTTTAAATAAATTAATCCTTATAATTTTTAGGTTTTCTTTTTAATGTAGAATCTTTTTTAACATAATCTTTATAAGCATCTTTATTATAAGCATTCTCAAGATAGTTCTTATGATTTTCTTTCTTAACTTGTTTTATTGCATTTTTAATTTCTATAGCTAATTCATCATATTTCAATACTTTTTTATTTAATTTAAGATAATGTTTAATCTGGTTAAACCAATTCTCTATAACATTACACTTTGGTGTATAAGGCAACGAAAATAAATATTTATTGCCACTATTTATAATTGCTTGTTTAACAAATTCATTATTGTGACTTCCCGCATTGTCTAAAATAATTAAGTGATTTTTATATTTATTAAATATATTTGCTTCTAAAAATTCCACAAATCTTTCTTTTGTCATACCACCTTCTTTATATAAAGTAGCACCTACACATTTTGAATTAGATATAGCACATAATAAAGTAAATTTTCTGAATACATAATTATCATCAGTTTTAACGACACATCTTTTACCTAAAGAACATTTTGAATATGGTAAATACATAGCTGGTTGAATTGATGTTTCATCTAAAGATATTATTTTATCTAATTTATATTTACTAATTTCTTTATAAAAATCTTTTAGTTCTTTCTTAATATTTGTTGGTTTTCCATATCTTTCTTTTGGATAATGCTCATGTCTTGTTCTTTTTCTGGTTATATTATTATCTCTTATTACTTGACCTAAATGTTGAGGTGTTATATCAAAATCTTTATATTTCTTTTTAATTATTTTATGTAATTCTCCCATTGTTATTATTTGGAGCAAAAAGATTTGGTGATTGGTCACAAATAAATATTTCAAAAGACTACTATTTTTATTTACAAACTAATGATTATTTATGTAAATTATATGGAATATTAAACGGTGCACCTGTTTTATGGATTGATAATGATTATATTATAACTGCATATAATTATAATAATATAAATACTAATGAAATATTTTCAAAAAACATAAATATAATACATAGAAGATTAAATGAAAATATGGGTAAACAATTTTATAAAGATAATAACATAAATAAAACTTTTACAAATAAATTAACACAACTGAATAGAAATTATTATAATAAATATATAAAATATAAAATGAAATATATAAAATTAAAACATAATATTTAACAAATTTCAATATATGGATATAAATCGTTCCACAGATCTTCTAAAATATTATATACACTTATTAGATGTCGTTGATTTAAATTAGAGTTTATAAGATTATCATAGTAATTTATTTTTAATATGTTTTATAAATTCATTATATTCAAACATTTTATAAGGATTTTTATAAATTATTTCAAATAAAATATGATTATAATTTACTTCAGATGGCAGTTTATTATAATAATCTTTTAGAATTTTTTCAGCTATTTTATCTGTAATATTATTATTAAAATGTTCAACTAGATTTTTATCATTGTATATATCTATACTATATATATTACATAATATATTTTTGTATTCAACTAATATATTATAACCATAAAATACTTCATTATATCTTTCTTTATCCAATGAATATATATTATCAAATATTATTTTAAAACACTGTTTATCTGTTTCTTTATAATATTTAATTACTTTATTCAATAAATAATAAATATTTTCACTTAAACAGTTTATATTATATTTAATTGTATATGATGAATAACCATAAGGTATCAAAAATTATAAAAGATTTGGAAACTTAAAATCAAATTATAATAAATAATATATTCATTATATTTTATAAAATTTAAAATACCACAATAATTATGTTTATTATTTGGATCTATTTTTAATTCCTGTCATAATTTCATCAAACTTTTTTGGATTATCTAAAAATTTATACAAAATATTAGTTTTTTCTTCATGTGTTACATATAAAATTAATTTTATCCATTTATTTTTTAAATTTATATTGAATATTTATTAGTTCATTTATAAAATCTTCTATTTTTTCATCATATTGATACTCTGAAATATAATTTTTTATTATTTTCAACTTAATTGTTTTATTTTTAACTTTTTCAATTAAATCATTCATAATAATATTATATATAATTTAAAATTAAATATTTCAGTTTTTATTAATCCTCTTCATCACTTGAAACATATCTATAATTTTCATCAATTAATGGAGGCTCATCATCAGTTTCTGTATCATTATCGTTTTCCTTTTTGTCAATAGGTTGTATCAATTTCCAGGTCTCTAATATGATATCTTTGAAATTATAACTCATATCATTGATACAATTAAAAAATGCCTTTTTATTTTTAGGATCATGAAATTTATCTTGATTATCTAATATATCTTTTATTTTCTTTTGATGTTCTAGTGGGATACTATCACGAAAAGATTCATCAAATTCTACCATTAATGATATATTTTGGATAAATCTTAGCGAGCTATCTAATACTTCATTTATAAAATCTATTTTATTTATTTTTTCTGGTTTTTGTGTTTTATGGTTTATTCTAGTAAAATGTTTACCTTCAAGTGTAGTTGTGCAAAAAGAATGATTTTCTGGGTATTTTTTATTGAAATTAACTTTTTTAACACATGCAACTGGCATATTATTATCTTCTTTTACAATAGCTAAAATATCTTTTATTGAAAATCCATCTAATGATTCTCTACCTAGCTGTGTAATTATAATGTTATTAGTATTATTTATTGTACCATTATTTATATTATTATTTGTATTATTTATATTGTTTTGTTGATTATTTATATTATTAGTTATTTGTTGATTATTTATATTAGTTAATTGTTGATTAGGATCAACTATAATTTTGTTGTCTAAAAAAATTAAATCTTTCTTTTTACATTTTTGTTCATGTTTCCAACGAGATTGAAAGTGCTTATATGTATTATCGCAATAATTACATTTGTATTTATCTTCTTCATTATTTACATGGCTTATCATAGACTTATCATGACTTATCATATTACTTATCTTAGACTTATCACTAACACTATTGGTATTATGATATTTATTGTTGTGGTTCCATAAACTACTATTGTTAGCATAAGTTTTATTGCAAATGTTGCATCTATATCTATCTGAGTGATCACTCATTATTATATATACTAGAAATTATCTCCTTATATAGTTTTAAAAAAGTGATAAAGTGATACCATCACTTTTTTAAAAAGCCTTTTTTTTTTCATAAAAATTTTTAGTTTAATATTTTTTATAAAATAATTTCATTATTTAAAATAAATTTTACACTACTATCAATCAATTTAGTAAAAAAACTAATATCTTTTTCGATTGGTAAAATAAATCTATCTCTGTTAGCTTTTTCTTGATACTTTTGTAATTTAACTAAAACCATTTTTTCAATAATATTCATATTAGTTATATTTCCACATTCTTTGTAATATACAACTTCATGTTCAGCTGTTTTATTATATCCACTTAATCTGTTTTTTAAGTTTTTAGCTTTTCCAATTATATATATTCTTTTATTTTTATTATCTTTAGATGTAACAATATAAATAACATTTTTACCTGGATAATCAGTACGTTTTTGTTTTTTATTAAATGTATCTTCCAATAATTTAATTTTTTCATCTTTTAATTGTAATTCTTTATTTTTTTCTTCTAAAAGTTTAATTTCAATAGAAACATTACCATCAGTAAATAAAGTTCGAATCCATTTACTGACTTGTAAAGCAAATTCAGGAGATATCCATTGAGCTAATTGTATAGCTAAATCAGGATGTATCCACGAACCATAATGATTACCACCCTTATTAACTTGAACTAAATCCAATGCCGGGATCCCGGCATTGGATTCTAATATTTTTATAAGTTGTTTAGTGGTATCTAAAGAAAACCAATGACTGAACTTTTTATTACCTGCTTGACATAATTGTGTAGCATTAATATAATTATCTTCCATTCTAGATATAATATCAACATTATTAATAGAAAGGGTAGATTGTATTTTTTTAGGTATTATAACAGTATTTTCATCTGATTTATTTTTTAATTCTTCAATAATCTTTTGTTTTTCAACAATTAAATCAATAAGTTGATTATTAATATTGTTTGTATTATTAGTTATTTGTTGATTAGAATCAGGTATAATTTTGTCATCTAATACTATTAAATCTTTCTTACAATGTTTTTGATGTTGGTATTTATTTTGTCTACAGTTAAATTTTTTACCACAATTAATACATTCATATTTTTTTGTTACTGGTGGAACATTAGTTACAGTAGTTACTGTATTAGTTACGTTTTTAGTTACGTTATGAGGTTGTATAGTTACATCGTCTTTATGAAATTTATTGTTGTGATTCCATAGACTACTATTATTAGCATAGTTTCTGTTACAGATTTTACATCTATACCTATCAGAGTGATCACTCATTATTATATATACTAGTAATTATCTCCTTATATAGTTTTTAAAAGTGATAAAGTGATGGTATCACTTTTTTAAAAGTCCTTTTTATTATTATTAATTTTTTTACTTTTATTAAATTTTATTATCATTATTTAAAATAAACTTTACACTACTATCAACTATATTTATAAAAAAACTGACATCTTTATCAATTGGTAAAATAAATCTATCTCTGTTAGCTTTTTCTTTATAGTTTTGTAATTTAACTAAAACCATTTGTTCGATAATATTCATATTAGTTTCATTTCCGCATTCTTTATAATATACAACTTCATGTTCAGCAGTTTTATTATATCCACTTAATCTGTTTTTAAGTTTTTAGCTTTTCCAATTATATATATAATGAAATAGTAAAAGCAATTACTGAATCAGATTATATTGTTACTAAAGACTTAGTCATAAATAATTTTAATTTGGAAAAATACAAAGATAGGTTTACTAATTTATATGATTATAATATGATTTGTAAACAAATATTGCCACAATTTTATAATATTTCATTAAATAAAATTTTAATAAAAATATATTCAATATATGATTCAAATTATGATGAATATATTGTAAAAAATAAAGAATTTGATAAATTAATGAATTTATATAATGATTTTACACAAAGAAATGGTTTATATTATAGAATTAGTTTTAATTTTAATATTCAACCAATTAATTATTATAATTTTATTATTTCACCAAGTTTACGTGATGATAATTTTACATATGATAAATATATTGAATTTTATAATTTATTAAATAGTTATTTAAGATCATTGATAAATATAAATAAAATTAAAAATAAACCTATTAACAAACAAATATTAAATGAAAAAAAATCTTGTAGTAAACAAAAATCAGATAATAGTAAACAAGTAACTACTGAGAAAAAACCAAAGAAAAAAACAATTCCAGTTGCACTGAAAAGAAATGTTTGGAATAAATGGATAGGTGAAGATATTGGAAAAACAAAATGTTTATGTTGTAAATTAACTGAAATTACAATGTTAAATTTTGTATGTGGTCATATTATTGCAGAAGCAAATGGTGGAGAATTAAAATTAGATAATTTGAAACCAATTTGTGTATCTTGTAATTCCAGTATGGGTGTGCAAAATATGAATGAATATATCCAAAAATATGGTTTATAAAAAAACTACATTGAATCATAATTACAAAGTATCAAAATTATATTATATGTTTTAATTAATAATTAATGTCATCACTAGAATTAATATATTGAATATTATTTTTTAAACAATAATCACGAACATCTACCTTAGAATTAACATAAGGACAATTTGTTAATATTAATTTATTTAATTTAGGAATAGCTTGAATATATGTTAAAATATTAATACGATATAAAAAATCTGTTAATCGTAATTCTTCTAAATTAGGCAAGTTTTCTAAACATCCAAGTTCGCTATAAGTATTAGTAAAATTACCTTTTCTAATTTCTAATTTTTTAATATGTGGTAAATTAAATGTATCAAAATAAGGACAATCATGTATATAAAAACGACATAGTTGAAATATTGTTTTTGTGACGAGATTTGTATGAGCAATAGTAGAACTATTTATTATTAATTCATTTAATTTTGAAAATCTATTTAGATTAAACCACAAAATTTTACTATTATTATATTTTGATAAATCTAATTTTTCAATATATTTATTTTCATGTATAAATATATTTGGCTTGGCCGATACATCATAATACAGTATTATATTTTCTGATTTTATGTTATCAATTTCTGATTTTATGTTATCAATTTCTGATTTTAATTTATTAATTTCTGATTTTAACTCAACATTTTGTGATTTTAAGTCATCATTTTCTGATTTTAATTTATTAATAGGTGATACCAAATTTATATTAGGCGGTGTTATCATAGAATGCATATAGGTCGATTTTGATTTGTTAATAAACATCTTATGTGAAATATTAAGAAAATTATCAATGGTAGCATTAAAAAATAAAGTTAATTTAGAATTATCCATTGTAATTTCAACATTATAATTGTCTATTTTATTAAAGCATTTAATCATAAAATTAAACATTTCATTGATATCCATAAAACTACAAATATCTTTTTTTATAAAGTGGGTTTCATATTTTTGAAAAGTAAAAGTATTGTTAATATTAACATAAATACTATTATTATCATTATTATTTATAGTAATGTAATAATTATTTAAGTAAAAGTTCATAATAATATATAATATAATCAAATAGTTTAATATACAATTTTTTTATAAATTATAACAATACTTTGAACATGTTAAATAATTTTATTACAAATATTAAAAATTGAAATTTAAAACTTTTAAGTTATATATATCATATTATGTCTTATCAAATTGTTCCAGATACATTTAAAAGTTATGATTTTTATTTAAAAGTTATTAAAAATAATGGTATTTTAATACAATATGTACCTAATGAAATCATTACAGAAGAATTGTGTTTAGAAGCTGTAAGAAATAATTATGTATCATTAAAACACATTCATCCTATTTTTAAAACACATGATTTTTATAACAAAGCTTTAAAAATAAATTGGAAAACTAAATATTATTTACCAAATACATTAGAAATACAAGAATTATATTCAAATAATGATATAATAAATTGCAGTTTTAAAACAATAAATGAATGTTTAACTAAAATTAAAAAAAATAGTCAATTATTAAAACATATACCAGATCATTATAAAACAATAATGATATGTTTAGAAGCGGTTAAAAACGATATTACATTATTAGATTATGTACCTAATAAAATTAAAACATTAAATTTTTACTTGGAAGTAATTTCATGCAATAGATATATTATTAATTATCTATCAGATGAAGTAAAAACTATTAATTTCTATTTAAAAGCGATTATGTATAATGAATACGTTATAGAACTAGTGCCTGATAAATTTAAAACAACTGATTTTTTAACAAAGGCCATAATAAATAATAATAATGTTTTTAAATTTATACCTAAATGTTTATTAACATATGAGTTATGTTGTACAGCTGTTAATGAGGATGGTTCACTTTTAGAATATATACCAGCTAATTTAATAACAAGTAATTTATGTGAACTTGCTGTAATAAACAATGGAAATTCCATAAAATATGTACCAGAAATATTTAAGACAAAAAAGTTATGTATTTTAGCTATTACAAATAATAGATTAAAAACATATTTAATAGATTATTTATTTGATACACAAACCCCTATTTTTCATAGGATTTATGAAGTTATTTTTAATTATATTCCTAAAAATTTATTAACTTATAACTTTTATTTAAATGCAATAGCATATAATGGTTATGCTTTAAAAGAAGTTCCCGAAAAGTTTAAAACACCAGAATTATGTCTTGAAGCAGTAAAACAAAATGGTATTTCATTAGAATTTGTACCAAATGAATTGAAAACAAATGATTTATGTATAATGGCAATTAAAAATAATGGTATTGCATTAAAATTCACACCCAAAAATTTCATTACATATGATTTATGTTTAATGATTAAAAATGAATATGCATTAGAATTTATACCTAATGAATTTTTAAAGGATGAATTATATTTTAAATTAATACAAAATAATATTAATTTTGCAAAATATGTTTCAAAAGAAGATTTATGCTTATATATTAATATATTTGAATTATATGGTACTATACAATATATACCACCAGAATTTATTACAGAAGAAATATGTTTTATTGCTGTTAAAATGTGCGGTTTAAATATAAAATATGTACCAGATGAATTTATTACATATGAATTATGTTTTGAAGCAATTAAAAATAATGGCAGTAGTATTCAATTTATACCATTAGAATTTATTACAACTGAAATATGCATTGAAGCAATTTTAAATGATGGTAATAATTTTCAATTTATACCAATTGAATTAATTACACCTGAATTATGTTATAAAGTAGTTAAATACAATGGATATATTTTAAAATTTGTACCTGATGAATTTAAAACTTTAGAAATGTGTTTTGAAGCTATTACTAGTAAAGATATATGTTGTTTAGATTTAGATTATGATTATTGTGTTTTAGAATATGTACCAAAAAAATTTATAACACTAGAATTAATTTTATGTGCTATAAATATTTGGGATAATGTTTTTAACTATATTCCATTAGATTTAGTTACACCTGAATTATGTTTTGAAGCAATAAAAAAAGATTGTTATATATTAGAATATATACCTAATGAATATATAACAAAAGAATTATGCGTAGAAGCAGTTACAAATAGTGGTGATACATTAAAATATGTACCTAAAAAATTTATAACAAAAGAATTATGTTTAAAAGCTCTTAAAACAAATTATAATATAATAGATGTTATACCGAAAGAGTTTAAAAATGATAATTTATTTTTAGAAGCAATGAATACTAATTATAATAATTTTAAATATTTATCAGAAAACTTAATAACACTAGATATGTGTTTAAAAGCAGTTAAAATAGAAGGTATTAATTTAAATTATATACCTACTAAATTTAAAACATTTGAAATATGTGTAGAAGCTATACAAAATAATGTTAAAAGTTTTAAATTTGTTCCAATAGAATTAAAAACATTTGAAATGTGTTATGAATGTGTAAAAAGAGATGGATTAATGTTAGAGTTTGTACCTTTGCAATTAAGAACATTAGAATTATGTTTTAAAGCTGTATCACAATGTAGTTATGCTATTAATTTTGTGCCACCCGAATTCAAAACAAGAGAACTATATTTTGAAGCATTAATTAATAATATTAATATTATTAGTAAAATACCTAATGAAATTAAAACTAATCAATTCTATTTAGATGCAATAAAATATAATTGGAAAGTAATTGATGTTATACCATATAAATACAAAACAAAAGAAATGTATATATGTGCAAATAAATATAAAATTAATTAAAATAAGTAGGAATACTTTTTTTTATTTTCAAATATTTTAATTTATATTTTAAATATTTATTTCTATAGTCTGTTTTTTGTTTTTTGTTATTTTGTTCCATTCGTTCATTATTATATTGTTCTATTGGTTCATTTTTATTTTCGTCTATTAAATTATTTAATATATTAATAATTGATTCTGTATACGCTGGATTATTTAAATATTCTAAAATTTTATCTAATGTTTTTACAAAATTTTCATTATAATATTTATAATAATAATATTGAATATTTATTTTTTTGTTGGGTTGTTTTATTTTATCTAAATAAAAATCATGTAACCTAATTTTTTCTTCAATATTTTTTTTAGAATTTATTTTATCTTTAATAATATCATTGGTTATATTTTTATTTATAGTATCAGTTATATTATTTTCTATATTTGTTAAAATTTCTGTTTTAGTTTTTAATTTTTGTATAGTATGGAGTATATTATTATGTGACATTGTATCTAAAATATTATTAATAACATTGATATTTTTATCAGTTATATTTATATTACATAAATCATGTGGAGTTGTTGTCATAAAACCCCATACATACATATCCGATGCAACAATATCAACTTCTCCTAACATAGGTTGTTGTATTTTTGTATTTCCACCTTCATAATTAATTGTATATTCTGGTGGTTCAAAATATTTAAATATATTATTTTCAGGATTAATTCTATCTTGTAATTTAACAATATCTAATTTATATTTATTTGCATTAATGTGATTTATATTAAATGTAAAAAAATTATTAGAAGAAATACCATATTTTGAATAATATGATGTTGATTGTTTATTTTTACATAATTCATTAATTACATTTTCTAATTTAATAAAACCAATATATTGTGTACCAACATATTGGTCTACTGTAAGCCATTGAGACACAGTAGCATTATTATTATTTGAATTAAAATAATATTTAGCAAAATATAATTGGCTATTGTCTATTTCATTTAATTTAAAACCTATATTAATTTTTTTATTAATTTCTATATCAATTCTATAATTACTAATAAATCTTGATAATAGATTATCTTGTGACATATATAGTATAATATAAATTAATTTATATTATGAAAAAATGTTTCATAATTATTATAATTAATATAAAGAATAAATTAAATAAATAGTAATGAATAATACAATTAGTTTTTCTACAACTAATAAAAAACCAATAATAAATAAAATAGCAACATTAAATATAAAAACTCCATGGGTTGAAAAATATAGACCAAAAACATCAGAAGATATTTTATTAGATCCATTTATAAAAGATAAAATAGATAATATAGTTAAGGATAAATCAATACCAAACATGATAATAACAGGAGAACCAGGAACAGGGAAAACGTCAACAATAATTTGTTTGGCCAAAGAAATATATGGTAATAATATAAGTGATTGTGTATTAGAATTAAATGCATCTGATGATAGAGGATTATCAATAATAAATAATACAATATTACCTTTTTGTAAAAAAAAAATAAATGCAAATTATCATAAATTGGTTATTTTAGATGAAGCTGATTCTATAACAACAAAAGCTCAAAATTTATTATCAAATATAATCGCAGAATATCGTAAAAATACAAGATTTGTATTTATTTGTAATGATTGTTCACAAATAACAGAATCTATACAATCAAGATGTATGATAATTAAATATGGAAGATTAAGTAAAGAAAATTTAACTAATAAAATAAAAACTATTTGTGAAATTGAAAATGTAAAATATACTGATGATGCAATTAATGAATTATTATTTTTATCAGACTATGATATTAGACAAATAATAAACAATTTAGAATGTATTTATTATGCATATGGAATATTAACAATTGAAAATATTCAAAAAATTGTTGATCAACCTAAACCAGTTTATATTGAAAAAATACTTTTAAATTGTATTAATGGCAATTTATTTGAATCAATTGATACAATTAAAGAATTATATAATAAAGGTTATACTCCTAATGATATTTTATTAACATTTATGAAATGTTTAATTGAAAGAAAAATCGTTACACTTAATGATGAAACTATACTTAAAATATATGAAATAATTAGTTTAAGTTATATCAGAGTTAATGGTGGTAATGATACATTATTACAATTAATTGGTTGTATATCAAAAATATATCTTTATTTAGAAAACTAATAAAAATATGTAATTATATATATTCAAGCCATTCATTTATTATAGCTTCACTATATTGTCTTTCTAATAATTCTTTTTTTGCGGCATCTTTTAATTGGTTTTCATCAGAAATTTTATTTTTTAAGCTCATAATAATGTTAGTAATTTGCTCACTATCAGAAATCTGTAATTCTATATCATCATAAAATCCAACTAGCACATTCAGTAAACGGGTTATTCTACCAGTAAAACACATACATAATCCATCAGTTATCTCTTGATTAAGAACTTTTAATATTTCATCTTTATTTCTAATACGAGACCATACAAAAATCAGTAAATCACTATAAGTAATTAAATAAGTAGAATGTTCAGTTTTATCGTCGCAATAGTTAAGTATCTCACTTTTAGTTTGTTCGGTTAATATTTCACTACTAATAATTTCATTTTTAACAGTTTCTAGATTAATAGTAGGGTTATCTTTTAAAAGATTAGTTAATGAATTTCTAAAACTAGTTTGTATAGTATGATTATGAATGTTTTGTTTATCATTGTAAATGTTTTGTTTATCATTGTAAATATTATTATTTCTATCTAACCATCTTTGAACTGGTAGTGATATATATTCTGTTGGATTATTATAAAAATTAAAATTGGTAATATTTCTAAAATTACATAAACTTAATGGTAATTCTATTATTTGATTTGTACGTAAATCTAATTGTTGTAAATTAACTAAATTATCAAGTCCTTTTATTTCAGTTATTTTATTATCA
>JACCDX010865898.1_pt1 | contig 17826 bp, 20 predicted proteins | sample 7449681 | NCBI WGS metagenome assembly JACCDX01 (sample SAMN15323450, study PRJNA562643) | freshwater metagenome | isolation source: river surface water | place: USA:Blue River Watershed | collected 2017-08-18
AGGTGCTTAAGAGCGCGTGATTCAGATAGAAGTCGTTTGATCTCTTGAATGTTCAAGATTTCGGGCTTCTTCTCTTCTTCACGGCCAAGACTGATTCCATGTGCCGGACTTCTCTCGATCCCAGAAACAACTCTGTGATCTATCCCGTAAGCAAAAACACGGTTGATAATGACCTTGATGACGTTCTGATGACTGTTCGATGTTCCGTTAGCTTTCGCTTGCTCCAGAACCTCGATGACATCGGCTCGGCATACTTCATTCGCTGGCCTTTTCCACCAGCGTTCTGTGTGCTTCCTCAAGACAGCGATATAGTCCTTGCGGGTGCTCTCGTTGAGTCCTGAGTTATGATCTCTTAGATACAACTCCCAGCCCTCGACAAGTGCGCCCCATGTTTCGCCTTGGTTCTCTTGTCGCAAAATCTCCGCATGACATTCACGCAAGAGATTTGCTTCTTCTCGTTCTGCCTGTTTTTGGGTTTTACATCCAAACTTCCACCGTTGAACACGGACAGAAGGTTTGGTTTTACTTCTCACACTGACATAGGCTTTCCAAAGACGTTGACCATCTTCGGACTGATACTCGATGACTGCCATAAAAAACTCCTTCGATTAAAAAGAAGGTTTTACGAGTCGTTCAAGATCAGTTCTTAAGAAGCGCAAACGGTTTCGGAATTTGTAGGACTTCAGTTGTCCTCGCCAAACCATGTTTCTGATTTGGCCCACCGAAACTCGTAAGTAAAACGCAGCTTCACGAGCGTTCATCCACTTTAACTTGTCAAAGAGCGCGCCGGAGGTAACTTCCTCCGACAATGACTTTACCATAGCAAAATCCTCTCGAATTTTCAAGAAATTGGAGGCGATGGCGAGGCAAAATCAGAAACAAAATTCTTCAAATTTACGAGGGGAAATCGCTCGTCGGATTCGCTTCAGGATCGGCGGAAACACCTTCCGTGGTGCCTTCTTTCGGCGCACGCGACTTGCGCGGTTTCTTGGGTTTTACGCCCTGCTCGTCGCTCATTAGCTCCTTTAGCGAGAGCGTTTCACCGCGATCCTTCGCGTCGCGCACTCGCTTAAGGGCTTGTTTCAGAAACCGCTCTTGATCGAAGAACTGCGCGGCCAGCCCCTCAACGGCCATTGCGTCCAGTTGCTCAGGCGCGTTCAGAATGTACCAATTCAAAATGTCTTTTCTGAAAAGCGAAACTCCGGCCTTTGAATCTTGCACCTGCCTGATCCAGCCATCGACGCGCTTCATGGCCTCTTCGTACAGAGTCACGCGGTCATATTTTGGAATCCGCTTCTTTTTGGTTTCTTCCGACATTATTCAGTCCTCCACGTTGAGGGCTTTTCAATAATGTAGAGGTAGTGTCCTTCTTCGTAGCGGTCGGATTCGATCTTGTCAGGAATCCAGAGCGTTTTGACTTCAGCGTTTCTCAGCGACGGCGGAAGTTTCTTGTCTCCGTTTGTTGCGGGTTTCTTTCCAGCGGTGGAACAGCCAACCAACAGGGACATAAATAAGGAAACCATAATTATCTTTTTCATGCGGAAACCTCCTTCGAGGTAAATCAGATAAAGAATTGGAGGCGTGGGATTTGAGTAAGGATGATGAGAGGTGCGGAATTTGAGGCGGAGGGTGTAGTCATGCACGAAATTTTGAATTTCGGGCAAATGCGGAAGTGTTTGAATCGAATCCACATATACGAAAATCGAGCAACTTCTCGACGTAAGTATTCTGCCGAGGTTCTGACGGTGATCTGACGGATTTCTGATGACGAGCTTTTTCTAAAAAACTATGGATCGACATTCCCGCGCTAGGGCCGAAGAAGATCACGGAAGCCCAGCCAGATATTTTGAAATCATCGAGCGCCACAAAATTATGAATGTCTCTATAGGCGTTAGCGGTCGATTGAAATGCGGCCACTATCGAGCTTGCATGACCCTTGCTCTGGACAAGCCAGAGAACAGAAGAAACGCTTTTTTCTTCCGAGTAGAACGCGCCCAGGGCCGCGTATTCGAGCGTCCGTTTGCGACTGATCTCCACTTCCAAAGCTAAAAGCGTTTTGGCGTCGGTTTCTGGAAAATACCAAATGCCATCCGGCTTGTGGCTTTGAAATGGCTTGGCCCACTTCGGAAGCTCGGCCTCATCAGTGCGGCGTAACTCCTGTTCAGTTACAAAGCGTACATCGGGAGCTGCTCCTTTCGGAATCCACTCGCCGTAATGAGCGGCGAGAACGTGACGGTCGTGCATGACGCTCTCGGAGCCATAGCCCTCTTCCTTCAATGGCAATAGAAGGTGCTGAATTGCCTTAAAGCCTTTGATTGTTAGCGTCCACACTCGGAAGTCCACCGAGGCATCCGAGCGTCTATCGACGTAGCCTTTCCGTCTTAAGATTAAAAGGCGTTTGTATGCCGTACATTCCTTCCAACAAAAATCACTCTCGAAACGAAGGAAGATCGCCGACGAGGATGCGACCTTTACGCGCCAAAGGAATTGCAAGATGGAGCGCTCATCGTCTGAGAGCGAAATATACTTTTGCTTAGTCATGCGCCGAACCCTTTAGGGTCTTCACTTGGATTGTCGAGAGGCGGCACCGCTTTAGGCGTGACGGCTTTCTTCTCGCGCATCGGCTCCAGTAGGGCCTCAATCTTGTCGTCAGCAAGAAGGGGCACCTGCACTTCCGACATTTTAGTACCATCGCGCCAGATAGCACGGCCCTTAATGTCGGGAAGGTCTGCGGCTCGAACGCTATCTAAAATCGTCATGCTGGAGGCATTGTCCGGCATTTGAAAGCAAAGGCGGCCCTGCAAGTTGGTCTTGATCGTTCCGTCGATTACCTTCACGTCGGGACGCTGAGTGGAGACGATGACGTGAACGCCAACGGCGCGTCCTTGCGCCGCGAGCTGGGCCACGATCCTGCGAGCCTTAGATGCGCCCTCGGCATTTAACTCCGCCCCCACAAGAAAAAGCTCGGCGGCTTCATCCACAATAACAACGTGGCGACCAAAATCCTTGTCCGACTTGAAATCCGCAGTCCACACCTTCTTGTCTTTAGGGAGCGCGAAAAATTCTTCGATCTTGTGGCACCTATTTTCTAGGAGGAACTTCGCCCTCTTAGCGATCACCGCTTGAAGACGGGCGAGCCTTTCCACCGCCTCTTGCGGGCGAATGATGACTTGTATCCTTGGAAGATTATGAAATTGGATCGACTCAAGGCCATTCTTGAGGTCGATCAACGTGAACTCACACGCAGGGTTGTTCAAGTAGAGCGTCGATATGAATTGCTTCAGATAGGTTGATTTACCTGAGTTGCTTGTCCCCGCGATCAGTAGGTGCGGTGTCGCCTCAAGACTGGAACGCTTCTGTCCTGTGCGGGTGTTACCGACGATGAAATCATAGCCCCTGTATCCGTAGGGGCTATCCAAAGTGATGATCTTAGGAATGTCTTTTTCGGCGTACATGATTTTGATGAGGCCCCTGGTGCGTGACTCCTTCATTTCTTCAATGAAGCCGAAAACGTCCGTCTCCAATTTTTCTCGCGCTTGCTTAAATGCCGAAAGGGGAACGCCGTTCATAGAAAGCACCATCTCGCGCACGCCACCATCTATAGGGCGGTCAGCGATGAACGCGGGGATGCGGCCAAGGGAAGTCTTAAGCCCTGCTTCGATGAAAATGTTCGTCAGAGTCGAAAGGAGCTTGTTGAGCTTCACGGCTTCCCTGATTCCCCAGAGCCAAAAGCCAGAAGTGAGCAAAGCCACTTGAAACGTCCAGTAAATGACGGGGTGATTGTAGGGGTAGAGAAAGGCGAGGTGCGCTTTCTTTAGGAGCCACGCGTCAGCGCCACATGCGGTGAGACCACTCACCATGCAAGCCCACGCGCCACACTCGAAATAGGGAATCGTACCCTTTCGGATGCCGTGGGCAATTTCGACGAAGGGGCGACAAACTCGCTTTGTTGCCTTGATGAAATTCCCGATGCTGTCCTGCTTTTCAGATTTGGTTTTCAATCATCCCCCGTTGTCGGCGAAGAAAAGGAAAAACTCTGTTCCGGCCTTCACCTCAATCGCGGGAGCAGAGTTTTTGTATTCAGACGCAATTTGGTTCGACTCTTCGATGGCTCCTTCTGCGGTGCCGTTCAAAACGGCGTTTCTCATTGTGGGTTTCCTAACTGTTGCTCCGCCTTGCCCCTCAGTTTCTTGAAGCGCTTGCGTAGCTCCAGCGAGAAATTTGAGCCCCACGTTAGCCGCAAGTTTGATGGCGCGGCTTGCAACTTTCGATCCCTTTAGGCCCATCGTTTTGTCAGAGCTGTCAGCGGCCTCTGCCGCCACTTGAGAAATATCGCCGTCCTTGTGGAGAACCTTCGTGAACGTGACAAACAGGCGGTCTTCCGTGGAAGATCCTCGACCGAGAATCGTTGATCCCGCCTCGATCAATGTTTCTCCATTCACCCGCATGTCATCTTTCAAGACAGCCTTCACAAGCCCGTTAGAAGCGCCCGTGACCAGTTCGGCACGAACAAGGGTTCCAGGGGGAATCTGGAGATTTCTCGACCGAGCAATGAGCTTTGGCCCAGTGAGCTTGAGTGGAGCCCCCGACTTCGGAGCGCGACGGTTCTCATCCAACTGCTTGGCATCCTCGACGCGGGAGTAACCGCCCTTGGTGGGATCAACTTGTTCTTGGCCGATCGAAGGAATGGACATCGGTGCGGCGGACTCAATTTCCTTTTCAGGTTCACCGCGAAAGAAGGAAATACCGATGGCTACTAGAGCCATCAGTATCCCCGCGATTTTGAACCGCTTGCCTTGGTTGGCCTCGCGCCGAATGTAGCTGAAATTCTCAAGGAAGGTTTTTTTCGCCTTACCCTCCGAGATCATTTCAACACTTTCCATCTTGTCTGACTTCATTTCTTCCCCTTTTCCTTCTTTGGCGGCGGAGAAGCTTCGGGTTTGGGTTCGATAGCATCCAGGACCCGAATCACAGGGCTTCCGCCTTGAGGAGACGTAATCAGATCGAAGCTGAATCGCCGCCCGAACAGATAGACAAACAAATTGGATCGTGCGGCGGTATTGAGAGGCGAAATCGCGAGGTCATTTTCGACGTATTCAATCCCAAATGTCCCGGCCCGTCCAAGAATCACCTTTGAGGGCTTGATCGGGAAGCTCAGAACTGTTCCTCGTGTTGAGATCACAACCTTGCCAATGCTTTTGTCATCCAAGCGAATGACCTGCACCTCATCAGCAAAGGATTTGAGCGTGAAGGAAAGGAGCAGCACCAAAATGATCGCGAAGAAAAATAGCTCCGAGCGCCTTTGGTTCTTACTTGCCATCCTGTTTGTCCTCCGTCTTGATCGGGGCCACGCGGAGAACTACGAGGCCATAAGGATTGCCACTCGTGCGCGTGGCTTTTGCGATAGTGACGGTCATGGGCATTTGAAATGCCGATCTGATTTTTCCGACGGACAAGATGCGGTCGGCGTCCACGAGATAGCCGTCGCCTTGCTTTGCGATGGCGTTCACAACGATCTTTTGCTTGATGTCCCGTCGCGCAAGTTCAGTCTGCTCGCTATCATGGGCTTTCAGTTCTTCCAGAGCGAAATAGTCACCGACGACGACAGCGCCGGAATTAAACCGCTCTCGGACTGCTTCGTTCAGAAACGACTCGATTTCCTGCGGAGTCTGCATTTGCGATTGCGCAGGTGAAACCGTAGAGAAGCATCCTCGTTCGATTACAAGCGGTTCTTTGAAAGCAAATTTCAGGGCGATCATCAGAACGATGACGCAAACTATAGTGACGCCGATCACGGCGATACGAAGGACGTTGTTTTGTTTGGCAACGTCGGCCCAAGCCATAGAAAAACGCATAGATTTCCTTTCGATCAAAAATTGTCAGACAGCTTGAGGCGAGTGGACGTTTTTACGTCTTAGGTTTCGGTGAGTCCTTACTTTCGGGACGAGGGAACGCCTTGGCCGCGCCAGTACCGGCAGAGACACCCATCGACACGCCCTTTTTGGCAACCAAAGTCGGACTGAATGTCGCGGCCATTGCCGCTGTTCCGATGGCGGAGCTTGCCATTGACGACATTCCCTTGGATGCAAGTGCGCTGACGACAATCGGCGTGGCGAGAAGCGAGAGCGCCAGAATCAGATTGAACGAAATCACTGTTAGAAAATTGATGTCCGTTTTGTTCATGTCGCTCAGTGCGCTACTCCAAAGCAGAGCTGCGAGCGTTGCCCACACAATTTTCCACATACAGACTTCGATCAAAGAGCGGTAGAGCGCCTTCGTTGCTCCCGCCGTCGCAGGCAGAATGAAGAATGCAATCAGGATCGGCGAAAACACATATAGAATCGTCCAGACGTAAATGACTCCGGCGTTCGTGATAAAAACTGAAATGTACAGGATGAAGAACGTCACAAAGGAAAAAAGCATGATGATGCTGTCCTTCACCGCCGTCCAGCTCCACGCCATTGTGTCGAGCTTGTCTTTCATCCTTGTGGTGACGAGGCTGAAATTGTTGTAGTCGCCAATACGGGAGGCGAGTGCATCGGTTACATCGCTGAGGGTGTTCGTCACTTCGGGGTAGCTATGAAGCAAGAGTGCCGCGATCAGCACGCGCCCAATCAGCTCCGGCGTGAACGCCATTCCGCCGATTGGCAGCTTGAAGTATTCGCTTATCACTCCCACCAGCACTAGAACAACGGCCAGCCCATAGAACATCGACTCGAAGACGGCGTGGATATTCCGCGCCTCTTGAGCGAGCCACGATAAATCAGTCATACTTAAAACCTCGGAAGTTTGTAATCAGGGTTCTGTTTCTTTAGGGACTCTCCGAGTTGGCCGGAAACATCCATCATGTGACGGGTCATTTCCTTGTCTCGATGATTCTGAAGGGCCAAGGCTTGCGCCTGAATTTTTAGCCCCGTCGCCTGGGTGCGGAGGCTTTGGTTCATTACGGTTAGCATTACGCCGAGGCTTTCGGCGGTTAGCTTCTGTGCGCCGCCAGGAGAAACCGAGTGACTATATTGCTTGATGGTTTCTCCGATCTGGTCGATGTCGGCAGTGTATTTGTAAATCGAGTTGTTGAGCGAAATCGCCTCGGCGACACTCTGATCTGTGTCTTGCTGCACTCTCGCATCCTGCGAAGGCGTTACGGACCCATAAATTTGCTCCAACCCGCGCAGAGCCTGGTCGATCTTGTCCCAATTTTTGTAAATCCCTGGGTCAATGTTCGGGTAGATCGTCCTCACGATACCGAGTGAGTCGTTTATTCCGCGATTGATGTCGCGCAAGAGCCCGAGAGTGTCAGCTCCGTTGCCGACGATTTCTTTTAGTTGCAGCAATTGCTGGGCCGTGTTCGTCACGATCTGGATGAGCAACGGAATGTCGCCACCCCAGAAATCGGCGCGACTCGTCGTTGGGGTCAGAACCAGAGCGAGCGCAGTCAAGTGAATGACAATCGCTCTCCTAACTGGCTTCTTCACGAGGCCCTCTCTTTCTCAAATGCCGCAATGCCATTCGGGTACTTCTCCGCGAGTCGCTGAAGCCGCTGGATATGGTTCTGCTCGGGAAATTCAGCCGCAAGTGCATCCACCGCAGCCAAATCCTTCGGGTCGGTGGTGGCGATCCAGTATTCAAGGGGCGTTGACTCGACGACGGCGATGATGCGATTTTTCTGCGCGAGCAGGAACGCTTGCGAGAGTCGACCCTTTTCTTGGTAGAGCGATTTCACCATCTGCACTTCGTTGTCATTGAGGTCTAAGACGTCTTTGAGTCGTTCGCCATCTACCTGTTGCTGGAGCAGCAGCCACTTGATCGAGCAGTTTGGCAGCAGTGCGCCCGCGATCCGCGACTTGGCGAAGTCGTCGATGTCCTGCGAGATCGCAATGGCCGATGCCTTATATTTACGAAAAGTTCTGAAAACCTCCTCGATGAACACGATTCCCGATTCATTCTTGAGAAGCTTCCAGCATTCGTCGAAGCAGAGGAATTTCTTTGTGAGTCGGTCTTTCTGAACTTCACGCCAAACAAGATCAGTAATCAAAAACAAGCAGACGGCTTGAAGCTCGGGGTAAGTTTCCATCCCCTTGAGATCAAACGCGACCACCTGCTTATTGAGGCTGATGTTGGTTTGCTGATCGAGGAACTTGCCAAACAATGAGTCCCCACACCAAGGCGTAAGAATTTTCCCGTAACGTGTGATGTTCGGGTCTTTGTGGTTGAGCAGAATCTCCCGAAGGTCAGACAAGCGCGGCTTTTGTGAAGTCGCGTACACCTCGCGAATGGCCTCCTCCACCTCGGCCCGCTCCAATTTCGGCAGCCGAGATACGTCCTCCTCCTTCGCCATGAGTTCGATCAATCCAACCAGGAATTTGATTTTCTGATTCGAGACCACCTCTTCACCTGGAGCCAAGTCAAAGGGGTTGATCGAGATTCCCTCGGAAACTCCGAGCGGAAGATATTGCCCCTCCAAGTTTTCGCAGAGTTTTTTGTAGCTCCCGCCAATATCGACAAAGAAAATCTTAGGATTCTCTTTGAGCATTTGCATGAGGATGATGTTCGTGAGGAAGGACTTACCGCTGCCTGATCCACCCGAAATCAGCATATTGGAGTTCGTAAACTCGGAGTCGAAGGGATCGAACTTCAAAAGCGCACCGGAGCCGCTTCGCAGAAGCACGCTCGGTTCGGTAGTTCCTGTCCACGCGCCATAGATAGGGAGGAGATCAGCAAGATTCGATGTTTTCACACGCTTGGAACGCTCCACCGCTCGCGCATTGGGGAGAGCCATCTGCGAGAAAATATCGAACGCTGCAATCGTCTCCTGCATGGCTTCACTACTTCCCAGACTTCGCACCGCGATGAGGGCCTGGTTCGCCTTGTCGTCCAGCTCCTCAAGGCTTTCGGACTTCAGAAGAATGTTGAGGCTCAGGCGGAAAACCTTTTCGCCGCTCGCAATCATCTGCTCCAGCAAAGTCTCTAGGTCTTGCAACTTCGCCTCGGATTCAATGTCAGAAACGCCGTTTCGTTTCCCCCGCGCCATCGAAAAGGCGATGCGCCTTTGTGTCTTGAGGTTTTCAAGCTCCTTTGTCTGATCCGGCACATGCACGGAGAAAAACAGTCGCGATCCGAACGGAAGCCCCTGAAGGACTGCCCCCAGGCATGAGTAAGTCGCCTCCGGCAGAATCTTAAGGGACAAAACTCTATGGTGGACGTTGCCGATAGTGAATCCCTCTTGGGAAATCGCAATGTCAGTCAGGCAAAGAGATTCGCGCAGGTCTTCGGGGTCGTACTGACCAAGCCCGATCTTCCGAGCGGGGTTCCACTGCTTGTAAGTGAGCTTCAAAACTTCGTCGGGTGCAAGAATGCGGGCACTAAGGCCCAGCGATTTTATGCCTTGAAGCAAGTCTTCAAGCGTGCGGTCGAAGAAGGACAGCTCTTTCTTCAAGCGATCTTCGGTCACCTCTTGGAATTTCGGCGCGAGCGAAAAGAATTTCGTCTTGTCGGTGAGGCGCTGGGAAAATGATTTTCGCACAAAAATATGGAGATCATACTTCGGGATATATCCCTGCTGGTCGAATCTCCGAAACATCGAGGCTCTGCCCAGCGCAAGTGCCTTGGCTGCTTCATTGGTGGAGGTCGCCGCGACGTTCTCGAAGCTAGAAATGTCCTCTTCGTTGCCGTCGCGAATGTCACAGACGAATTGAATGTCCAGTCCGCTCGGCAGACTGTTGAGGAATTGGATCAAACTTCCGGCGAGCGCATTCTTCCCCTCGTCGGAGTGTGCAACCACGTCAAGAGGCAGAATCTTGATGGCGGCACCCAGGGAGCCGTCCTCGAAAATCATGCGATTCTGCTCAAAGCCCCAGAGCTGAAGTTCGTCGGTCAAAATATCAGTTTTCATCAAGCCCCCTTGCGCGTTAGTCGCGGCGGATTCTGAAAAGTCTTAGATTCAGGGAAAGCCCAACGAGCTTTGGGGCTCGCCCAGAACTTCCCAAGATGCAGAAGATAGTTGTCCGGTTTGCCGCGCTTTCCGATGCGGATAGTGAGGGCCACGACCAGAGTGGGGAGCCAGACAAGAAACAATTTCCCCGTGGCTGCGCCGAAGAGAAAATTTAAGATCGAGAGCAAAAAGAAAACGAACAGCAAATCTGGGATTTCAAATCCCATTACTTGCAGCTTTTTCTCCAAGCATTGACTGACGGGTGTTACTTTCAAAGCCATACGTGTACTCCAATGAAAGAAGCGCCGACGCCCGGAGAAAGACGATCCCCCGAGCGTCGGCGAGGCGACACTTAGTGGATAAGTGTCTGGACAAATTCGATGATGGAAGGTGCGCCGAATCCGACGACGGCCCCCATGATCGCCAAGATCAGGTGCGAGCGTGCGTTCTGAGAGCCAGTGAAGAACGAGAAGGCGGCGAACACCAGTCCCAGAATCCCCACCAGGGGAAGGACGGTGTTAATGAGCTTCGACTGCACGGCCATCAAACTTGATTCGACACTGGCAAATGCCATCGCCGGAGCGAGCAGCATCCCCACGGAGCCGAACATCGCGGCTCCGAACTTTCTGATTTTCATAAAACCCCTTGTTTGAAGTGAAGACCTTGAGTGGACTTTTTAGGGGCAGGGTTTTATTGGGACATGCCTGCTTAATTGCTCGGATAGATCGACATATAGACCTTCTGCTTCGGAAGGCGCAGATTGATCTCAAGGTGTTCCTTCAAGTCACCGCGAAGAACCGCGTATCCAACGGGGTTCTGGAAATGCTCGCCGCCATCGTTTTCAACCTTCTTGGTGAAGATCGTAAACTTGTCTTGAGCGTCCCGGTTCATGCTCAGATAGTAGGTGACATTCGGAAACGGCCAGAGCTTCAGAATGTAGTATTTCAGATTTTCGTACTTGAGCGCGTATCCGATGTGAAATGCGCCTTCGAGTTTCTGGCCGACTTGGTTGCCGACAAACACATCATGCTTCGTTTTATTCGTTTCGATTTCCATTTAAGATTCCCCTTTTTTAAATTTCGATATTTGGATTGGAGTCGGCGCGTGCTCGCTTACTTGAGGAGCAAGAGCAGCTTTTTGATCCGCTGAACGATGGCCCTGATTTTTCGGTTTCTCGAAACTTCCTCCTCGGAAATCGACTCAAGGACCGTTCCCACCCCTTGTTTGACCGTTTTCACCCGACCTCCTATTGACCCAATAGCTTCAGCGCATTGTTCAGCTCTGCGATCAGTCGGGCGTTGCCCATAATTTCCCGAACCGACAAAGCGCCCATAAGTTCGTAGAGTTCACGCTTGAGCAGCATCAGGACCTTGGTTTCGCTCATAAAATCCCCCTGCGAATGAAGTTCTCAGGGTATTTCTGATAGAACTCGGATCGAGCCGCGTTGACTTCCTTCTGTACGCGAGCCGATTTCTCCGCTGACATGTGAGTGCCCGTTAGAACCCTTCGGACTGCGGTTTTGAGCCACGCGAAGATATTTCGGCTCACGCGGCACCGCCCGCCGAATGCTCGGCTCCGTCGCTTGGCCGCACGGTCTTTTGTTTGCCTTTCGCTGTGGCGAGCTTTTCCGCCCACGCTGGAATTGGAAGATCATCAGAGGACAGCCGTTGATCCGTCAGATCGGGGCTGTAGTTGCAGCTCACGCAATAGGCGTGAGTTTTCAGAACCTCGTAGCTGCGGTCATTGCAGCGTGGACACGTTCGCAGGTAGCACATAGCTTTTCTCCTTTGCTGGTGAGGAGGACGGTTCGTCGCCCTCTCACCAAATAAAATTGCAAGGAGTGCCAGCTTTCGCGTGAAAGCGGGCTAACGCCTGAATTCTCAAGATGAATCAGGTGAATTCGCTGAAATTCTTCGGCATCAAAACATTCAAAAAATTTGACCGGAAAAGTGCGAGCTACCGATTTTCGAGGGTCTGGCGTATTCAAAAAAATTGAAAGCCTTCAAGGGTTTTGAACGTGTAGTTTCTTCACAGGCATTCAAAATTTTTGAATACCCAAAAAACAAACAAAATCCGTCTAAGCTTCAAGGGGTTAGCTCTTGCGTGAGAGGCACACACGGCTTCCGCATTCAGGAAATTTGAAGAACTAATTACATATATGTTGTATATAGACCGCCGAAGAAGGCCGACAGGAGCCGTTCTCGCGGTTTTAGAGGGGTATGACGGTTTAAGAGTGAACTTCTAGTTTTGGCATCGGCCTTGCTCTCTTCGTTTTTATCGGGGGCCGATTTATGATGAGCAATACAGCTCAAGACAACCAAAGACCAAGAGCGAGTTCTCAGAACTCGCGGTCCCTCATTATCCCGAAGATCACCAGTGAGACAGAAATCAAAAGGCCAGAGGGCTATGCGCTTCCTGGATTCGTGGCGCTTTCCGTTACCGCTGAGGCCGACGGTTTCGCGGCCACTGGCTACGGCGAAGGTCTGCGTGACGTTGCCCGCGAGAAAGCAATTTCGGAAGCGTTTGAGCGGTTGGCTCTTTTCAGTTTTTGCGCTGATACCAACGGACAGGAAACAAGTAATGGCTGGGCCGCCCACCGCTCGGCTGACCTTGCGATCCATGCGGCGATACTTGAACTGACCGAGCGCGATGTTGCCCTCAATGCCTGGGAAGACGGCGGTCCTTTCTATCTGGTTCCCGAAACACTCTGGCCGAAACCATTGCTTGAATGGAAGTCGGAACCACGCCCGCGCTTAGAATTTTCCGATCTTCGGGTGCTATTGAGCAGCGGCGACGATGGCGCGTGCGTTTCGGCGCTTCTGTTTAACGAGAACGGAAACTTCGTTGCGGGCCACGCCTCTGCGTTTCAGTTGGAAGACGCAATTCTCTCCGCTGCAAACGAGTGCTTTCGCGCAGCTCACTCCGCCATTCAATTTGAGTATCTCGCTGAGACTGCGGCCCTTCATTCAGGTAAGCCCAGAACTACCGCCGCGCCTGGGGCTCATTCCTTGGCGTATGCCTATAAGGAGACCATGCCCGACGTGGTGAGGATCGTAAGTGCTACGGAGAATGATATTCTCTCTCGTTGGGAGCGACACCAGACTGCGGTCAACAACATTAATCTTGCCGAGTTCGACACGCAGATATTTCAGGTTGGCGACCGGATCGTAGCGCGAGTCAAAAGCCCACGGCATCGGCAAATCTTTTGGGGCCGAACGAACGATTTGTCTAAACGAAATCAACGCCCACATTTTGTGGGTTAAGGAGTGATGTATGAGAAAAAATGCAATCAAAGGAATCTTGTTCTCTCTTGCGAGTGTCGCCGGATTTTCCGCACTGGCTGGCGAGCTGCCGCAGGGCTTGCACTTGATCGAGGAACTTCCCGTTGAGCAGCGAGTGATCGCTCATCAACAGGTCTTGAAATTTTTGAATGAACATCCCGAAAGCGCCGCCGATGCGAAGGTGATTGCTGTGGATGAAAAGGGGACGGTGTATGTCTTGGATGAAAAAATGGAAAAAGTGCTTTGCGCTGGCGCACCTAGCTGCGTTGGTAGGTCTGAGTAATTCGCAGTTTGCGTTTGCTGGTTTGGAGGAGTCGGTGCATACGAAGGCCGTAAGAACATACATGAATTTCGCCACGGAGATTGATCCGGCCCATATTCTGACTATGGCTGATCTCGAACTCTCTGTTGCCCTTTCTACTCCGCTCGTCGTGTTCAATAACGAGCGTCAGGTTGTTTCAGGCTTGGCGGAAACATGGGCAATCCTTCCGCCCGACCGCATGTCCTTCACTCTTCGCAAGGATCTTCGCTGGTCCGACGGCTCTCCCGTCACGGCTGCTGAATACAAATCCGCGTTGGAACGAGCTAAGCGCCTCTACGCAAATGATCTCAAAGCCTTGTTTGATTCCATTACTCGGATCGAAGCCACCGACGACCGCACTCTTGTTTTTGTGACGAAAGGTGCTGCTTCTGAGAGTGGTTTGCTCCTCAAGCTCACCGAGCCCATGTACGGCATCGTCGCCCTGAAAGGCGATGGCCTTGATCTTTCAAAATCGGTAGGTCCGTTTTTCGTGAAGGAGCAAATCGGCGGCGCCTTGACTATGGAGGCGAATAAGAACTGGTATGCCTACACCAAGGAAATGCCCGCGCTTGTTGAAATCAAGCGCCCCAAGGACGGTGTTGATTTGATGGCCTCCTTTGAAAAAGATGAGTGGCCAAATCTGACTTCCGGCAGTTCGCTCATGCCGAAAGAAATCTTCGATCACCTGAAGAAAAATGGCTTCAGAACATGGCAGCGCAGCCTCGACAAAGTTTATAGTCTCTATCCGTCAAAACGGTTTTTGAAAAATGGTGGCGGCAATTTCATCAAGCTCCTCGCAAAGAAGGTGGACACCACTTCGTTATTGAGTGGACTTACTGGTTACGCCAATGCTGAACAGTTTTTCCCAAGGGGCTATGAACTTTACTCCGGCAAGCAACCAGAAATTCAAACCGTTAGCCAATGGCACAGCAAAACTCCTATCGTAGTCTTGCTGCTGGACACGCCCGTTCTTGCTGGAATGCGAGAGTCGTTAGCGAAAACAATCTCGGCGGCATCTGGGCAACCGGCCAAAATCGAAGTGATCTCCACTGCAAAATTGGATGAACGCATGAAACGCGGCGACTTCGATATTCTCGGGGTACAGATCGCTGTTGCCGATCCTAATTTTGAAGGCGCAATGTCCTTCTTCATCGAAAGAGACCCGGCATTCATTCCGTCTGGAAATGGAGCAGAGGATTTTGCTGCTCAACTTCGCCAAGCTCGCTGCCTGTCCACATCGGCGGAACGCGCCACCCGCATGAGAGAGATTATCATTCGAGCGCAAGAGACGGGGCACGTTTTACCGCTCTTCCACTTTTCCAGTCTTGCCATTGCGAAACCTGGCGTTGATTTGTCCGAAATCCCGAACTCCGACGAGACAATCCTATTTTCCAAGTTGAGGATGCGATGAAATCTGAGTCCTTGGAGCAAAATGTAAAACGCCAAGCCTTCGCCTGGACGACGGCGGGGATCGTTTTTACTCTTTGTCTTACGGGATCGCTTTCGCTCGTCCTGATGTTCAAGGATACTGAGCGCGAGATCGAAACACTTTCGACCTCAGCCATCGCTTCAGAGCGTACAGAGATTCTTTCCGGTGACGTGCGCTCTACGGAACTACGCCTCAAAAAGACATTTGCCTTGAAGCCGAGTGAACGGCTCCTTTTCCTCGATCAAAAACGGGCGCCTTGGGTTGGAGACTTAAGACAAGAGGCCCTGTCGTCTTGTGAGAGTCTGCATCCGTGCAGACAATGGCTCCAGCAACGAATCGTCCTCGAAAAGCCGATCTTCTTTGACGAGGATGGAAAGCATCTGTGGGGCTATCTGCATATTGAAAAAGAGGCCAGGGCAAACTGGTCACTAATCCTTGGCGTGGCACTCGCCGTTGTTGTGGGGATGCTCTTCCAAGGGATTGGCGCTTATTACAACACGTTGAAGTCGGTTCGGGCCGTGAGCGCGGTGCTTGCGGCATGGGCGAAGAAGATTTCTGAAAATCCAAAAGACCAAAGCGCATACAGCCAAGCGCCCTTCACGGAGATTGCCCCCGTTGGAAACGCTCTCCACGGCATGAAGGATTACATCGACGCACTCGAAAGCAACGCCCGTGAGCAAGGGGCGCTCGTCACGCTTCGCGGAATCGGCCACGACATCCTGAATCCCGTCGCCCGCATGAAACGAATCTTGGGTCTTCTTGAAGTCGAGGGCAGCTCCAATCCTGAAACCCTCGCAAGCCTTCGCTCAAATTTGAAACGTCTATCGGGCTACGCCGAGCAGTTGAAGCTCATTTATAAACGGCAACTGGGCGAAGCGAACGACACCACACCGACTGTTGACGTTGCCAAAGAGGTCCGCGACCTTGCCTCGGAGCTGTTGAGTGATCCTGAGGCCATCGAAAAGCGACTCATTCTCGAAATCAACGCGGATGAATCCTGCGCGAGCCGGATTCCCGCACCTGCATTGAGTCGGATCGTTGAAAACCTTTGCAGCAATGGCATCCACGCCAGCCCTGAAGGGGCGACGCTATCTTTGAAAGTGGAGCCCAAGGGCGACCGCGTTTCAATTCTTGTGCGCGACGAGGGCTCTGGCATTGCCGAAGAACTGCAAGCGAGAATTTTTGAACCAGACTTCACGACGAAAGGGAACAAAGGCACGGGCCTGGGTCTTTTCGTGGTGAAACAAGTCTGTGAACAGTATGGAGGACGAATCGCATTTTCGTCGGACAAAAGCGGAACCTCATTCACCCTGGATTTTCCTCGTGCGGAGGTGAGCTTATGAACTACCGCATCCTTCTCGTGGACGATGATAGAGAGAACCTGTCAGTGAACAAGGCGCTCCTCTCGGCGGCGGGCTACCAGGTGGCTACCGCAAAAGCGGGCCAAGAGGCCATCGACACAATCAAAAGCGCGAAAAAGGATTTTGCTCTCGTGCTGATGGATTATCATATGCCGGGCATGTCGGGTGCAGTCGCGGTGACGGAGATCAAAAAGATCAAACCGCATCAGCAGATTTTGGCTTACTCCCTCGACGACAACCGCGATGTAATGCGCGAGACGTTCAAAGCTGGTGTGGTCGATTTCCTCGACAAAAACTCCGAAAACGAAGTGCTGCTTTCGACCGTCGCCGCTTACTGCGAGAAGTACGAGCGAGTCTTCCGCCCTCTAGACGAAGACGCTCTGACCTCTAGCGAAAAAGAAAAGGTCATTCAGGGAACGGGAATGATCGGGCGCTCAGAAAAACTCTATGAGCTGGCCCGCCAGATCGAAAAAGTCGCACCGACCAAAGCGACGACTCTCATCCTTGGTGAGAGCGGCACGGGGAAAGAGCTTGTGGCTCGCGCGATTCATAAATGTAGTGAACGAGCCAGTGGTCCATTCATTGCCATCAACATTGCAGCGGAGCCTGCCACGCTTCTCGACTCAGCTCTGTTCGGGCATCGCAAGGGCGCATTCACGGGTGCAGTTCACGATCAAGCAGGAAAGTTCCAGCTCGCCCATAGGGGCACCATCTTTCTTGATGAGATTGGTGACATGAGCCTCGATCTTCAGGTGAAACTCCTTCGCGTTCTGCAAGAGCGTGAAGTCACTCCTGTCGGCGCCTCGCGCCCAATCTCGGTTGATGTGCGAATCGTAGCGGCCACGCATCGTGATTTATCTAAGCTCGTGGCTGAAGGAAAATTCCGCGAAGACCTTTATTACCGCTTGAGTTCCGTGATCCTTGAAACCGCGCCGCTTCGGGATCGTCCCGAAGATTTGGAGCCACTCGTTATTCACTTCATGAAGGAAATTTGCAAAGAAAACGGATTCAATCGCGCCTTCCATCATCGCTGCCTGGAAGTGATGCGCGACTATCACTGGAAGGGCAACGTGCGCGAGCTTCGCTCCGTGGTTGAGCGTCACCTGATCGCGAGCGATGGCGACCTCATTCGCGTCGAAGACCTGGATGCCCGCCTCTACCAGAAAAAAGAAACTGACGAACCGAGAACGCTGAAAGAGATCGACAACTACCTTGAGGGAATCAAGAGGCAGATGGTTCTGGATGCTGTGAAGAGCACCCGCACCAAAGCGGAGGCCGCCCGAAAGCTCGATATCCCTCCGAACGGACTTCGCTACTTTGAGGTGAAGTACGGTCTCGATCAGAAGTGATGTGGAGCGCTGGAAAAACAAAGGGCTGCGCTTTGGAGCAGCCCTTTAGATCAATCGTCTATCAAAATTGAGCAATTTAGAGTGAAAGACCCATTTGATCAAACCTTATAGGGGCTTCTCACACGTAATTTCCGTGTAAACAACTACTCCATATTTATTCCAAACAAAGGGAAT
>JACCDX010005660.1_pt1 | contig 17825 bp, 8 predicted proteins | sample 7449681 | NCBI WGS metagenome assembly JACCDX01 (sample SAMN15323450, study PRJNA562643) | freshwater metagenome | isolation source: river surface water | place: USA:Blue River Watershed | collected 2017-08-18
CATTTGTATATTATATATAAGTACGTAAGCTTTCACGTTAATTATCTAAATAACCTACACTATAAACTATAATAAACTGTTAAATATACTATGACATTTGTATATTATATAGTATACGTATAGCTTTTAAGGTTTATAAGTTAATTATCTAATTATCACGTATAACCTTTAGAGGCAATATCCACTCCAAACTCGAAAATGTGATTAGCGAGATTTGGTGGGGTAAATTAGAGGAGTTTACTCTCTAAGAGTATGAATAGTCATTTAATAAAAAATAACCCTCTAAAATTTGATTCTAGAGGGAGAGTACTTATTTAGCTAGAGTTTATGTTTACAATCCTTCTTTGCCCGACTTGAGTGAGTCTAAGAAGTTATCAAGATTAACGATTGTATCTCGTACTTTATCAGTAATAGAATACAATTCATCTTTGGTGTAGCCGACTTCAGAAGTACGGGCGGTATTTAACCCTTTGGCTTGCATTAGCTGCATTGTTGCCATCTTAGACTTAGTGTAACTATTCATTTGTGAGCGTCCACCCTTCCAAGGTAAGTCACAAGCTTTATTATTTCTACCTTTGATTAGCCCTGTTTTTAGTTCGTTCTTTTCTCCTTCGTAGTTCAAAGCATACTCACTTCTGAGGTATTGTCCGTGAAGTTCTGCATGGTCTCTAACCTCCTCTAATTTGCTCTCATCTTTTATGTGGTTGATAGCTTCTTTAGCTACTTGCTCAGGTGCAACTTCTAATAAGACTTGTAGTCTGAACCCAGCTTGAACATACTTACCCTGGATTTCTAACACTCTGTCTTTAGTTGATTGTTTACAACGAGATTTGAGGATAGCGGTAAAAAGCTCGTTAAGCTCGTTTTCCATGATTAAGTTCACCATTCGCAATCCTTGCTCTGTATACATTTCATGCTCTTTTCCTAGTCCAAACTTCACTGCTTGATTTGAGATTGTTTTAACGTCACAACCAAGGTATCTAGCAATACCTTTTATCCCCATAGCGCACTTCCCAGTCTTAGTTGAATAGTACATTTCAGTACCATCTTCTTTGACCATTAAGTTAATTCCTCTGTGAGTTCCTTTTACAATTGCGTTTTTCATTTTGTTTAGTTCCTTTATCTAGTAAGTTAACTAAGTAGCTTAATTGCTACCTATAGAGATTAGTATAACACAAACTAACTAGGTTAGTAATCTAAGGGACACTACTTGAATAGTCATTTACCAAAAAATAACCCTCTAAAATTTGATTCTAGAGGGAGGGTATTCTCATTATTTTTAATCTCAATTAAGAGGGATACGCTAATTCGCCACAATGAGATGTTTTGAGATTTTGACGGACTGGGTATCCTTGTCCAGTATACGTTTGATGTCTCTTGCTTGGTATACATTGGACAACTGAAAGCCTATATTTCCCGTAGCCATTTACCAAAAAATAACCCTCTAAAATTTGATTCTAGAGGGGGATGTACAAAGGTATTCTAGTTATCCTTAATCTCAATTAAGAGGGTTATCGGAATTCCGATATCCACCGATAATGCACGAATTAGTATGAGAAGAATTCCGCAGTTTCTTTAATGGCTTGGATGATTGGTATATTTACAGCATTGGCTCTCATAGCTGCATTTTGTTCAAACATCCCTAGTTGGTTTAACTCTAACTGATTCAAAGTAGCTCTGAACGGATTAGCTGTACGCTCTTTTTGAGTAGTGTACAGAATCTGCCACGCTTTGTACTTTTCAATTAAACCTGTGGATTGGTACACTAAGAGAGTCATGTAACCATAGTTTAACTCAAAACCTAGTTCTTTCTGCATTTTTACGGTATCTGTAAACAGTCTTCTAAACTTAATACCTGCTTCTCTGCAAGCTCTCCACTGAGCATAGTATTCTTCTTTTTCAAGACAACCTCTAGCGTGGTCGTTTGCTCTCTTTAACTCAGTATTAAAGCTAGCTTCGAGTAGTACCCAGCTAAACTCACAACCTTTACGTGCGGTTTTAGCTACTAGTTCAGCTAACCCATCATGGCTTAAGCAAACCACTTTCTTTGGGTTAATACTCACAATGAGATGTTTTGAGATTTTGACGGACTGGGTATCCTTGTCCAGTATACGTTTGATGTCCTGAGAGACTTCGTTTTGACGGACTGGAAAGCCTATATTTCCCGTAGGGTCAATTGGCAGAGTTTGAACAGGATACTGGTCTACTCCATCAACTCGGATAGACTGAAATTCACGGTTCATGAATGTGGAAGTAATTAGCTGATTGTTATTGTTAGTCATTGTTTTCCTTGTTTATTGTTTAAGTTGTTTACTAGGTAGCTTAATTGCTACCTATTTACTAATATACCCTAACCTAACTAGGTTAACCCTAGTAATTCTACCTAACTTTTAACCTACCACTTTCTTTGAGTGAATACTCACAATGAGATGTTTTGAGATTTTGGATAACGAAGAACCCTCACCTAGTATACGTTTGATGTCTCTTGCTTGGTATACATTGGACAACTGAAAGCCTATATTTCCCGTAGGGTCAATTGGCAGAGTTTGAACAGGATACTGGTCTACTCTAACCAACTAGTATCGTGAGCAGGATTAACGCCTTCATAAAAACAGTAGGCTAATGCATCGCCGTAGTCAGGAGAACTAACTCCCCTTTTAGCCATGGATTGTTTTGACTCAATTAATAGTTTTCCTGTCGTGTTGAGAAGAGTTTGGGGTTTAGTCAAGTCTTGTAGTAACTCAGGACAATTAACCAACCCAATAACACGAGATTCATCTACAAGCTCAGAAGGAATTTTACCTTGTGTTAGGTTGTAAGTGTAGTTTATAGCGTCTTGGAGTAAATGATAAGCTTCACTACGAGCATTAGCATAAAGCTTAGTAGCAGGGTCTCCACTCGGTGTTATACGGTCACTAGCCTTGTTGTTACCAAGAAAAGCTACCACAGTATAACTATTGTCGTTTAATTCATCAATACAACCTTTGAAGCCTAATCCTAGTCCACTTGAGTCAAAAATAAGCTTCTGAATCTTTAAGTCAATACATAGTTGATGAACGAATCTTGCTTGTTGTGGTAGGGATAAGTCTTTGTCTAGTGGTTTAATTGCTACCAGTTTTCTTCCTTGTCTGATTGCTATGACAGAGCTGTTGTTACCACCGCCAGCGATGTCCAAGCCAGCAACGGTTTCATCATGTTCGCTGGACTCAATCTTATCACTATACAAAATACAAGGGTCAAGTTTGTAGGCATCAATTAAAGCGTTCTCCGTACTTCCGTCAAAGCTTAAGTCTAATTCCTGTGCTATGATGTGGGGTGGGAACTTACCACACATATCTTTGTACCAAACTTCATCCCTTCGAGGGTCGGATGTCCAGTGATATCTAAAGTTAGGGATATTCTTATTTGAGCATAACCTGTAGAACTCGTTGCGACCATTAGGTGTACTAATGAATATGATACACTTAGTAGTTTGAGATAGTGCAGCGAATACGCTAGGAGCGTTATCCACAAATGCTGCTTCATCCACAACAACTACGCTTGCGCGACCACCGCGACCTGCATTTTTACCACCAGCTCCCTTAATGGCGGAGTTCATATCGTGATTGCGAATTAAACCTTGCTTACGCTGTAAATTAGGCTTTAGCCACGGTGGTAGGTAGTCTACTGCCAGGTCTATTTTTGAGAATAGTGTATCAGCATCACCGCTACCATCCACTAGGGTTAATACGCGACTAATGAGCAAAGCAGTCCAATCTTTTTTGAATAGTAGGGAATGCACTAAATAAGCAGTACTAAATACACTAGCACCGACGTAACGTGATTTGTTAATCGTTAGGTAGCTGTCAGTACGCTCCGCTAAGTTCATTGCTAGTATAGCTTGGACTTGACGATTAAAAAGAACTAATGGTATCATTCCCCCATCAAGTGGGTTAAAAGCTACACTAGTTAAATTGATAAAAAATAAAGGATTAATCTTGCACCAGTAACGTATTACTTGTTGTAATTCTGTATCATGTTTAGCCCTAGAGAGTAAATCAAAACGCTTATTTAACCAGAATTCTTGACGTTGTTCGTACTCTTCTTTCGACTCGTTTTCTAGATTAATGACTAGTGGATGTGAAAAACTACTAATCTGTTCCAGTGGATTGTACTGTACTTTAGTCAAATTAGATACAGATATAGTAGTTAATTCACTCATCTTAACCTCTGTTCTTTCTTAATCTTTCGATATAAGCTTGTTGAGCAATTTCCAAAGCAGATTTACTATCAGCTATAGGTGTGTCTAGTTTAGTACCAACTTCAACAACAGCATCCTTAGAATTATCAACATTAACGTAAGCATCCCACAAGCCATTGATATAGGAGTCGCTACCGTCGGCAATCTTAGTTGATAGCTTTGGTAATTCTTTAGTTAAATAGAGCCTTTTAACGCTCGGTACAGACAATGAGTAGTCAACTTCAATTGAGTTGTGTTTTGAGTCTTTAACAAAGCTCCAAATAGCTACTCTATCAGCTATCTCTTTACCATCATAGACTACTTTACTAGCAGCTTGTTGGTTTAACTTAGCTTCTAAAGCATCTTTTTCAGCTTCTAATCTATCAATGACAATATCCTTAGAGTCCTTGATTTCTTCTGTACTATCTTTAGAATCTATAGCAAACTCTACATCTTCTGATTTAAGAGCCTCTAGTTGTGACTTGAGTGAAGCAACCATTGACATTAAATTCTCAATCTGTGTTTCGATTGTGGGTTGCACCGCAGCAACAGCTTCACTACCATTTAAGCCTCCAGGAACAGAACCTCCACCAGTAATACTTATCTCGTTAGACGTTTGTTGCATAACGGGAGTAGTAATCCCAGCATCCGTAACTTCAGTAGTTGCAACTACTTGTTCTTCTGCATTTGCTTTATTTGTATCCATATTTTTTTCTATATTATTTAATTTAGTATCACTTATAATGATTATTTCTTTAGAGAAACCATCTGTGAAAGTTGCTCCACTACCTGCCCTAGCTTCATCTACTAATGCTATATGGTTACCCACAACATTCTTAAATACAGCGTCATACTCATCTCCAAGGTATTTACCTTTCGTACGAACAACATCCGCAGTGTAACCACAACTAAACTCGGTTGTATTACCATCTAGGATACTTTGAATTGCCACAGCATCGGTAACTACCAGTTGTCCTTCTAACCAACCATCACGGTATCTGACAGAGGTTAAAAAACCAACTACATGTTCTTTACTATTTTCACTGTTTACCCAACCACTGTGATTGAGTGTGACGACCTGGTCATTGAATGTCGGAATAGACTTAATTAACTCAATCGGTGAGCGGTAGATTCTACCATCAGCATATTCTTGAATGCCCACTCGAGCAATTCTTACTTTGCTCCTAAGAAAGCCTTGCTTGTCTATCTTCCGAGCAAGACCACTTGTTTTCATATCTAATACAAATTTACTTTCCATAATAAAAAAAATAAGTTAACGATACTTAAATGGTTATCGTTAACTTATTTAGACTAACCCAACTGTCACAATACCTAGTTTAGTCAAGTAAACTAGTAGCAGGTGCATCCTTTGTTATTCGGGTAACAACTTCATTATGGTATGTTCTCAGGTACATCACGCTATCGACTTCTTCTAAGTAGACGTAGGTCTTATCTTCCTTGTGTTGGTATAGTACAGTTCCACAGTTTAAAGCAACGTAACCATAACCCATGGCTTTTAGTTTATCTTCAATTGCTATCAGGATGTTAGGCGGTGTGTCAAAATAGTGTTTACTCATTTCTTTAGTCTCCTTTGTTTGTGTCTATAAATATAATATAACTTAGTTTTAGTTAAGTTAGTAACCTAGTGGACACTAACCTAACTGTCACACTACCTTATGTAAGTACCAGCTTCTTTTGATATTGTTGTAACTTTAACCGACTCAACTGATAGCTTTTCACCCATTTGTAAAAATTTGGGGTGCTTACAGAGTCTAGCTTTCAGTTCTTGAGACAGGTAATTTATAATTATCTCTTTTTGAGTGATTTCTAATAAATTAGATAGATTAGTGGAGTTTGTGACATAATCACCTCCAGGTTTTTGAAATACCTCTAATTCAGTATCCCCCAGCATCATTGTTGCACGAATAGCCTTAATAACAGTAGACATAGTTTTCTTTCCTTTGTTTAGTAAGTTAACTAGGTAGCAATTAAGCTACCTATAGAGATTAGTATAACATAAACTAGCTAGGTTAACACAGTAAAACTACCTAACCATTACGCCTAGCTGCCATTTCTAATCCTTGGCTAGTATTAGCAGCTACCTGGGACTTACTACGGTAGAAACTATTAACATCCTTAGCATGAACAGTAACGTAGGTATTAACGTTAGTGTTAGATTGGTTACTACTCATACCTCGGTTAACAGTACCGCCGTAGGCATAGTTAGCACCGCCGACAGTACCTCCATTAGCAAAGTTAGCCATTCCGCCATTCTTTAAATCATCCCAGCTACCGTTAGCTTGGAGCTTTCTAAAGAATTGAGCATCACCATTAAGAGTAGAAAGAATTTGTTCACCTTTATGAGCCATAATAGGAACTGGTTGTTTTCCTCCTGAAAGCTGTTTCTCCTTGTTGTATGCCTTCATGTAGTTCCCTACGCCAATAGTTCCACCGCTAGCATAGTTTTCAACCTCACCACCGTCAGCAAAGAGTTTGAAACCACCACCGAGTATTCCATTAATAGCTGCATCTACGCCTTTTTTAATGAATGCTTGGGCTACAGCTTTACCAAACTCTAAAACAGTGTTGGTAAGTCCTTTGACAATCTCCCCTAACACGTTAAACTCATTTTTAACGTTATCTAACTTAATACCATTAAGCATTTGTAAGCGTTCGGTTGCTTCTTGCAACTTAGCAGGGTCATCTGCGTACTTCTCTTGTAACTCTAAGAGTTCATTACCAAAGTCAGCATTAACTTCATTCAACTTGTTTTGTAACTGTTCCTTGTCGAATGTACCCGCTAGTGACTTGCCTAAGCTATCGCCGACACCATTGAAGAAGGATTCTAGCGGTTGTCTAGCCATCTCAAGATACTTCTTAACACCTGATAACTCTTTAACAGTACGGTTATACTTGATATCACTTGCTCGTTGCAACTCATCAGCTAGTTTTTTAGCTACTTCAGGAGCTGTACCGTTAGCTACAGCATCTTCAAACTGACGTTGAATATCAAGCCTTTCCTTTTCATAGTCTAACTGGGCTAAAATACGAGCTTTTTCATCATCACCATAATTGTAGCTAGATTCCACAGCAACACGGTCAGTTGCATTTACAGCATCCTCCTGTTTACGGTTGTGTTCACGAGCAAATCTATCAACGGCTGCTTGAGCAATAACCATCTTGTTACCTTCAAGCTTGTTACCTGCATTCTCGTATTCACGGATTGCCAAGTCAATAAGCTCTTTTAACTCTTGATAGTCACCACTTTTCTCTATAGCCATCGCAGCACCCTTTAAGCTATCAGCTACTTCGGGAGTCAAAGTATCACGGTTGGTGTCGATAAAGTTCATCACTTCACCCAAGCCAGCTTTATCAAAAGTAGTAGCTTGTTTGTAAGCTTCTAGTTTTTTCTTAGCAGCATCAATTTCACTTATCTTACTTTCTACTTCTAAAAGTTTCTTGTTACCTACGGCTTGCAGTTGCTCATCCATTGAGCCTTGTAAGCCACTAGTGTTATAAAACTCAGTTAAGCTATCTTTCAGTGATTGTAGTTCATTTTTAAGAGTTCTTACATTAGATACTAATCCCTGGCTGATACCAATTAGAGTACCTTTAAGCTCTTGAGCAAGTAATTGTCTAGCTTGAGCAACTCTTTCACCTTCTAACCGCTTCTCTGCTTCTTTAGCCTCCATACGCTGTTTGTGGAGAGATTGACTTTCAGCCATTTCTCTCTTGATATTACTACTGCCTTCACTTGAGATTCGGTTAAGTAAGGCATTAGTATCTGAATAGGCTCTGTCCAACACAGCATGATACTTATCAACTTCAGCAATAGCTTCTTCCAGGTCTAATCCATCTAAACTAGGTACATTAGCTGTAATAAGAGAAGCTCTGTCGTTAATACCATATTCTTTAGCTGCGTCATTAGCCTGACGGATGCTACGATTAGTATCTTCTTTACTTTTTTCAAGCTCCAAAGCTCTAACCATTAGGCTTTCAATATCTAAACCTACATCGTCTTTAGCTCGACTACGAGCAATACTATTTTCTTGCTGTCTTCTGCTATTTTCGTATATTTGGTTTTGAGTATCAAGGATTAACTGGTCAAGGGAGCGTTGTTGCCCACGTTGTTCAATGCTAAACTGGCGATTAGTATCAGCAATTTCTCTGTCAAGTTGAGGTCTGGTATCGGATTGAGTAATACCAATTCCTTTAGAAATAACGTCTCTAATTTTTCCAAAGCCAAACAAGTCATCCAAGTTAGCACTGCCTAGGAAAGCATTAACTCCGTTAATAGCAGCATTCTGCATCTCTCTAGCGACGTTAACCATTTTGAGAGCTAAGTCTTTAACGGCTGATTGGATACCGTAGTTAAAGTCTTGAATACCCTCAACAGCTTGTGTGTAGGCAAGTGTTTGGGAACGTACTGATTGGTTAAGTTGTCTCGAAGTATCTAAAGCATTGAACTTAATAGGGTTAACTCTATCTTCTTTAAAGCGTTTGCCCTCTAAACCAAAGCGAGCAAACTCAATAGCACGATTTCTAGCTTCTAGGGCTAAACCGCGAATCTCAACTTTAAGCTCTCTAATGGCACTCTTTAACTCAAATTGTTCTTTAATTTGCTCCTTGTTAAGCTCACTAACTTTTTGTCTATTTTGTATTTGAGATTCTAACACATTCAAGTTAGATAGTACGTCATCATCTAACTTAAAGCCCATTTTCTCTTGTTGTTCAACATTAGTCCTAGCTTTGGAGATTGCACCTGCATCAGCATTACCTATATTAGTTTCAAGTAACTTTTCTAAAGCACTAATTTGACTAGCTGACATTGATAGGATAGAATCTTCCTGAGCTTTAATTATCTCCTTAGTTAGTCTTAGTTCTTCCTGTTTTGCCTCGACACCTAGTTTTCGTACCCTAATCTCAGCTACTCTTGAACTAGCACCGTCTTTAAGCATTTGAGAGTAGATTTGCATCTCTTTTTCAGTATTAAACTGAGCAAGCTTAGAGTCCTTACTAGCGTTCAATGCGTTAGCTGTTTTAACTAAAGGTTGTACTGTAGATACTATAGTCAATGCTTGTTTAAGCTCGGAAAGTTGGTTCTTAGCAGTATCCAGGTCTAGTTCCACTTGGGAACGTAGTTTTAGGTTTAAAGCAGAGTCATTACCTGATTCTATTTCCTCATTGATTTTACCCAGTTGCTTTTCAAGAGCTGATACAATCCGTTCTTTTTCTTCTATTTTAAAGGTTGCCTCGAACTCAAGTTTAATCTCGTCTTCAAGCTTTTGAGCTTCCTGTTGTAACCTTTGAGCCTCAGTAGTGGTTAATCCGAACAAGTCCTGATTATTAGCACGATACCGCATATCCTGTATTTGTTTAAGGGTATCTAGGCTCTTAGCTCTGAAAGTATCCACATCTTCTGAGGAAAATAGGTTGTCAGCTTGTAGTTTGTTGAGCTTTTCTACATTGTCCACCAATGCCTTAGTGGCAGCAACCGCAGCTTTGTATTTGCCACCAGTAGTTAGGGAGTCAAGAAAACCTGCACCTTGGTATTGGTTAGCAATACGAAGCTCTTCTTCACCAGCATTTCTCATACTAAACGAGAAAGATTTATTTTCTTTTGGTTCGGTAAGCTTAGTGTTTATGCGGTCAAGCTCTTTTCCTAAATCACGGATATCTTTAGAGGCATTATTAGTTACACTACCAATAATACCACCCAAAGCCATGAAGCCCACAATCATACCGCTAACAATCCCAATAGCCTTGAGAGAAGCTAGTGAGAATGCGGTTAGTGCTTTGGACGCTAAAATAATACTAGTAGCAGACTTGATAAATAAACCTGTTAGTGCTAACATAGTGAAACCAAGAGCAGGAGCAATTGCAGCTAAACCTTGTATGGCTAACGAAAGTACTTTAACACCACCAGCTAAGACAGAAGTTGAAACTACACTTTCTTTTAGTTGTCCAAAGCTGTTTTGTAGATTAGCTACTTCAGTGTTAAGCCCTCCCGCTCCTTTAGCCCCTGTTTTAAGTGAATCAGCAAACTTAGGTAAGAACTCAGACGACATAATCTGACCTGAACTAACCATTTTATTAAACTGACGTTCAGTCATCCCCATACTCTCCGCAGCGATAGACATCGCTCCTGGCAAGGCTTCCGAGATTTGTTGTCTCAACTCTTCCATCGAGACAACACCTTTGCTAGCAATTTGCTGAATACCTACTAAGGCTCTATTAGATGCTTCTCCTGTAACACCTCGTTGTTTTAAACCTAAGGTGATATCCTTAGTTAACTGACTAGGACTAGCCACTTTACCTTTGGTAGCTGCTCCTAAGCTAGCTAGGGTATTAGTATAGTCTTCCACTCTTAAACCTGCTTCGGTAGCATCTTTACTAAATTGCTTAAAAATGGTATCTCTACTTGATGATACTCCAGTAGCATTAAGCCTATTAGCTATAGTTTCAGTTTCACTTTTAAAACGAACCAATTCTCTTATCGTCTGGTCAATTTGTTGCCTAAAAGCTATCAATCCGACTAATGGGAACGCTCCTAATAAAGCCATTTTAACTTTTTGCGCACCTTCACTACCTGCGATTTTACCTAAAGCAAAATTAGCGATACGTCCAAATTGAGGAAATTCCCCCATAAGCTTCTCAAGTAAGCCGTCTATACTCTTAAGAGGTAAGGCAGCTTGCATAGCTTGACCTTTTTCAGTAGCTTGTCCTACGATACCACGAGTATTAGTCTTGAAGATTTTAGAGAATCCAACCTCCTTAGGAATAAGCCCACCGATGGCTGATTGAGCCATGCCCTTAGCAGCTTTAACCGCAGCTTTAATCTTCTTAATAATACCAATAACGTAACCGTCACCCAGGTCTTCACCTTTTTCTACGGCATCCTTAGATGGGGATGCTGAATTTTGACCCTTAGCAATACCATCAACAGCATCGTTAGCCATGTCGAAGGAAGCTTTACTAGCTTTCTTGGCATTCTTTTTAATACCTTGAGCATAACCATCAGCTAAGTCTTCACCTTTAGACTCAGCATCCAACTCCATGGCTTTAGTATGTTGTGTAGATTTTTGTCCTCCCATTCGTACGTCTACTTCGACATACTCAACTTGCTTGGCTTTCTTACCTGACTTACCTATAACGTCATCTACTTTACTAACCACTTGAGTAGTGCCTTTAGGTTTTTGACTAAGGTTTATTGGAGTCTGTCGGATACGCTCTTGAGCCTTTTTAACTGAGTCTTTAGTCTTATCAATTTGGTAGGTAACATCCTCACCAAGACTTCTCATTTTACCTTGTATTTTAGTCAAGGCATCAACAAGAGTTTTCTTAGCTTGCATCGCTTGGGATACTACTTTTGAGTCCCCACTATTCCTACCAGAAACAATACCTCTATCAGCTTCGTTTAGCAGGTTTTGTACTTTTCGAGCTTGAGCATCTAAAATTTTTACTTGTTCAGCTTGCGGGAGTTTGTTAAACTCTTTTTGTTGTTTAGCGGGGAGTTTCTTACCTGCAAAGTAAGGCTCTTGGGTAACTTGAACGTACTTATCCTTAACCGATTTGATAGTATCCGCAGCATAAAGTAAAGAGTATGATGCTTTCTCTTGAGAAGCAGCAATTTGCTTATGACTGAAACCCATTTCATCTGCTTTTTTGCTAAATGCTTTAAAGCCAGATTTAACAGTCTTAGTAGCTACAATCAAAGGAGCTGCGGCGATAGCAATATCCCCAGCTACACTTATTCCAGTAGTGACTCCTGCTTCGACCGCAGTAGATATTGCACTAGTCGCTGCACCTCCTAGACTACCAGCAACATTACCAGCAACACCTCCTAGTTCACCAGCAATATTAGCAGTAGCTGAATTACCTATTGCACTTGCTATGTTGCCAGCTAAGCTACCTGCTCCATTAGCTAGTGCATCAATAGCTGGCGCAGCATTGTGTGCAGCTTGAGCTAATCCTTCAATAGCTTGAATACCTGCTCCACCTGGTAGGGCAGCTACCGCAACACCTGTAGCAACATAAGGGGCAATTGCTTTTGTAGTGTTAATAACCTGTTTTAGACCTGGTATTAGTGCAGCAACGGCATCCTCCAGACCTTTTAGCCTACCATAGTCCCTAGCTGCTTTACCTGCCAAGGATTTAAAAGTATTACTTGAAGCTTCTCTAAAACCTTCTGAGTTTAACTTAGTAACACGTGATGTTTCGATATCGTCCTTGGAGTCCTTTCCACTAGGCTCTTCTTTAACCTCTGTCGCATCAACTAAGATTGTAACCATTTCAGCCATACGAGAGTCAATGGACTTGGTTATACTCTTAATTCCTGCTAAGTGTTGGTTAGATACTGTAAAAGCAGGGGACTTGACTAATGTGTCTTTATTCTCTTGGGTAGTATTAGCTTTACCAAGGTCTCTAAACTTTGACTTTACCTGATTTTCTTTACGCCCAAACTTCTCTGATAATTCTTGCTTGCGTTCGGCTTTTATCTCCTGGGGTGTATTGGTAGTGGTTAGTAAACCAACTACTTCACCGAGTTTATTATCTGAGTCTTTACTTACGGATAGTAAGTCTTTAAGTCCGCTTGTAGATGCCGTTACTACATCTTTTTCTACTTTTAGTATGTCAGACAGTGTTTTGTTGCCAACAATAGTTAGACTTAAAAGGTTATCAGTCTTGATACCTTTGTCGAAAGTCTCCTGGGGTTTTTTCTCGGAAGCTTTAGATTGTCCAGTTGATTTAGACTGTACAGTAACGTTACCTTTAAACTTCTCAGCTAGTTGTTTTTCAGGACTCACAGGTGCTAGTTGAGCGGTCGCACCTCCTTGAGGTTTAATAGGTTTTTTAGGAGCAGTATTTGTTACAAACTCCATTGTATCGTCAATGTCTCTTCCTTGGTTAGGAGTAGCTAAAGACTCGGTTCTATTTTTCCGAACTTTACCAAATTGGGGCGTATCATAAGTAACATCTTCCCAAAAGTCCTCCACAGCTTCCTGTGTTTTACAAACAGCATTTTTAGCTGCTTCAATTGCAACATCCTTGGCACTTTGTAATGCTTCCTTCCCAGACTCAAGAGTATCTGCCCAAAAGTCCTCTACAACATCTTTAAGTTTAGCTGCGTAACCGCTAGGTGTGGGAGTTTTTGGACTTTCGGGGTTACCTACACTTGCTCCACTATTACCTGGATTTCCTCCTTGTTTAAGTCCAAGTCTGAGTGCAGTACGTAGTAACTCAGGATTAATGTTGATACCCTTGCCTGCTAAAAGTCCTAAAGAGTGGTTTACAGCTCTATTGAAGTCATCCTTTATACGCTTTTTGACTTCACGGTCAATTTGAACACTTCCACTGCCTTCGTCCTGGATGTCTAGCTCAGAGGCAATATCTTCTCTCTTTAACGACTGCACAGAACCAAAGTCAATAGGAGTCAAGTTACCCGACTCATCTTGCATTACGTTACCTAAATGCAAGTCATTGTGAGTCATTTGTTTCTTATGAAAATCAGACATAACACGCCCAACTTTAACAAGAGATTTAATAAACTCTTCAATTTCTTGTTCTGTACCGTCATTGAGAACTTTAGCCTTACTAGCTAAGGTCTGACCCTTGACTAATTGGGTAACTAGATAGCCTTCAAGTTGTGATTGACTTCTAGCACCTTTACCAGCTAAACCAGCATCAACTACCCTTTGAGTATTTTTTTGCTCTTGTTCAAAAGCACCTATACCGACTACACCTTCTCGCTGTTCGGCTAAATCTTTAGCTACATCCTTGATTACAGTTTTCTTACCTCCAAGAATTACTTGTTGAGCTGTACCTATTGCTGTATTGGTTAAACGTGTTAGTTGAGATTCAAAGTTTTCTTTTTGATACTTTATAATACGATTAGTAGCTTTATCAAGTAAAGCAACACCGTTTTGACCTTCACCTATTTTCTCAACATTGGCAATATTGATGTAAGGGATTTTAGAGCCTTGCTTATTTTTGTTTTGTTCGATTGCTATTTTGTTGAAATTAGCAATTTCTTTTAAGTCTTGCTCGTTTAACGAGTTATCTACTTCTTTAGGTTTCTTACTTCCTTTGTCAAGGGCTTCTAATTTTTTCTTGTATGTAGTTTCAAAAGCTTTTTCCCCTATACCTGTTAAACCTTCGATTGTAGGAACTTCAAAGTCTGCTAACTTGTCCTCCATTGTGAGAATCTTAGTAGCTGCATCTACAAAAGCTTCAGGTAACTTTTCACCCGTTACCATATAACGTGCGAGACCTGCCGACATGGTGTTAAGCAGTTGGTTATACTTCTTAGCTGTTTGCTCGAACTTAGTACCCTCTAAAGATTGGGCTATAGGGTCTGTTACGTATTTAATTAGACCTCCTTGTAGTTCTATTAAAAGTTTTCTCGCCCCTTGTTCTTCATTAAAGAATTGGTAACCTTCATCAGTAGGTCGCCCAAGATGGTTATTAAGAGTTCTAAGGACGTGAGCATCGTCATTAATTCTCTTATTATTTAAACTAGCTGCGTCAACAACTTGAATATCACTTAATCCTTTAGAGAATGTTGTGAAATCCTCACCTTTTTCTTTGGCTATTCTCTCAGCATTTCTCTTAGCGTAGGCTTGTCCTGTAGCTAGTTTAGCCATAGCACCTTGGTAAAACTTGCCCTCCTTGAACAAGGCAATGTACATATCGCCTAAAATCTTCTTATTTTGTTCAATAAGTGCTTTCTTAGCTGCTTCGTTCTCTTCCTTGCTTAACTCAGGATTGTTTTCGTATTTTGTAACCTTCTCTGCTTTTTTATCAGCTTGACCCTGGATTTTTTCAAATAACTCACCTTCAAACTTCTTAAACAGCATTGTTGCTTCACTAGCGTTACCGAGTGAACGATTTGCTAGTTGATAATCTCTTGAATCGGGATTAAGTTTACCCTCTAAGACAGCATCCCTTAAATCACGTCCGTTTTTGATTAAACTACTATCAGATGCTAAGTGAGCTTGTTTACCCATCTCAACCATAGCAACTCTTGATTTTGCCGTACCCAAGGATAAGTCTTCTAAGTCTCCAGCGAGTTCAATAGCTTCTTTGTGTAGTTCGCGGAAGTCTTTACTTAAAGTTTTTACATCTATTTTACTGTTATCAATCGTTCTAAAACCTGGCAATTTACGAAGTTCGTTAATAAACTCATCCCGTTTAACGTAGTTAGGTACACTATGTGTAGACGGATCATCTACATTCACCATCTGTCTCCCAGGTTTGAGGAACATTTTGTCTAGTAACTTGGTAGGGATGCCTTCGTCTGTTTTATCCCCCAGTTTATCCACGATACTCTCGACAAAACCTTCACCTTTAAGAAAATCTTTATCATACATAGCAGACTGTTCATCTGCTACCATGGATGAGGCTTTTCCATACACATTCTTACCAACACCCATTAAGGACTTGAAGTTCTCAGGACTTGCGGTATCGGTTAATCCAAAGAAGGGAGTTCCGAGAGTAAGTGCTTTGATATCAATCCCGACTTGTTCAAGAATAGATACCATTTGTTCTAAAGGTTGTCCTGCACCAGAGAAACCTAAAGCACCTACATCAACTTTATTCCCATAAACCTTTTTAAATGCTGCCGCCATAATAGAGGCTCGAACAGCATCCGAGTTTTCACCTCTAGCTACCTGAGATAAAATTGTTTCAAAATTAGCTAGTGTAGATTTAATTTCGCCAGGTAAATCTAAGCCTGCACTGGCTGCAATACTCTTAAACTCTTCAAAAAGACTTGATGTCTTGTCACCGTAATTTGAATCAGTATCTGGGTTCTTAATAGGTACTAAAAGAGTGTTTTCATCGAAAAAACCTTTCATTTGCTCGACAAGTTGATTCCCTGAGTTACCCTTCTCATTCTGGAAACCCCCCATTAGGAAGTTAATTTTAGTTATTTTCTCGCCAAATTCTTCGATAGCTGCACCTGTAGCTTTAGCTGCCTTACCAACAATTTTCTCAGCTTGACCAGGGTAGTCTACTGCTTTTTCAACAACACGTGCTAACCTAGCATTATTTTCCTCCTTACGTACCCTAGCTGGCATTGCTGAAAGTTGCAACGCACGGTAAAGTAAGTTACGTACAAAACGAGGGTTGGCATCAAATGCCTTCTCTCCTAAGTCGTTAGCAACCCCACTGGCGGTTTGACTACCTGTTTCGATTTTACTTTTCTGATTAAAATAGTACTTTCGAGTAGCTCCAAAGCTGTCAGCTAACTGTTGAGGGCTAACAACGTGTTTAATCACGTCTACCACATCCTTCATTGCTATCTCAACAGCGTTAGGAAGGTCTTTATTAACTCCAAATAGTAACTCAGCATACTCTTTACTTGCTTTAGATGTTAAGTCGCTAATTTGCTTAGCAAAGTGTTCAACAGTCTTTACCGACTTTTCCCCTGTATTAGGGTCTAGCCTTCTCTGTTCCATTACACTCTTGGTGAAACCTTTACTTAGGGTAAACACCATTGAGTCAATAGCTGTACCTACAGTCTTAGATACTACTGTAGACGTGGCTTTTCCTATTAAACCAACAGAAGCCGATAGGGTACTTAAACCCATGGATAGTACCTTAGTAACTAGGTTACCTCCTCTTGTATTAGCTTTAATAGCCTTCAATTCACTAACAATACTCTTAGTATCGAAGTTAATAATTGGCGTAGGTAACTTGAAGCTAGTGCTACCTTGACCACTATTTGCTCGTGATATTCCGCTAGTGCTACCTTGACCACTTGCCCTAACACCTACATTAACACTAGCCGTTTTTTGTGCTTTACTAACGGCAGATTTTAGTTGGGCGTTAAATTTAGAGGTATTTAGGTTGAGTTCGAGTGTAATTCTATCCATTGTAGGTAATAATTAAGTAGATTATTTAAGCTACTTAAATGATTACACTTTTGACTCACTGCGAGATTTTGTTTACACTTAGGTTAACCTATGCTAAAGTAATAGGATACCTTAAGTTAAAGAGTAAAACAAATGCCTATTAAACTAGATAACCAATACGATTTAACCAACTGTATTACAACTAAGTTAAACCTGGATACTAACACTATACCCTTAGCAGCTATCCATAACTTGATAGGTCGAACTTACTTTCCTATAGCCATAAAGGGCAAGTTTATATCTCGGCCACTAGCTGACAAGTTGTTAGAAAAGGGTTACACAGAAGAAGGAGTACTTACCAATGGTTTTGACGTATTAGCTACTTTCCTAACTATTGAGTACTTTGCTAAAGAGAGCCGTTCCAATAACATCGTAGCTAGACATGTTTACCAACAATTTGGAATGAGTGGATTAAAACAAGCATTCTCAGGTCAACTAGACGAGGTCACTGGAGTTACAAGTTATCTGAAGAACTAGACAACCGAATTAGTAACTTTTTCTTTTAAAAACACTACGAGAGCCGTAAGGCTCTTTTTTATTATACTTATATACAAATGTCATAGTAGACTTAAGCTGTTAGATTAAACCTTTAAATATACTATGACATTTGTTTATTATATAGTATACGTATACCTTTCACGTTAATTAATTAAATAACCTACACTATAAACTATATTAAACTGTTAAATATA
>JACCDX010280168.1_pt1 | contig 17820 bp, 14 predicted proteins | sample 7449681 | NCBI WGS metagenome assembly JACCDX01 (sample SAMN15323450, study PRJNA562643) | freshwater metagenome | isolation source: river surface water | place: USA:Blue River Watershed | collected 2017-08-18
ATGTTTGGTCTTTATTAAAAATATCATCTTTTTCTATTTCTTCTTTACCATCATTTATTAAAAGTAAATTCATTAAATATATTATTTCATCTTGTCTATCAAACATTGGTGTTGCACTCATTAATATTAATTTTAAATTCTTGGCATGCTTAATAATTGATTTTAATAATGGTTGAATAGATTTTTTTAAATCACCGCTTACATCTGTTTTAATATTTTGAACTTCATCAATAATTAATATTGTATTATCAAAATTTTTTGAAATATAATTTCTAATACCTTCATTTAAACTTTCTTCATCACCTTTCCAATAATTCGTATTTTTCATAATATCATTTGCAAACTCCTTATAACCATAAAATTTATAATAATTATATATTTTTTTCATTATTTCCTTACGCTTTTGTTCACGCGTTAATGATTTGGCTTCTATACCTAATTCATAATCTCGCCCTGTACATTGAACAACATCTTCAGGACTCTGTTTTTTTAACTCTTTTCGTTCACTATATAATTCTTTCTGGAAATTTTTTGGTAAGGTTGTTATTACTATTATTTTTTTATCCATCTTTTTTACTAAATCTTTAAAATTCTCCGCAATGGTAATTGCTGTACACGTTTTACCACTACCTGTTCCATGTACTAAAAGAATACCATTATATGGTGTATCAGGTGATATAAAATTACGCAAAAATTGTTGATGTGGTTTTGGAATAAATTCTTTAGGATTACATACACTTTTATCAGCACGAGGACGTGTTTTTACTAAAAAATTATGAAATTCTTTTTTTGTATAAATTCGTTCATAAAAATCAGCATCATTTATTTCAGGATAATATGAAAATCTCGTTGATTTTGATGATAAATATGTAGTTGATTTTGATGATAAAGATTTAGATTGATATGATACTTTACTATTGTTTTTACTTTTACTATTACTTTTTTTTATATTATTTTTTTTTAATATTTTAAATTTCATAATAAATAAACAAATCTATTTATAAGTAATATTTTTTATTTTATATTTTATATTTTCATTTTTTGATATAAAGGAAATTTTATTATATTTAATATAATATTTTATTGTAAATAAAAATGGAAAATAATAATGATAACGATAAAGATAATAACAATCATTGTAAAAATAATAATATAAATTCATATAAATCAGATGATTATTATTTAGAATATTATATGTCTCAACAAGACAAAAAAAATATTTCTGAACAACTATTTATTCAAAAAGATAAACATAATGAAAATAAAAAAAAAAATAATTATGAAAAAATAGCATATTCATCATCATCTAGTGATTATGATTTAAATGAAGAACATTTATTTGATCCTCACGAAAATGATAATGAAATAAATAATATTTTTGAAAATAGGGATTTGAATGATAATTATAGAATAACCAAAAATAATTTTGGATTACAAAATTATAATTATCAAAAAAAAATATTTTGCACAAATTGCGGAAAATATGGACATAATTATAAAAAATGTATATATCCTATGATTAGTGTAGGAATTATATGTGTATTATTTACACCTGTATATTTTAATGATATTATTTATTATACTAAAAAATTTCAATCTTTAAATAATGATTTCTCATTAAATCAAGATGAAATTATTAAATTAAATAGAATTTATGATAATATTAAAAGCATTGATGAAATAAATTATGATAAAATTATTAAATACTTAATGGTTCAACGCAAATACTCTTTTTCTTATGTTGAAATTATTCGTGGAAAATACGATTTAGATAATGTTGATTATATTAATAATATGATACAATATATGACTATGGATGAAAGAAAAAGACTTATTCAATTACCTTTTGAGCAACTATGGAATGAATTATGGTATAAAAATGATAATTCCATAAATCGTGATAAAGAAATGAATATTTCAAATGAAAAATTTAATTTATTGCGAAATGGATTAACTATTAAAAAAAATGAAATAAATATTGAATATTCTTTACAAAAATTAATTAAAAATGCTAAATATAAATATAATTTTCCTGAATGGGGATTTCCAAAAGGTCGTAGAAATTTAAAAGAAAAAAATATTGATTGTGCTAATCGCGAATTTAGAGAAGAAACATCTTTAAAATATGATGAATATCAAGTTGTTAATTTATCTCCTATTGAAGAACTTTTTATGGGAATGAATAATGTACGCTATAAAAATATTTATTATATGAGCCAAATTTGTAAAAAAGTTGATTTAAAAGTTGATGAAAATAATGAATTACAAAAAATTGAAATTAGTAATATTCAATGGTATACTTTAAATCAAGCTTTAGATATTATTAGAGAATATGATATTGAAAAAAGAAATATTATTATTAATAATCATAATTCATTAAAAACATTATTTTTTATTTTTCAAAATTTATTAAAAAATTTTTTAAAAAAATAAGAAATTTTAATATAAAGAATATTTAACATATTGTATATAATATATAATATATTAAAATTATAAAAATGATTAAAAAATTATTTTCTAAAATGCAAATTGCTTCTTTCTCTTTACCTACAAAAGAAGCAGTTACTTCTTCTATAAATAAAATATTAGATAAAAAAAATATGCTTCCAAAAAATGACAATAAAGAAAAATTTAATCAAGAATTTTGTAATGAATGTAATTATTTTATTCAAGAAATAACAAAAGCAATCAATATTGGAGTTGATACACAAAATACAAAAGTTAATCTTAAATTAGATAAAAATCATTTTCAACATCTTAAATATACTTCTTTTGAAAAATGTCCTGAATTTAATGATTTCAAAAAATCATTAAAAGAACGTGATATTCAATTAGATATTTATAAAGGAACTGAAGAATTAAATATGATTGAATATCAAATCTTAAAAAAACGCGTTGAAATTTATCATTAAATATTTTTATTTAATTTTTTATTTTTGAATAATTTTTATTTTATACTTTTTATTAAAAATATATATTAAATATGCTAATATAAGTAATCCAATAATATAAACTATATAATTTAATATTGTACAATTATCAGTATTGTCATCACACGTACCATTTTTACATTCTACTTCACTTGCGTCTTCTGGTGTTAATATAATTTTCTTTTTATACACATCAGCATATCGTTTTAATGCTTCTTCATAACTTAATACGCGTTTTCCAGTTTCGCTGTTGACCATATTATGTAAATCAATTACCCAATAAACAATATCTTTTCTATTATTTAAATGTTCATTTACAGGGAATTCTTTTAAATGTCTTATATAATTTTTTTTACAAACACTACACGGAATAACATGTTGTAATTCTGTAAAAAAAGATTTATAATTTGCTTTATCACTATCTTTTGGTTTTAATGGATATGTAAATGATATAGTATGTAAAGAAAACCATAAATGAGGTCCCCAAATATTTTGATTCATCCTTTTATTTTTAAATATATATCAAAAAATAACTATTTTCTGATATATATTTCTATTTTTTTTATATATTCTTTTTTTATATTTTACAAATAAATTATAAAATTTAACATCATTCAATTATTATTTTTTTATTTGTTTATAATAGAATAGTAAAAATATATTTAACATGGATTCTATTAAAAAAAATTTAGAAAAAGTCGGTTCATCTTTATACAATTTATTTGACCATTTATATATTAAAATTATTATTATTACAATTTTAGTCATATATAATTCAGGGTTATTTATTGATTATAACTTATATTTATCATCCGTTTTTAACAATACTATTATAAGATTAATTATATTATTAATTATTGTAGGTATTGCTAATAAAAATATAACTATTGCTTTATTATTAATTCTTACATTAGCTATTTCATCATATTATAAAGTAGAAAACTTTGAAACAATAAGTAATAAAAAAGAAAAAGATGAACATGAAGAAGATGACGAAAAAAAAAATAAAAAAACAAACAAAAATAAAAAAATAAATGAAAAATTTAATAATACACAATTTGTTAAACGCGAAACTTTTATTCAATAATTTTTATATAATATCATACATATTATTCTTTATTAAAAATAATTTTATTTTTAACAAAATATTTTTTTATTATTATAAATGAAATACTTATTTTATTATAATGTTATTGTATGATAATTATTTAACTTCTTTTTAGCATTATTTAATGGAATTGTATTAATTGATCTTAACATTGCCATTATCTTTTTTGAACGATTTATACGTTTTGATCTAGGAACAACTTCTCTATTTTCACCATTTAAATTACTTAAACTTTCATTTTTAATTTCTATTTCATTTACACTAGTATTTACACCAGTATTAACACCATTTACATCAGTATTAACACCATTTACACCAGTATTAACACCATTTACACCAGTATTAACACCATTTACACCAGTATTAACACCAGTATTACCATTTTTATTACCTTGTTTTTCATTTAATAAAATATTAGATAAACTTTTATTTGCTTCTTCATTTTCTTCTTTTATAATTTCATTAATTTTATTATTTGGTAATACTAAATTTGGTAAAACCTCCTCTTCTTCTTGGTTTACATTTAATGGTATTTCACCAATATTTTTATATTTATTTTCTTGATTTATATTTTTATATTTATTTTCTTGATTTATATTTTGATTTATATTTTGATTTATATTTTGATTTATATTTTGATTTATATTTTGATTTTCTTCTTTCATTTCATTTAATAATTTATTATTTTCATTTAAAATATGGTTTGTTACATTTAAAAATCTTTTATTTTGATTTAAATTATTTTTAATTTCATTTAACATTTTATTTTTCTCTTTATTTGTTAAATTTTTATTACGATATATTTTATAAATTAAATCATATAAATGATGAATTGTACTTTTTAATTCTTCAACAACTTGTTTATTTGTTTCTTTTATATTCTTTATATTTGTATTTAATTTATGAATACGATTAAATATATTACTTTTCATACTTTCAATTGCATTTAATATTTTTTTATTGTTATTATTCTTATTCTCTTTGTTATTATTTTTTATTTCATTTAATTTAAAATTTTCAAATTCATTAAAATCTTTATTTTTATTTAATTCATTTATTCCCATATTTCTTTTAATATTTTGTTGATTATTTTTAAGATTTTTCTGTTGATTCATAATAGTTTCATCTTCTAAAGGTTTATTTTGTTTATTTTTTTTACCAAATATTTTTTCAAAAAATCCTTTATTTTTATTATTTTTATTTAATGATGTTGAACCTGACATAAAAAAATTATCATTATTTCCATTTTTTTTATTATTTATATTCATTTTTTATATGTAAAATTACTATTATATAAAAAGATAAAAAAAGATAAAAAAGATAAATTATATATTATAAAGTAAATTTTTATTATTTAATTATTTAATTCTATTTTACAAAATATATATAATTTAACCAAATGTTGGATTATATGATACTAATTCTTGTATTGCCGCCTGTGTTTCAGTAGGTGCTGTTAAATCAGATGTAGTATTTGGTGTTACAACCTCCTCTTTTACATTCTTAAATCTTAAAAATGGTGCTTTTAATATGATTTCTCTTGGGTATGATTGAAAGAATTTTAATGTACGCTCCATATTTTCATCAGGAAGATATACATAATTTAAAGCACTTTGACCACCATATTTTGCAACTTCATTAAAATTTGGATTAAATAATCCTGCTTTTGATTGTGATTTTGCATCATCTTTATTAGATTGTTCAGGAAGTGTATAATAAAAATTTATATTTCTTCTATGATTTGTTATAATTTCGTTTTTTGTATAATCTATCAATAACCCTTTTTTATCATATACTATATATTCTTTCTTAAATTCTTTTAACTTAATTGAACTCATATTATCTTCAACATTACAATTTATTATTTCATCTAATATCGTATATGTTGGATATACATTTGTTAAAATTAATGCTTTACCAAATGCTTCTTTGATTGGTAATGCACTTACAGGGAATAAATGATTTCTTTCATTAAAACCATATATTTTATCTACTAAATATTTACCTAAATATTCATCTATATATTGATATGTTTTTTGATATATATATTTATTATTCTTATTATTAAATCTTAAATATAAAAATAATGGTAATGATTTTTCGTTTTCATTCCATCCATATTTATTTATGATTTTTAAACAATCTTCTAATTTTAATGACATTGCTCCATTACTCATATTTTCACACCGTACTACTGGGTTTGCTGCTGCTGAATATGGAGCATCTGGCAATGATGAATATATATCTAAATGAATAATACGACATTTAAAATCATTTACAACTCCCTTTAAAGCATCTAAACTTGGAGTACCATATTCAGGACTATTTGCTAAATACGAATAATATGACCCTAAATAATAAAAATCCCGTATACATAAATCTTCAAATTGTTCCATTTCATTATTATAATATTGAATAGGTACATCATACATATATTTTAAATCTTCATTATGTATATTTTCTTCTTCTTCCATATACATATTTTCTTTGATTACATTTTCAATACGCTCTTCTTCAGGAATTTTATTTATATCCGCTTTTACAGCATCCATTGATGCTGATTCTGTTTTTTCAAATAAGGAAAAATGCTCTTCCGATTTTTCTATCATTCCAAATGTTGATAAAAATGTTTCACCAAATGATTTAAAACTTTCATAAACTGTTTCAGGTTTCTTATAAGGTGTACTTTCTATATTATTTTTTTTACCTAATAAACATATTTTAGATAATGTGTCAAATTTATCACTATTCATTTGAACTCTTAAACTATTTGTCATTGATATTAAATACATAAAATGAATAAATGTAAAAATAATTAAAAACCCAAATACATACATTACACTTTCATTAAAATCTATTTTTTTATTATTGTAAATATACATATTTAATAAACAAAAATAAATAATAATTGCACACGCTAATATACCATTTTTCATATCTGTTGAATCGGCAAATTTAATAATTTTATTTTGATATATAAAAAAACCAATTACTGCTAAGACAAATACTATTGGACATAATGCTAAAAAATATATTCCTAATGGTGTTGTAAATAAATCACCACGCTCCATATTCTTTATTTTAAAATATATATAAAATAATCCTATTATAATAATAATACTTATAATATAAAATACTATTTTTGGAATATTTCGTTTACTGTCAAAAGCATACTTTGCTTCTTTGTTCGGTAAAAATAAATTTCTATTAATACGATATAAACTATGATATGTATATAAAAATACAAATATTATACTTGTTACTATTAATAATAATGGTATTGCTTTATATCCTAAAGATGAATATTTATATATTTTATTTATTGTTTCTACAATGATATATGTTATAGATGAATAATCTTCTTTTTTATCCATATTCTATTTTTTATTTTTTTATAAAAAATTATGATTATGACTATTTATACTTTATATTTTTTATTATTTAGAATACTTCAGATTATAAATAATACTTTATTTTTTATCTAATCTTCACTCATGGAATGAACATATTTTTTTGATAAATTAATTGTAACCATTTCTGATGGTTTATCTTCTTTTTGTAAATAATCAAATATATGTTTTTGTCCTTGATTTATTGGTTCCTCTTTTTTCATTGGAATTAAATCCATAAAGGCCTTCATTTTAACATTTTTCTTTTCTTCCCTTATTTTTTCTAACTCTTCGCGTTTTAATACTTTTGAAACAACCTCATTTTCAACACGACTATCAATAACTGGTATTTCATCATAAGTTCTTTGTGCTTTCCGTTGATTAGATATAGATATTGTTTTTAACATATTTGGATCCTCTTTTGGACCACCTACTGAAAAATCTATTTTATTTACAACATCATCATTTAATGGAGCATCATTCTTTATAAAAGTTTTTTGTCGCTTTTCTTTTATTAACTCTTCTTTACTCTTTATCTTTAAATCATTCGGCTGTATTTGAGTATTCTGTATTACTACTGGAACAAATTGTTGAATTACACTCTTCTTTTCAGGTGCACATTGATAATTAAATAATTTAATATACATTTTTTCTAATTTACATAAATCTTCATTACCTAAATTTTTTGTTAATTCTTGATTTATATATCCATACATCATATTTATATTACCAATTGCTTGATACATTTGTGGTAATCGTGGATATAAAATAGATGATTCAAAATTTATCATATTTTTAAGTGCATAAAAAGATAAGTATATTAAATATTTCTTACGCCCATATTGTGCTGGTTTAAAATCATCTACAAAATCTTGAAATGATGCATTTATAAATTCATGCGCTTCTTTTGAAATATGAACTTTACTTTTAAAATCTATGATAAATTTCCATATTTTCCATACCCAATGCGTTTGATACTCTTCTTTTACTCCTTCTATCACTGTCGGAATACATTTGAACTCCTGATGCGTTTCAAATAATGATATTTCCGCATTATTTTGATTTTTCTTTTTATACGCACTTATTCTTTCTAACCACATTATCCAAAAAGCAAATAGCGGAAAATTACCTTTTTGATTATATATATTACTATATATTTCATTTAAACCCAATTTTATTTCATTCGGATCATTTGTATCCACATAATTATATATTTGCCCTATATTTAATCCCATCATTCGTTTTTTTAATTCCATTTTATCATACAACAATTTTTCACTTAACTTTGGTATGGATTTCGTATTAAATAATGGCGTCTTTTTTGATAATACAATTATACTTACTAATTCTGCATATAAATTTCTTATACTTTGGTCATTTCGACTAAATATTTCATGATGGTCTGGATATGATTGTACTGATCGGAAATAATCATTTCGTCGTTTCATAAAATATAAATAAAAATGCGGATTGTTTATATGAATATATTGAAGATAAATATTGTATAATAATTCCCATATTTTCGCATTCATTCCACTACTATGTAACTCTACAACCCATCGCAAACTATCTTCTAATTTACTATTAATTAATGCATTTTGAAATGCTTTGCATACATCACTCTTTTTATAACCACTTATAGATACTTGTTTTAAATCACGCGGTTGACGCATATCATATACTACATATTGCGGATTACATCGCAAATTACTCATTTTATTTTTTTATTTATAAAAATCTACTTCTTAATTGTTATTATGAAAAAATTTAAGCATTTTAAACATAATTATTTTGTTAACAAAATAATTAATTTGTTAAAAAAAGAGGAGGGTCGTTGGGCCCAAAGGGCTAGCTCTACGAGCACCTAGATTCCTAACGGATATAAAGGAGTTCGTATATAGTATAATAGGATTTCATACAGCAATTTTAAATAATTATAAATATGCAATTTAATGACAAGAAATCCGTAAAAAAATCATAAAAAATATTTTATGATTTTTTAGTAATATGGAAAATATATGTAATATATGTTTTGAAGAAAAGAGTAATAGTGATGATATAGTTAAATATTGTAATGATAAACATATTTTTTGCAAAACTTGTTTTAATTCATATCTTCAAGTATTCTTAAATAAAGAAGGCGAAGAAAACCATATATTAAAATGTCCTGTATGCCGTAATGAAATACAATATATTAAAAATGGTTTAATAATTACATATCATGAAAATGGCTCAATACATACTAAAATAAATTATGTAAATGACGTTCCTGAAGGATTATATGAAACATATTATCCAAGTACTAATGTAGCACGGGGAAAACCTACATTACTTGCTTCGCGATATACTATAAAAAATGGAAAAATAGATGGATTACGAACAGAATATTATGATAATGGATCTATTTGGTTAAAATGTACTTATAAAAATGGAGTAAAAGATGGTGAATTTCAAGAATATTACGAAAATGAAGATGGTAGTGACCCTATTTTATGGCATTCTGGGTTTTATGTAAATGGAATGCGAAACGGTTTATATCAAACTTTTGATATAAACGGCAATTTAATAGAAAGTATTTTATATGATTAAAATATAGTGAAAATATAATTAAAATATTTAATTAGGAAGGGTTGTTAGGGAAACCTAGGTTTCCCTAACGAGGAGGTTTGACAGGAACCTTAGGTTCCTATCGGTTAATCTTTATTTTTTAAATCTCGATAACGCATTTTTACTCAAGCAAAATCTTCAATATTTGGGTTCATAATCGGAATATCTTTTATATCTTGTATTGAAATATTCATATTTTTACGAATATTTCCATTAAACTTATTAATAGTACCAATAATTTTATTAGAATATTTATCACGACTGCGGAATAAACGACTATTTGCGGTATATTCAAATTCGCGTTTATCCACATTATACTCTTTTGAAATAGTATCGTGTTTATAATGACCTTTAATCACATGATAATATTTTGTAATAAATTTGTAATATTCACGCGCTTCATCATCTTGTTTATAAAGAAGTTCATCAAAAGATTGACTTAATTTATCAAGGATTAAATAACTTGCTTTATCAGAACTCATTTTATTAAGCTCATTATCGGTATAAATAATGGCTTCATTATTGGAGAAAAAAATATTTTGATTTTTTTCATTTTCCATAATCATATTTAGAAAATTAGGATATAAAAAGAAATCTTTCTTTTCATAAAAGGAGTCACTAATATGACTGATATCATATCGGTCATTGACAAAATCTTTTAACGCAACGCTAAAATTATTTTGATTGCTATTATTGATATTATTAATATTATTTTGAATATTTTGATTAATATTTTGAACATTATTTTGATTTAATATATGCTTTTCTTCCTCCTTTTTTAATTCTTCTTTTTTATGTAAAATAAGTTCAGAAGTTTGTTTACTTCGGTTCATTGCATTTTTTATTCGTATATTTGAATCACATTTTTTTATGTTTAATAAATGATTTTCTAAACTTTGTTTTGATTTATATTCAGCTAAACATCGGTCACATATATATCGTTTTTTTTCTTCATTATAATACATTTTTCTAAATTCTTGATATAAATGATTTTGATTATTTTTTGATTCATTTATATCTTCTTCTTCATCACTACTTAATTCATCTTCATAATAATTATCATCATTAATTAGATTTTTATTTGGTTTTATTATTAATGATGGATTTTCATTATATAAAATTTTTTGTAGATTATTTGTAATAATATCATTCAATGAATTATTATTTTTTATTTGTTCATTATTAATTTTTACATTCTTTATATAATCAATATAAATATGGTTTTCAAAGTTATTATAATGATTAATTATAAATAAATAATCACTTCTTATTAAATTTGATATATCAAAATGAAAATAAAATTTTTTAGATAATGTTAATTCTTTTGAATCTTCATATGAATTAATTGGATTATTACATTTGCATATATTTTTTCGGTTTACATGTTTAACCATATCCTTCCTATTTGAAGTTTTGTAATCAATACAATAATGACATATATAAAATAAATCTTTTATTTTGGACATTTTAATAAATATTTATAAAATTATTTCTTTATATTAATTAATTATTTTATTTTTAATTTTAATTTTATCCCTATAAAAAAAGATTTTTTTAAAATATATTTTTTTAAAAAATCTTTTTTTAAAATATTTTTAATATTAAAATAAATAGTATTACTGATTTCAATTGTAAAAATATATCCTATATCTAAGGGATATTTACTTATGCATTATAGGGTAAATATACTAAATCTGAGGATTATGGACTTTATGTAAAAGATGAAAATCAGAGAATTCACTTTTTTAAGTCTCAAAATAAAAAGCCATTTTTAAAAATAGAAAAAAAGTTTTATTTTTTCGGACTTATTTTTTTGAATTCTCTGATTTTCATCTTTTACATAAAGTCCATAATCCCCAGATTTAGTATATTTACCCTATAATGCATAAGTAAATATCCCTTAAATGTAGGATAAATATAATTACTGATTATAGTAATATAATATTATATATTTCTTCATAATATTAAATATATTTAATATTATGATATTTCTTTTCCTATATTTAGGGGATTTTTTTATATATTTATTTTTTATTTAATTTATGTAATTCAATTATATCATTTATTTGTTTATTTATATTACATTTTTCTTGATTTAATATGTGTTTTTTCATATTTTGTTTACTTGTATATTCAGTGAAACATACAATACATTTATATTTATTACTTGTATTATTATAATATAATTTATCAAATTTATCTATTGTTTTATTATTTTGAATTTCTTCTTTATTTATTATAATTTTATTTGTATTATTTTTATAATTTTTGTAAATATGATTTTCTTTATCATTATATTTTTTTGTAATTTCAATAAAATCACTTTGCATTAAATTTAATATATCAAAATAAAAGTAATATCTTTTATTTATTGATAATTCTTTACACTCTTTATAAGATAGTAATGTATTATTACATATACATTCTTTTTTACGATTAAAATGTTTTTCCATATCATTCTTATTTTTTGTTTTATAATCAATACAATAATGACAAATATATACAATTTGTTTTACAACATATTGTTTAAATTCACTTTCATTTAATTCAGTTTGATTTAATTCAGTTTGATTTAATTCAGTTTGATTTAATTCAGTTTGATTTAATTCAGTTTCATTTAATTCAGTTTCATTTAATTTAGTTTCATTTAATTCAATTTCACTTAAATTATTTTTAAGTATATTATTTAATTCTTCTACTTTATCTATTTCACTATTATTTTGAATATGTGTTTTTAGTTTTATTTTATTTTCTTTGGATTTTATATTTTTTTTATTTTTATCATTATTATATAAATTTTTATTATTCATTACATAAGTATTATAAAATTGATTATAATTTGTTACATCATTTATATCTATATTTTCTATATCATTTTCATTCATAATATCATTTATTATTTCATACATAAATGTATTTATATGCTCATCATTATAAATAATAAACCGTTTTAATTTATCTTGTATCCATATATCAAATAAATCTTTCTTTTCAATTAATCCGTATCCATTGATTATATGTTCAATTGTTTTAAGCATATCATTTACAGACCCACTAAAATATTCTTTACCATATATATCTTCATGTGTAAACTTTCGTTTAAATATTTGTATTAGTATATCTTCTATAAAATCAATATCTTCAACATAATATAATACATAGATTTCACTAAATTTATCATATCCATTAAATCTTATAGTATATTCAATAGATTTACCCATTTTATAAATATATTTATTTAGACTACGAAATGTTGATGTTCGTATTAAATAAATATACCCTTTTTGTTTTGGTTTAAGATATTTTTTACATGATTTTATTTCATCAACCTTTACATGGTTAGATGAAAAATTCATTTTTATTAGTTAATTATAAAATAATTATTTTATAAATAAAATATTTAAAATAAGTTTTTCATTTTTTCATTTTTTTTTATTTTTTAATAAATATTTAATTATTTTAACATTTTAATTTTCTTACTATTTTTTGAACGGTTTGTAATCCACCTTCTATCCATGCTTGATTTAAAGAATAATTTTCACCCACGATATAAATCTCTTCTTTTGAAAATGGTTTTAGCATTTTTTTAGAAACCATTTTACTATTTACTCCTGCTTTCCACATTGCGATTCCTTCATTCCAATAACATACTTTTGTATATAGCGGTTTTGGTATTTTTATTTTTAATACTTCTTCCCAATTACTTAATATAAGGTCTTCTAATTTTTTAAGACCATATTTTTCATAATATTGATTTAAATATGTTGCGTAATTACTATCTGTATAGGATATCATAATTGAACCATGCTTTTTATCAAGTGGTATCATATAACGATTTTCATTATTTGTTGTTATTTTTCCATAATTTTGAAACCATACTCCATTTGGTCCAACTTTAAAAATCATATAAATGCGACATAATGCTTTAGCTTCAACGCTATTTAATTCTTTTTTAATAGGTTTAAAAATATGATATTTTAATAAAGTTGATTTTTGAATTGCGCAAACAATTTTTTTACATTCTACATTATAAGTACTATTTTTTTGAATATCATTGATAAGGCAAGTATAAGTAGAATCTTTATTTTTTATAATATCTTTAACTTCCGTTTGATTTAATATTTTAATATTATAATTTTTTCCATGTTTCTTTATATATTGAATCATATAATGAATTAATTTTGTTAATCCACGCTTTAAAGAATAATAATGATATTTTTTATTTAAATCAGATTTAAACATATGAATTGCATTATAAGCATTCATACTATTGATTTCGCCACTATATCCAAAAGAATCGCATAAATATTTTATTTCTTCTTCTTTTAATAATTTATATTTTTTAATAAATTGAATAAAAGTATATTTGATTAAAGTAAAATAAGAATAAGCGCTACTTTTTTGAATAACTTTGTTAATAAAATAATAAGGTGATTTTTTTAATAATTCGCTTTTGTTCAGATAATCTTTATTAGATGATATAAATTGTATTTCCGCACTTCCTAAAGATAAATATTTTTGTAATTTAAGATCAGAAATAAGTTTATAAAAAAGTATATGTTTTTCTTTACAAAAACGACTGGCTCCTGCTTCAAATATAAAGTTAAAATTATTTTTTTTAACATTAAATGAATAAATGCGTCCACCAAAATAATTATTTTTTTCATATAAAGTTATAGAATTGTATTTTATTTTATTTTTAATAATTTGATAGAGTGTATATAAACCACTTATTCCTCCTCCAATAATTATTAAATCTTGTATATTATTATCCATATTTCTAATATAAATATATATAAAAAAAGAATAATAAAGTTAAATTATAAAAAAATTTTTATTAAATAATAATTAGTATAATTGTTTATAGATGACGACTCCTCTTTTAGAGTTGCTGCTACTTTACGAACATAAGGTTCCAGTAAAATTGAAATATTATAAATTATTAAATGATTTATTTGAAATATATCATAAAATAAATAATAAAAAAAGTAATAATCAATTTGAATCTATATGTAATATGTTAGAAAAAAGAGTAAAAAATAGTGATTTAGATAGTGATTTTAGATATTTTACAATAAATTGGGTAATGTTAGAAGATTATTATAATAATACGAAAAAAGATATAGAAGAGCAAAATCTTACATTATCATATAGTATTGATGATGAAGATAATATAGAAGAAGCATTTATATATGTAGTAAATTATATATATGAATTTTTATTATTATTTGAATATTATGAGATTTCATATATATATAGATTAAAATTTAAAAAATATATTAAATATAATTAAAAATAAATTATTTATATAAAAAAAAGGAAAAATGATTTTAATTTAAAATATAAAATAAAAAGAGAAATCAAGAATAAAAATAAATATATAAAATATAATTTTTTTAAATTAATTTTTAATTTAAAAAAATGGATGGTAAAACATGTGTAATTTATATTGATGGAGATAATTTTATGTATAAAGGTATTCCAGAACTATTTAATTATATAAAAAAATGGAATGTAAAAGTATTATATAAAGTGGTATATGGTGATTTTAGTGAAGCTCAAATGTTAAATTGGAAAGAAGTATGTTTAGATTATAATTTAACATCAATTCATTTATGGAAGAAGCATAGTAAAAATTCAGTTGATATGAAAATGAGTTGTGATATTCAAGAGTTATTATATACTCGTAATTATAATGTAGATATTTTTATATTATGTACGGGTGATCGTGATTTTGTACCAATTATTGATAAAATTCATACACAAGAGAAGATGGTTATAGGAATGTCAACAAACTTTTTTGGAACATCATCTATTTTTAAAAATGAGTGTGATCAATTTTATTCATTATGTGTAAGTAATCATGAAAATGATAGTAAGATAGTGGATAAGCGTAAATTAAATAAATCATATAAGGAAGATGATATAAAAGAGGAGTTTCATTCAATTAATTTAGACTCATTTTTTAATAGTGATACTCGTGAAACTGGAGATTATGTTCAAAAGTTAAAAAATATTATTAAAAATGGTAAATATGTAAGTGTATTAACAAATATTGTAAAAACACCAGATGAAGAAAAAATGGTAAAAAAAGCGATTGATGATATGAATAAAAAACCGGAATTAATTCATAAACTTAAAAAAGTATCAAAAGATGTAAAAGAGTATGTAAAAATGAATGTTTGTGGGGAGAGTGTAAAAGAAGATAAAAATAAAATGTATAAAAAGATGTATAAAGAGTATTATAAAGGTAAGTTTCAAAAAGAAAAAGAGAAAGAGAAATTAAAAAAAGAGAAAAGGTATATGAAATTAAAAAGAAAAGAGAAAGAAAATCAAAATAAAAAAAAGATTGATAAAAAAGAAGATAATAAACAAACATATTTATTTGAAAGTGATGCAATAGATGAAATATTGAATGAAATTGATTTTGCATATGAAGTAGAAGAAGTTAAAAAAGAAGAAGATTATTCATATGAATCAATAAAGAATTTTATAATTGCATATTTAAAAAAAGAGAATAAATCAATTTTTGTATCTCAAATTAAGGATATCATATTAAAATCATATCCGAAATTTAATGAAAAGGATTATCATTGTAATGGTTTTTCAACTTTTATTAAATCACTTCTTCCTGAAGTGAAAACAAAAAGTGAAGGTGTTGGCATTTTACATGCTTATCTTTAATCAAATTATAATTTTTTAAATTAATATTTTCAAAAACAAAAATATTTTATTATATATTTAATAGTAGTTATTAAATAAATTCTATTATTTATTTAATTATTTAATTATTTATAAAAATGGTTCAAAAAATAAAGCGATTTAGTTATGAAATAGTGGAAGATCGTTGTGCTGTATGTTCTGAAGGTTCTAAAGTAGCAGGTGGTAAAATAATAAAAAAGAAGAATGCTTATACGTGTTATTCATTAACATCATTAAAAAAAATAGCAAAAGCAATGAATGAAGAGCGAAAAAGTGAACCAAACTATGTGTCTATAAATGTAGATAAATTAAGTAAATATGAATTATGGAAAGCAATTCAAGATCGATTAAAACCATTTTGTGATGATGATGAAGAATGTTGGAGACGACAAGAATTTATTAGAAAATTAAAAGATATAGATATTCAGGCATTTACATTTAAACCAAATATGCCGAAAGAGTGGAAAAAAAATAAAAACGCATGGTTAAGTAATTATGATATTGATTTAATATTAAAGCAATATGAGCGAATTTATCCAGATTTTAAAACATATAACGCAAGTGCTTCGGATTGTCCTGTAGAAGTAACTTGTCCATTATCTAATTTAGATCCATTTAAGTTGCGAGCGGAAGGTCGCACAAAAATAGGAATTGTATTTAATTTAGATAAAACGGGTGAATCGGGAAGTCATTGGGTAGCGGTTTATATTGATTTAAAAATCGCAAAAGACCCATTAACAGCAGAAGATTTAAAGAAAATGGCTAAAGATCCAGTTGAAATCAATTATTATGATAGTTATGGTGACCCACCTGTGGATGGAATAAAGATGTTTATAGTGCGTTTAGGTGAAAAGTTTTTATTAAAAAATGAAAAAGTAAAAATATCATATAATGATAAGCGTCATCAATATGGAAATAGTGAATGTGGTATATATTCAATGAATTTTATTTTAGAACGATTACATGGAACACCCATGAAGAAAATATCAAAATCAAAAATAATGGATAAAGAAATGAACAATATGCGAAGACTTTTATATTACGTAAAATGAGAGAAACCGCTTATAAAATATAAACTTATAAA
>JACCDX011483793.1_pt1 | contig 17817 bp, 10 predicted proteins | sample 7449681 | NCBI WGS metagenome assembly JACCDX01 (sample SAMN15323450, study PRJNA562643) | freshwater metagenome | isolation source: river surface water | place: USA:Blue River Watershed | collected 2017-08-18
GTTTAGGATCATTCCACTTTGTGATCGAGCCCATAAACATTTCTGCCATCGCAGGACCAGTAACACGCAGTTCACCTGGCTTGAATCCATCTAAATTGATAATAGGCACTGTGCCACCAATGACTGCTGGAAATTGTACTTGCCCGTTCTTATCAAGGTCTTCGCCTTTTACTGGAGCATCGGTTGCACCAAATGTGACGGTTTTGTTGTTTATCTGTCGTATACCACCGCTACTGCCAATGCTCTGATAATTAAGTCCTACGCCGGTTTCCTTCTTATAAAGTTCTGCCCATTTAGCATAGATCGGGAATGGGAATGTTGCACCTGCACCCGTGATATCAGCGGCGTGTGCTGTGATGCTGACTGCGGTAAGTAAAATTGCAAATAATTTTTTCACTGTGTTCTCCTATATGTTAGTGAAATATCTTAGATATTTAAGGCATTATAAAAAAATATTGTGTCAATATTGTGACAGTATTAAAAAAATTCTGCCATTAAAAGCCAATCTCCAAAAACACTACCATCGTCTACATTATCATTTGGATGAAATTATTAAATATCGAGATTTTGGAAAGCATGAAACCATAAATATAATCATGGATTTATTAAGTTTGACCGTAAAAGTTGGGTTCCCAATTGCCGCTGCTTTAATCAGTGGTTCATTTGTGTTTCTTACCTTAAAATTTATACTAGACGGTGTTACCAGCGCGATCAATGGCATCATTGACATCCTCGAAAGTCTCAATAATAGAATTGAGGTCATGGACAATGAGTTACAAAAGATTGATGTAAAAATAAGTGCTGCATTTGGGTTGGATGCAGACTTTGTGCGAATAGCCAGGGCAACCCGAGAAGATCATAGGAAAGACTGAAATTATGGATCCCAACATCGACAACCTAGCTGACATGGTTAGTAAGTATGGATTTCCAATAGTTGCATCATTTGGATTATGTGGTATAGTCTATTACATTTGGATTTGGGTAACAAAAGAAATCAAGCCAGTGCTTGCTGATGCGCAAAAAATTCTTATTTCATTAATTGACAAAATAAGAAGACTAGATCAAGATTTGATCAGACTAGACCAAAAAGTCAGTGTGGTGTTGAAACTTAGAAAAAAGAAAATAGAACGCGAAAACAAAGAAGACGAAAAGAACGATGGATAAATCATTGATGCTTCCATAGCTCAGTGAATATTCTAATAAAGTGATCAAATGCCAAGTTGGCCTCATCGCCTAAATTCATCGATAGTTTTTCATTGAATGCTTTTATGATTCCGGGTCTGTCATCGAATTCGTATGCTCTGCCAGAACCAGGAACGACCCTGGCCATGAGTTTCCCACCATACAAATCGCCCATGTGTCTAACATAGATATGCGCAAATAGTAAATGTTTTCTATCATTTTGTGCGCTAATTTCTATTAGATAATGCAAATAATCAACTGTGCTTGCTGTTAATTTTCTAGTATATCCCGGATGCAATTCATCTAAGTCCTGTTGCAATTTTTGAGTACGTTGTATGCCATTCAGTCCATCTAGTAAACCATACTGTTCTGCTAAATTTTCCAAAACTTTATAGATGGCATGTAACTCAAACAAATATGAAACATACTGCTCTTTTGTTATTTTTCCTTGCATGATAGTTTGGATTAATGGCAATGCCTCCACTTCCCTATGCTTTTGACTAGTTATTTCTCTTAGTATCGTCATGTTGATATTTAGTTATCTATATGCATAGTACGATTAATATTGCATATCCTGCAAATTTTAAATTTCACGGGGTGTGGGCACTGTTGAGCTTCAAAAAATTATAACTCATCCGAATTATCAACATCTATTTTAATTAGCGCGTATAGGAGAAATATAGCACCAACTGTTAATCCTATTCCAACAATTAAACTTAGCATAATTCAATACTTTCCTTCTGCAAATATATTAACAAAAACTGTATTATCTTCTAATGCTGTTATTTCATGCCATTCTATTGGTTTCAACATTATTGGATCATCATTTTTTGTTAGAATTTTTTCAATATTTTCTTTACGTACCAATATTGATCCATTGTGGCAACATGTTAGATGACTATATTCATGCGAATGTGCTGGTAGCCCCTCACCACTATTAGCATGATAAACATTAATGGCAACCCCATATTCTAGCAATTTATATCTTGGTGCTATTAATCGAGGAGCATGCATGTTAGCTATATTTTTATATTTCCTGAGGAGTCACAATTTGTCCGGTGCCATACGGAGCAATTGGGCCATAAACACCCGCATCCAAGTCAATACGGATTTGCTTACGGACTGGATCTATTTCATCATTTGAAATCATCGTCACGTATTTAAAAGACAGTTCACTGAACTTAATCAATATTCTTATTCCTCGATTCGCAGGATCTGCATAAACGGGAAGTTCTACACTTTCTACGGTGTTCATTTTAATTCCTTAAATTAAGATATTTGCCAAAAGCTAGCACTAGAAAATATACCCTGAGTTGGATAAGAAGTATATGCTCCTTCTCTCCAGTATAGTGAACCACTGTATACTGCCATCCGAATAACAAGTGTAGTAGTTGACGCTAATGTAAAAGTTCCGTCTAAACAAAAATCGTATGATTGAAAATCACCCAAATTTATGTTTGTTCCATTTAGTATCACAGCGTCTGTGGATGCGTTACATAAAGAAATTATTCCATAAGCTCCCGAAGAACTTCCATTCTTGACTGGAACTCTAGCGGTTACATAGTAAGTGCCAGCTGGAAATATGTATGCATTTGTGGTCCAAGATAAAGGAGTGCAACATGGACCTGTGCCAGTTTGTGTATTAGTCGTTGTGGTTACTCCAATTGTATTTCTTACTATTCCTGCCCCAACTGCACCTGTGGAAAATGGCACATTTGTTAGTAATCCGTACCCTATTTGATCTAAATAGACTGTTCTCAATCCAGACGGCTCGTTACAGTAATCAACTATTAATACCTGCGGCGGACCCGAATTTGCTCCAGCTGTTCCACTGTAACCACTAATACCGGTCGCACCAGTAGCACCAGTAGCACCAGTTGCGCCAGTAGCACCAGTGCTACCAGGTATGCCAGTTGACGCTCCGCTAAAACCGCTAAAACCACTAACACCAGTAGCACCGCCACCTCCGCCACCGGTGGTCACCCATGCAGAACCGTCCCATAATTTAAGAGTAGAAGTGCCAGTATCGTACCATTCCTGCCCTGTAACAGGACCAGTCGGGGCAGTTGCTCCAGCCTGATTGTTCAATACTTTTTGAAAGTTCGTTGAAATTCCAGACACCCCAGTCGCTAGTATTGTTTCTCCCGCAACTGGCAAAATTAATCCACCGTATGTTGTACTCATTTTCTATCCTTGATTATCACTTTAATGAAACAAACGCCAACACTGTTCCAACGTCTGAACTATTTTTATCTTCAAGAGCGCGGCCTATAGTATTGAAAGCTGTAGCTTCAGATGTACTAGCAGATCGTGCTACTCCATTGCCTGCACTTATTAGCCTGTCGCCTTTTTTTACTGAGCCCTTGACTTTAACTTTAACTCGCCCACTTACCGCAACTGGCGGGTGTGATGTATTTGTACCAGCAGCACTGTTCATAAGATATGCAGCAGTGTTACTAATAACACCAAAAACACGATCACTGCTATCTTCACGCACGTATGTAATTTCTTTTTCGCCACCAATTTCAACCACTGTACCCGCATCATATGCCTGATCTGATTCAAAACGCTCAGCCAAGTCAGCATAAGTTGCTTGTAATGTTGATCCAGGAGTCAGTGTCCATGTTCCGGTGATTGAACCAGGTGTTGCTGATGCACCTGTACTAATTGTATCAGTAAATGTAGTACCGGTTACTGTTAGATCGTTAAATGTGGCATTGCCTCCTTGAGGCGTAACCGCTACCCACGTGGGGCTGCCAACTGTGCCAGTGTTGTACTTAAGTAGTGTATTGGACACATCATACCATAATTGACCACGTATCGGATTTGATGGTCCTGTTATAGCTGATGCGAAGTTTTCCAGCATACTAACCATACTTTGATCTACGGGTTGTCCGTAACCAGAAAAATTTCTACCAGGCAAACTGATACTAGTGTTGCTGGTATTAATAGTGCCGTCAGCAACTGTGAATGTTCCGCCTGAATAAGTTATTGTATACGCCATTTGATTTTTCCTATAACACTTATTTATATCATCTTTGATTTAAATATTTCATATTGTGACTAGTGACGTAAGCGACTGAATTCTTACTGTGTAGTCTATCTGAATTTGCCTGTTTAACGATTTCTGAATCGGATGGAATATAACATGCGTTAGCAGTCTAGTTACTGGAGTGCCAGTGCCGTCCGTTCCCCAATATCCTAGTAGTCCAATTTCATCAAACGTAAATGCATTCTCGGTGGAAGTTCCATTATCAAATGCCTGCTGTGTTGGTGGTTCACTGTAGTCTAGTGTGCACTGAACTAATATATCGGTGTAGACTCTACCAGAAACGTGATTCACCGACATTCTATTTCTAACAGGATCACTATCACTGATTAGTGTGTTATCAACTATTTTCGCATAAGTTTGATTATACAGTTCTGCATTTTGACCAGTTGTGTTCGGTGGCAAATAGGTAATAAGACCAGTTCCATCGACACTGGCTCCACCATTACCAAAGGCCATTTGATAAATTCTTCCGTATTCTTTGTTGCTTACTGAGTAAGCCAGTGCTTCGGAAAAATTTTCATAATGTATTGCATTCTTTTTATCTAAAAACACTTCTCCTGTAGCAGGATCATATATCTTTAGAAAACCTTCAATACCTAGCATAAAATTATTTTTCATTTTTGTCATCCGTTAGTCGCCACGTATGTTCAAAAGAATTTTTCCAGTGTCTGGCTCTGTAATTTTTATACTACTACTAAAATAAATTCCCGTTTGTTCATTTGGTTTTTTAGTAGGTTCAACCACTGATTTTTTTTCAGTATTAGACTGCTGTGATTTTTCTTTTTGCATAATTTTATTTATCTCTATGGAACAAGGTTTTGCAAGAATATCGCTGCTGGATATGTATTTGATTGCAATGTTGTATTTGCACTAGGATCTCCCGGTGGACCATACCACCATTGATCCATGTATATTTCGGACAATAGATCACGGGGTAGTACCGTTTGAACTGTAGCGCCAGACTCAATTATAGTATTTGTAATAGTTCCAGCTATTCCTCTACTTAATCCACTAATGGTGTTGGCTATCAAATCAATAATCTCCCAACGTATATATTCACCATTCACATAAATGTAACCAAATTCCTGTGTAGGTGACGATATCAGCGCACTCGCATCAGCCACATGCATTACATTGTAATAAAGTGTATTATTGGAAATAAAATCTTGTGTCAGCACAGTTTCTGTGTAAGGATTTGAGTTATACACCTGTTGCACGCCATCATTGCCAACAAACATTCTAAAACTTAGAGGAGAGCCGCCAGTAGTAGTAATATTCATTGTTAATGTGTCTGAGATCACACCTGGAATTAATTCCTCTGGACCATAACCCAATTCGAATTCACCGCCGTCTACTGTATATGTAGTGGGAGGTGGCATCTCAGTGAACCCTGGACTTTCAAGCGTTGTTTCAGTTGATGGATCGACGCCTTCTACGAAACTTTCGCCAAGGAATACTGCACCTGGATATTCTACTCCAGTCATGAGAAGAGGTAATACTTTTCCTGGCATACTACTTGTTGGAGTGTAGTAAGCCCAAATTCTATCTGCTGCTGAAAGAGAAGGATCATCTGAACTAACACGTTTCCACGTTGAAGTCTGAGAAATTAGTCCTATAGCTTCACTGGCGTTACTGGCAATTTGTGAGTATGTGAACGTAGTACTGTTCAGTACTGTTATGGGTCCAAAAACTCCATCAAATGTAGATGTTTCTTCCACCACAATGTAATCACCAGTTGAAAGATAATTAGGTAGATTTGTGCTGACCGTAACAACATTCGATGTTCTAACAATGCTATTAATATCAAATGGACGATACACTTCTGCTGGGTCAATAACAGTGGGTTTCCATATTATGCCAACCGTTTCTGATGAATTTATTCCGGATTGTCCATATGTAAATGTTGTCCCATTAACAACAGTGACAGGACCAAAATTTCCATTAAAACCAACTGTATCATTGACCGCTACATAATCTCCACTGCTTAGTAGATGCGGTGTAGTAGTTATCACAGTAACTATATTGGATGTTCTGGATATTGTCTGTATTTCGTATACAGGATCCGTGTTTGTAATCACACAACGATACAATCTATTATTATAGATTACCAAACTTTCATCGGCAATGTATGTCACACCTGGTTCCCAGTCAGTAACAGTAGTGTTGTACGTAGTACGATCAAAACGTAGTGTTACCTTATTTTCACGCACTGGTTGTTGTGTGTCAAAACATATAGCACGCGCAGTGACATTTAAACTATTTCCCGTGCCTGAACCAGCAGTGATCAACGCGACGCGTCCGTCATCTGCTGCAATTTGGCTAACTGGACTACCGGTGCCATAAGCAACTGCGTCCGTATAACTATTGTAAAGTGCTATAGTGTTAGTATCAATCACGCCAACATAGTAATATGTGTTTTCGTTTAACCCAGTTGGCGGCGTGGTAGCTCCATTGTAGGTGTAATATACACAATCTCCATCTACGAATTGATGTGATACTATAGTCACTGTGTTTAAAACAGTGTTGACGTTAGTGCTGCCAAACGTTTCTGCTATGCTACTTCCAGAAATTAGTATTTCTGGCTTAGTAACGTATCCACTACCAGGATCAACTACATTTATTCCCAATACCACATCACCTGCCATTATAGGTTCAAGGACAGCAGGAATTCTAGGTGCTGGATAAACACTTGTATCAACATAAACTGTGACCGTTGGCGGCTCAGTATAACCTCTGCCGCCAGACAATAACGCAACAGCAGGCAATACTACGTTAACGACTGTACCTGCGTCATGTACTGCGGCAACAGTGTCATTGACCCCGCGTGTTAGTCCAACTATGGTATTTTGTACATAATTAACACTGTTGTAATACATGTATTCGGAGCCAATTGTTATTGCGCCATTGCTAGGTAAGCCAAACACACTCTGCACATACGCAACAGTATCAGATGGAGACATTGCAGACGCCAGCGTGGTAGTAGGATACACGTTGACTTCCACATTACTTATTGTTACGCCATAATTATTAAACCATTGCGTGTAAATTGATTCTTCCCATATAACACTGTCCGCTGTGTATTGATTTTCTGTACTGGTGTTATTGTATACAAGCTGAGGTGTATCGAATTTGCCAGTTAGACTGTTATATTGAGCGGGTAAATCAAAATCAGTAATATTGCCAAGATATATATCCTGCCCTGTATAGGTGAATACAAAGTCCTTTATCAGAACGTGATACGGTTTAATTTCATTCAGGAAGCCTTCTAGGAATTCCTGATTATCACGTTGGAATTTCTTATACGGCAATAATTCACGTATCTTATGTTTAACGTCTATTAGACTGGTTTTATTCAACCATGGCAAATAGTTTTGTTGCTGCAAACTTTCAGACTGGATGTAATTGAACATCAGCACCAGACTCTTGTTACGCTCGATGTCTAATTCATTTATGTAACATTTTTCATTCAGCCATCTGATTATCCACACTATCTGTTGTGCGGGAGTATTGTCCCACGATGTAGACCAGCCGTCACTTGACCAGCCATTTGTGTTGTTCCATAGTTTAGATAAGAACTGGATTGTACCGTTTTCCAATCCTATTCTTCTCCACCCAGTGGAAGACTCATATACGTAATATTCTGCTTTTCCAACATTATTGGTTCGAACTTTCACTACCAGTCCATCTTCCAGGAATATATTAACTCCTGACGCTACTAGTAGTTCACCGGAAACTATAGTCTGCAATTCGCTCACAGTGTTTACTTCCATTACCGGCTTTGTAGAACTACTATATCCCTGTGCCCACCAGTCAACATAACTCCAGTATGTACTAACGCCTGGCATGTTAAGATAACCAAAATCCCTAGACTCAGTTATTGGCAACTTAATTAGTATGTTGTTGGCGTAGGTCAAGTAGTTGTTTAACGCAAGCAAACGGTCCACAAACATACTCTGGCGTGGTCTGAATGCGGTACCATACTTCAATAATTCTGGCAATGCCGGATCTGGCACTTGATTTGCGTCAGTTGATGAATCGAATCCACTAAAACTTTCTATGAATTTCAAGTACAGTCCGCCTGGTTGATTTCCTGTTGCATTTCCTAAATTTGGATTAGGTAGTCCAGATAAGAAATCTTCAGGATTATCTTGTCGTATTAATGCCCAACTGGTATGTGTTTCATCGAGACTTCCTGGTATACCATATCCCATGTGCAATGCACTGGTGTTAGACTGAATATAAGCTCCACTGTTGTATAATGATACAATGTTCGTGGTTATAGGTGCCAGGTATGCAATACCACTGTTTAATGGATTCAACAAGTATGTACTAATTGATATAGGACTTAGTGTTTTTCCTACCGGGACATCATTAAAATTCTGTACCCAGAAGTAGAATGTAGTAATCAGGCTGTTGGTACTACCGTCTACACCAGTGGATGAAGTATAGCTATTATAGTCATATGGGAATCCTGGTCCACTATACTCGATAGGAGGAACAGTGCTGCTTATCCAAGTATAAACTGTCGCAGTGCTACCTGGGAAAGCTTTACCCCAATTTTTTGCATTGTAATCGATGCTTGGCTGATGATAGTTCAGTAATCGAATTGTGTTTAGATCAAGCCAGGTCTGTCCAACGTGGTTACTGGTCCAGGATACACCATTGTTGTCATACGCAGCAGGGTCAGCGCTTGAAAGAAAATCTATGTTTGTTTCAACCGCGCCAAGTAATTTTCCTAGACCAGGATCAATATAATCAAGATATTCTAGAGTTTGATTATTTGAAGTATCATATAGACTAACATTGTTCACAGAATTAATATCAACAATGGTCAATGGCTTTTTATCAACATACCATGAAGTTGGCTGGTTTACTTCACATGTATATTGTGGTACCCAGGCAGTATCATACACCGCGAAACCTCCCAGCGTTGAACTCCAATACGGAGTACCTGCCAATATAACACCATCTGCATATGCTAAACTGTATCCAAAACGAGGACTTGGTGAAGCAACACTGATATCGGCAGTGGATATGTATTGTCCAAATGCATATTTGCCGGGATTGACTATATCTTCATTAGCCGCTGGTAAATAACCATACTCGTACACTGTTCCTATGTTCGCAAATGAATCAATGAATGTAGTTGCCCCACCATCAATTATAGTATCATCCTGATTACAATTTTCAGTATAATCAAAAGTAGTAGGACTGAATCTAGATGACGTTGTTGCGGCTATCAATAAGCTATCACGTTCGTTCATCTTAACATTGTATCCATATGCCGACACATTAGTTGTGTCTATGGTATTATAGATCACTTGTGTACCGGTGTAACTGGTAATACCAATATTTGTTAGATCAGCAATTGCGCCAGTTATATCAATTATGTTGTTGATTACTTCTGGGGTATTGTCTTTGACTGTGATAGTCAATGTAGTACCAGAATAGCTGGCTATAATATTGGTAGGCGTCTGTGTGTTAATATCGTCAACAATCTGATCAATTGTGCCGCTGTAATTAACTATAAACCCATCAATAAATATTGTGCCCGTCTGCGGGGTGGTTACTGTGCCAGTAATTACGCCGTACCGTTGCCCACTGTTCGTGTAACGATATACTGCTCCTTCTACACCAGACACTCCGTTGACTGTATTGATCTCGTATGGAGATCCAACGATAACTTCTGCGCCATAACGATTAGTGTCAACACTGAAACCAAATTGAGTGTTGGCAGCAGGCACTGCCTTAGTAAATCGCTGCACACGCGACATGTATCCAGAGCTAACTGTGATTATTGTCCCGGCTGCTGGAGCCGTCGCGAATGTCACTGTTGTCGATGCTATTACTGGAGACGGTGACGCTATGACATCGTTCTGATATACAAACGCTATGTTACTCGGAGCAGCATTTTCCAATGTAAATATAGTGGTAACGCCGTTGCCATAAAATCTTTCTACATCTCTGGTATACACATAGGCTGCACCTGCGTCGGTATTACCTGACACAACTTCTGTGGGTGCACCAACTACTAGTTTCGTTCCGTCTATAGAAGTAGCGATGGAATGTCCCCAGTTAGATCCTGGAGCAACGCTATCAACTAGAGTATCCACATAAACATATAGACCTGTTGATGAATTGTATGCATATATGGCAATTTCTTGGTTTGTTTTGTCCGCAATATAAAGCCATTGTCTATCTTTGCCAACTGCTATGGCTCCAGTAACAGAAGAAATATAGGCAGTTGGATCAATTGTCTGTGTCAATGATAGACTGGTACCATTGTATTGATATACGTAAACTCTATTTTGATCAGGACTAGAGCAATAAATGTAATTGTCAAATGCTACTAGTTTTGTATCCGTGCCGACGCCGCCAGCAACAGTCTCTACACTTCCGTTGCCAAAATATCTAAGAATTGAGCCAGCACCGTTAGCAACTATTTGTCCCATTTCGGTTGAATAACCTAAACTGGTCGCAAAACTACTAGATCCAGTGTAAAATTTGCGCTGGCGATATACTGGACTAGCACCATATACTGCCCATTGATTATCTGTGTCGTAATCAGCCCAAATTTTTCTTGTAATCCATTGCGTTCCTGGCAATGTACTGTCGTAAGCGTCACTGGGCTGAGCGTATCTACGTGGCACTAGCTTAAATCCTGTGCCAATATTTGTTATTCTATTAATAGTTGGATCAAGCGTAGTGGCAACAACAATACTATTGATGTTCTTTGCAGATTTTACAACGTAGAAGCCATTTATTCTATAGTCAAAATTTGTTACAGCGATTAAATCTTTTGCCACTAGTCCATGTGGACGTGCAAAGGTAAGTGTAACAGTATCGTTGAGATTATTATCTGCGCGAACAAGTTGATTGTTTAGTCCATTGGCCTGAAATACTCCCCAACTATTTTCATAATTGGCGATCCATATAATATCACCGTTGTATATGTTTTCTATGTTGGTGGAGTTATCATTTAAGTCCACGAACTTGTATTCATTGAACTTGCTATCATTAAGGTTAACATAACCCGCTGATGGTAAGCCACGTTCAATCGTGTAACTATCTTGATATTCTGGTAGGAAATCAGCCGTCAGTGGGCGTCGGCCATAATTTATCAACGTTGATATATCGATAGTTTGCTGTACGTCTGGAACCACCTGACTTGATTGTCCAAACCCTATAACCGCTGGGTTACCACGTAAATCATATTGATTCAATCGTGCTTCAATAAAGTTTCTATTCAGTACACTACCGAATTCACCTGACTTTATTGCCCAATTTTCTTGAATAGTGTAATCGATTTGTCCTTGATCAAATTCAGCTCCTTTAAACGAGTCTGCTAATAGTTTAGTTCCCTTAGTCTTTACGATATTCTTGAACACGTTTATTTGTGTTATGTCGCTCAGGTCCGCAGCGGTCAAATAATCACGCGGCCTGAATCCTATAAGACTAAACGCTAATAAATCAACATCGTTTTCCAAATTAGCACGTGTGGTATCGTAAAAATACTGTGCTTCATATGCACTGGTACTTGGATTTGGCAACAAACCGGCCTTAACATCACCGTATTCTGTTTCTAACCAATCTTCATTGCTGAATTCTGCCGCTGGTTCTATTAGCTTCAATGCTGTCCAGTATTTTGATTTGTATGTTACGATTTTATTTTTTGGATACTTAACGTTTGGTTCCCACTCTCGAACGTTATTTTCATTAAGTATAAATCCACTTGCATCAACGTATCCGTTCCATTCGCCTGATTTATATCCTTGTAACAATAGACGCGGTTGGCGTAATCCTGTAACTAGATTATAAATCATATCATTGAACACTGTATTGTTGTCGAAAACAATTGAATGTTCAATACTACTTAAATTCAAGTTTGAATAGGCGATAGTATCACCGTCGTTCAATATTTTTACTGTAAATGCTTCTTGATCGCGTATGACTGCTGCGTCTTGCGCTTGTATTGGCACTAAATTTTGATTCAATAGAAAATTCTGATTTTGCAAGGTCAGCGGCTGTACTATTAACCCTTCACGATTAACGATGAATGTTCTAGCGTTAGGGTTTAATGATATTACGCTGCCTACTTGCCATCCTTGTTGTGCCCAGAACAAGAACTCCTGTACCATTCTTATCCAGTTGTAATTGGTACCATCGATTATGTTCTGAAACTGAACTCCCTGAAGTTCTAAATATCTGCCGTAATTTTGTAAGAATTCACTTACTGCCTGCATGCTGTAGAATATGGTACCATACGGCACGGTGACTGTTTTGCCGTTTAAAAATTCTTTACTTACTTGAACAGTGCTATTGCCTACTGTAACTGTACTATAATAGCCGGGTCTGCCAACTACGGTAGTAAAGTACTGTTTATTTTTGCTATTGCCATATATTTTAAATCCTTCAGCCACTTTTTGTAGAATAACTGAACTATACGTTATAGTTTCTTCTGGTGGGTTGTCATACAACAAGATGGAATAATTCTCATCTGGTATTAATAAACTGGTATTTTTACTATTTGGTGTTGCCTTTTCGATCAAGAATTTTAAGTAATTCTTGGCAGTAAAACCTGCCATACGATAGACCAGTCTAACATCTAGATTCTTTAGTAAACTAGTAACTGTCTCTGTGCCGTCTGCTCCACTTTGATTTATATAGTCTACTATCCAGTCTATATAACTGTGCTTTGGAGTACCATTTCCATATACTTGTATTGTTCTAGCATCCAGATGATAACGGCCGTTGTACAGATATTGATCTAAATCCGGATTGTACTTGTATAAATCACGATCAGAAAACAAGTTAAAGAATTTCGCTGGCTTTGTCAGGGCCAGTAAACGCATTAAATCAAATGGCCATGTGCTACTTTTTAAATAACTGGCCTCTACTGGTGCACCGTCGCCTACTATCCAATCACGATTGAAAGTAAGCTTACTATAGTTACTCATTACACTATAGAATGGACTGATTAGATTGCCCAAGCTATCAACTGGCAACACAGACAACAACTCAGGACGTACACGCTCCGGTACAATGTATGGATTTCCGTTGTTCCACACTAGGCCGTCAGCGATATCTTGCCACATATAGGTATTACCACTGGTATATGGCATAGGTCCATAATGAGATTCCCACCAACTTGGTTTATCGGTTAATCCTAACATCTCCCATGGCGCAGTGTCTGGATTATTTGTATCGTAGAACCAATTATAGATACCTCTCCAGTATCCTTGCAACAATGCCTGATTTGTAAGTTTGTTAGTGCTCTGGTTATAGTTATAGGTGTATTTGTTGGTATCGCGGTACACCTGTGTTTTATAATCTAAACGATTTGCTCCTACCCAATTCAGGAAAGCAGTGCTGTAGATCGATAACACTTCGGAGCGAGTATATTCAGTGTCACGGAATTGACCAGGAACAACATTATCGTATTGTAATGGTATTACGCCGGTAACTTTTAAATTATTATAAACACGTTTTTCAAACTCAAGTAACACACTATCTCTGAAATCATCTAGTGTATCCGTTAAAACATCATAGTTGCCATACAACTTATTGTAGCTGCCGTCATGCCCTTTTATGAAATATGTGGGTTCAGTATAGGTCGTGTCTAGTACTACCGCTGGAACAAAAGATGGATACAGTCCTAGCTTAGTAGGTGTGTTTGGACAATAACTACCATATGTTTGGTTGTATTGTTTTACTGTAATCGTGTCGCCTGCTAAAATATCATAAGTGACTACCACACTTGGTAATGTTGGGTCCGTACTCACAACATAATCAACAGTATGTAATAGTTGAGTTGTAATTGATCTGCTGTTAACAGTTCTTGTCAAGTATACTGCCAGTCCATAATAGTTTGCTTGACTAAACATTGTTGATGACCATGCATCTGGATTCAGAGCAAATGTAGCAGTCGGCACTGGCGCATTGAAAGTGTATGTATTGGAAACATATGGGTTTCCACTGAACAACATGTCACTCCAGAAAAACGCTGTTGTATCTTTCTTGGTGGTTGTTATAGTGTAAATGATATCATCAAGTATTGTGCCTGGTGTTTGATACACATTGTAATCATTGGCAACAGCAAGATCAATCAGTAATGATTTATAATTCATGTACTGCTCACTGTTGTACTGTAGTGCATTGAATAAGTTTACCTGTTGATTACGCAAAAATACACCAGGCAAAACTAAGCTGGCACTGGATTGAATTATTGCTGTTCCGTATTGATTTAAGTTTCCAAGATCGTGTAGATTGTTAACTCCATATAGTTGTCCTGTTACACCAGGAGCATTTGTAAATATGGTTCTATACTGGTTTCGTATGTCACCAACAGCAATTGTAGTAACATTATCATTAAATGGATTGTTTTCTAGATTGCTTGGTATCTGGTAGTAAGCAGTATTACTAACATAATCGCTTATAATCAACACTGTTGTTTTTGTACCAACTAATCCTGGCACAGTTACAGTGGTAGTATTGTCTGGGTTTACTACATACAAGAATTGATCCTGATCCAGCAGATCATCATTACTGTACACTACAATGCTATTCCATGGAGTAGATGCTGACACTGGTATGTCACACTTGAATGTGGATACTCCATTACCATATACGATAATAGTAGCAGAAGCCGAAGAACCATTGCCGGTGACTGCTGTAAATATTCCACCAGTCACTTTAATATCAGTATCAACGCAGACACCTGAAATAGTATCAACGTCTATTGCCAACAATTGTCCATTGACACCAACAGAATTTACCATTACATACAAATCATTGACAGGCGAGGTACCGCCAAGATGATCGCCGGAAATGAGCAATCTATCACCGACTGAGTATCCTGTTCCTGCCGTCTCGATTATTATCGTGACATTATTTTTACTATAACTTAGGTTTTCAGTTATTGGAAATTCAAAAACTTGGTACTGAAAGCTAGGTCCAGCAGCAGGTATATATCCAGTTAAATTTTCATATTCTGTATTGATAGGATAATAGTGAACAAATCCAATATTTATATTTTCGGTAATGTAATCTTGCCCAGTCGTTGCGTATGAAAATACGTCCTGGTTCAAATTTACATTGAACTGTATATCACCTATCACACTTGTTGTACTATAAGACAGCGGAAATCCCAATACCGGATCGTCTTGACCAGTACCGACTGCGTAGCTGAATAATTTTGACCCAGCAAAATTTGTGCCGGTATACACCGCGTTGTCACTTAGACTATTGCCATTTATGTCAAAAATATCATAAAGCGGTGCTTGGTTTATTTCTGTTTTACGTTGACACTGTATCCACGTGGTTGTAGGAAGATCGTATCTCCAGGTAGTGCCAGCGTTTGCTGAACCATAAATTACGACCACTTGACTATCATTTATCACTGTTATATCAGTGTCTTGCACCAATGCGACTACAAGTTCTCCAGGAGTACTGGATTCTACCAGAGTTACGATGTAAACTTTATCACGGACAGTTGGATCAGTATCTGAAGAAAATACTATTTTTGCACCAGAAAAAAGATTTTGTCCATCTATCAAGCCTATTTGTGCTAGCGTTCTACCTTGAACATCGGTGAACGCATCCGTGGTGATTGTATCAAATATATCGACTGATCCTAGAAATTGTATACCACTGTTAAACAGTTTTAAATTTCCACGAAACTCCACAATTGGGCGTTGCGCACGGGTAACAGTGTTGTTTGTTGCCGATGTTACTGTGCCTAAAAATTCAGACGTAGTATTGATGACGTCCTGATGGAACCATCTGTTTGCTCGGCTCCATGCATTTAAGTCTCTGCTATTTCTAGTAATAGTTATATACTCTGGACTAACGGGTACATATAGCTGTTCGGACCAGGTATCTGAGTCCCATGGGTTAATATCCCATGGATTGTAAAGTGCCTCGGTGCCTTGTTCAGGTGTGATAAAGTTTGACACTGGCAATAACTGAATACTTGTGCCAACACCTTCTACGTAATATTCGCCTGTTTGATACTGAGATGGTATTACCGTGCCCTGGAATTGAACCTTTAAACCATTTGTAAATGTCACGCCATTTGGACTTGTGTATGTTTTTTTACCAATTATTTGATTTACATCGATATAGTTATCGACATTTGCATCTATTAGTTGAATAGTACCAACACTAAGTGCATCTGATCCAGATTGATAATAAATTACATTACCTGGGAATGTGCCACTTAAAGGTACTACGAAGGTTACAGTTCCATTGTCTGTGCCATTATTGGTGACACCTGGTATTGTTCGCTGCACGGTGCTCGCATCGACGCCGGGCACAGTCTGTAGCCAAAATTCACTTGACCCGGACGGTATTTCAAAGGTGTATGTACCGCCACGTAGCATACTGAACACTGGATTTATGCCTGACACTTGGCTGTATTGATAGCCGTTGTCATCCTGTGTTACTGTGTATTCTGAGCTATCATAAACTATGTTTGTGGTAACAGGAACTGAATCTGGACCTTGTGGTATCCAGAAATATTCTGTATAGTTTACTACCTTATCGTAATCAACGAATGGATCCCAACTATAAAATTGATTTTGCCATAAGCGTTGATGATCATTTGTGATGGCACCATTTATTTCCAGTGCATCTATCATACCAGGATATGTTATGAAATCCTTGGCAGTCTGTGTATCAGGTTTTAAAAATATAACGCCAGGATCAAGTTGATAATCTCTTCTGACTTTGGTAGGCTCTACTACATATTTGTCATTTGGTTCAACGCCATAACCGTATTTTCCACCTATGAACCCTTGCACTCGTTTAAGATCAGGCTGAGATGTCAATACGTCCAGTGATGCGTTCAAGAACTGTCTGTTTGTCGAGGTTCTGAAAATCTCTGGAAGAAAATCAATAGTACGAACTTTGTTAACCATATAAATTACTCACCTATACACTTACTTATCTTATTTAAATAGTAGCATTTTTTGATTACCGTTGTAGATTTTGCGGTGTTAATGCACTTACAACTGTAATATCACTTACCGTTGCTCCGTTGACGAATATCTCACTTGGCGCACTTCTTATCTCATACAAGTCTCCAAAAGTTTGATTAGGATCACTTGATACCAGAACAACTGAGCTTATTAGTCCAGCTAATTGCACATGCAAATAGGCAGATAACTCACTGAAGTAAAAAGTATCGCCGAAATCCCATTTATCTAACGTAAAATAACTATTAAGTGCCGAAACTACTGCACTTCTTATTTGACTATCACTGGCTGTAGTCAACGGGCTCTTTATTACTTTGATGATACCCTGGAGCGCAGTTTCTGCTTTTTTGCCAAACAACGGCTTAAAAGTAACACTGTTCAATACTACCGAGTCACTGATCATTTTATAGTTGTCTAAATTACTATACGCTTGTTGTAGCTGATCAATGGTTGGCTTATCAGGACGAGGCACAGTGCCGGTAGAGTCATTTAGCCAATTTTGATATTGAGAATAGTAACTCTGCGTTACTAGATACAAATCAATAATATTGGTCGTAGATGGATCTATGCGGGTTGTGTTGTTACTGTTGTGTCTATATTGAAAATCAA
>JACCDX011676510.1_pt1 | contig 17816 bp, 16 predicted proteins | sample 7449681 | NCBI WGS metagenome assembly JACCDX01 (sample SAMN15323450, study PRJNA562643) | freshwater metagenome | isolation source: river surface water | place: USA:Blue River Watershed | collected 2017-08-18
CTGATGGGGTGGTTAGCTCAGTGGTAGAGCATCGCCTTCACACGGCGGGGGTCGGGGGTTCGAAACCCTCACCACCCACCATCACTTGCAAGCATGACGAACGGCGCCCAGGGCGCCGTTTTTGTTTTGTCGCGTGCGTGGCTGAGCACGTTCCGACGCAGGGCGCACAATCGGACCCACGGCCGAACGCCATGAACCTCCACCGCCTCGACCTCGTCTCTCTGTCGCTGTTCAACCTGGTCGTGCGCACCGGCAGCATCAGCCGTGGCGCCGAGCTGGCGCACCTGGCGGTCGGCGCGGCCAGCAAGCGCATGTCCGACCTGGAGGCGGCCATGGGCACCGAGCTGTTCGAGCGCCACTCCCGCGGCGTGACCCTGACCGCCGCCGGCCAGGCCCTGCACCGCCATGCCCAGAAGATCCTGGGCGACGTGGACCTGCTCGCCGCCGACCTGTCCGATTACGCGCAAGGCGTGGTAGGCGTGGCCCGGCTGTGGGCCAACACCTCGGCCATCACCCAGTTCCTGCCGGGCGACCTGGCTTCCTTCGTGCCCCGGCACCCCGCCATCCGCATCGAGCTGCACGAGCACGACTCCAGCGACGTGGTGATGGCCGTACTCGACGGCCGGGCCGACCTGGGCATCTTCGCCGACCGCACGCCCGCCCTGGGCCTGCAGACCCAGGTGTACCGCCACGACCGCCTGGTGCTGGTCGTGCCCGAGGGCCACCCGCTCGCCGCCCGCAAACGCATCCCCCTGCGCGAAGCGGCCGAGTACGACTTCGTGAGCCTGTCCCAGGGCACCTCCCTGGCGCAGCGCCTGGCCCTGGAGGCCGGGCAGCAGGGCATGGCCCTGCGCGTTCGCATCCAGGTGCGCAGCTTCGACGCCATGTGCCAGATGGTGGCCGCCGGCCTGGGTGTGGCCGTGCTGCCCGAGCGCGCCGTGCGGCCGCTGTTGCGGTCCATCGGCCTGAAGCTGGTCACCATCACCGACCCCTGGGTCGAGCGGGACCTGCTCCTGGGTGCGCGCGACTTCGCGGCCCTGCCACGGGCCGTCCGCTCCCTGGCGGACCACCTGCTGCACGGGCCCCCGGAGGCACCGGCGGGCACGCCGCCTCCGGACAAACCCTGATCTGCTTTCGCGTTTCGCGAAACCTCGCCTCGCCACTGGCGCATTCCGCCGGGCCGGGTGTCTTCCTAGACTGCGCCGTAGCCCGTGCTGACCACGTGAACCAAGGAGACACCATGCACACCACCCGCCGTACCGCCCTGGCCCTCGCCCTGGTCTCTGCCGCCTTCGGCGGCCAGGCCCTCGCCCAGGACAAGTACCCCAGCAAGCCAGTCACCGTGATCGTGCCGCAGGCGGCCGGCGGGGCCAACGACACCATCGCCCGGGTCATCGCGCAGAAGCTGACCGAGCAGACCGGCCAGTCCTTCATCGTGGAGAACCGTCCCGGCGCGGGCGGCAACCTGGGCACCGTGGCCGCCGCCAAGGCCCGCAACGACGGCTACACCATCATGCTGACCGCCGACAGCTCCATGGTGATCAACCCGTCCCTGTACAAGAACACCGGCTTCGACCCCATCAAGGACTTCGAGCCCGTGGGCCCCGTGGCCACCGCCGGCTACGTGCTGGTCGCCCACCCCGCCTTCCCCGCGAAGAACGTGAGCGAGCTGGTCACGCTGGCCAAGCAGCAGCCCGGCAAGATCAACATCGGCTCCGCCGGCAACGGCACCCTGAACCACCTGGTGGGCGAGATGCTGGGCAAGGCCACGGGCATCGACCTGACCCACGTGCCGTACAAGGGCTCCGCCGCCGCCGTCACCGACCTGGTGGCCGGCCAGGTGCAGGTGTCCGTGCAGAGCCTGCCGTCCTCCATCTCCTTCATCAAGAGCGGCAAGATCAAGGTCCTGGGCGTGGTGAACCCCAAGCGCGTCGCCGCGCTGCCCGACGCGCCCACCATCGGCGAGACGATCAAGGGCTTTGGCGCCACCCCCTGGTACGGCGTGTTCGTGCCCCATGGCACGCCCAAGGCCGTCACCGCCTACCTGAACGCCGAGATCGCCAAGGCCCTGGACGCCAAGGACGTCCAGGAGCGTCTGGCCGGCGTGGGCTGCGAGCCCTTCAAGTCCACCCCCGAGCAGTTCGCCACGCTGGTGCGCGAGGACCTGCCCCGCTGGGCCAAGGTGGTGAAGGACTCCGGCGCCACCATCGACTGACCTCCCGGCAGCAAACCGCAGCACAGACATGACCCTGAACGACATGGCCCCGGGCGCGCTCGCCGGCCTCAAGGTGGTGGAGATGGGCCAGCTGATCGCCGGCCCCTTCGCCGGCAAGACGCTGGGCGACTTCGGCGCCGACGTGATCAAGATCGAAGCTCCCGGCGCCGGCGACCCGCTGCGCAACTGGCGCATGATCCAGGACGGCACCTCCGTGTGGTGGCAGGTGCAGTCCCGCAACAAGCGCTCCATCGCGCTGGACCTGCGCAGCGCCGAGGGCCAGGACATCGCCCGCCAGCTCATCGCCCAGGCCGACGTGCTGGTGGAGAACTTCCGCCCCGGCACGCTGGAAGGCTGGGGCATGGACTACGAGACCCTGTCGAAGGACAACCCCGGCCTGGTCATGCTGCGCATCTCCGGCTACGGCCAGACGGGTCCCTACCGCGACCTGCCGGGCTTCGGCGCCATCGGCGAGGCCATGGGCGGCCTGCGGCACCTCACCGGTGAGCCGGGCCGCGTGCCCGTGCGCTGCGGCATCTCCATCGGCGACACGCTGGCGGCGCTGCACGGCACCATCGGCGTGCTCACCGCGCTGTACCACCGCAAGGTCAACGGCGGCAAGGGCCAGGTCATCGACGTGGCGCTGCACGAGGCGGTGTTCAACGTGATGGAAAGCCTCATCCCCGAGTACAGCGCCTTCGGTGCGGTGCGCGAGCCGGCTGGCTCCGCGCTGCCCGGCATCGCACCGTCCAACGCCTACCGCTGCGCCGACGGCGTGGTGCTGGTGGCGGGCAATGGCGACAGCATCTTCAAGCGCCTCATGACCGTGATCGGCCGCGACGACCTGGGCACCGACCCGGCGCTGGCCGACAACGCCGGCCGCGTGAAGCGGGTGGACGAACTGGACGCCGCCATCGGCGCCTGGACGGCCACGCGCACCGTCACCGACGTGCTGGCGCAGCTCGGCGAGGCCAAGGTGCCCGCCGGCCGCGTCTACACCGCCAAGGACATCGCCGAGGACCCGCACTACCGCGCCCGCGACATGATCCTCAAGCAGCAAACGCGCGATGGCCACGAGGTCGAGGTTCCCGGCATCGTGCCCAAGCTCATGGGCACCCCCGGCCGCGTGCGCAGCTCCGCGCCGAAGCTCGGCGACGACACCGACGCGGTGCTGCGCGAACTGGGCCTGCCCGAAGGCGAGATCGCGGCGCTGCGTGAGCGCAAGGTGGTCGCATGAACGCGGTCCATGACGTCTGGCACGGCGCTGGCCGGCGCATCCACATGCAGGAAGTCGGCACCCGCGACGGCCTGCAGGCCGAGGCCGAATTCGTGCCCACCGAGGACAAGATCGCCCTGGTCGACGCCCTGGGCGACGCCGGACTGGCCAAGATCGAGGTCACGGCCTTCGTCTCGCCCAAGGCCATCCCGGCCCTGCGTGACGCGGAGATCGTGCTGCGCGAGATCCGCCGCGTGCCCGGCGTGGTGTACAGCGCCCTGGTGCCCAACGTGCGCGGCGCGGAGCGCGCCATCGAGTCCCGGGCCGACGAGCTGAACCTGGTCATGTCGGCCAGCGAGAGCCACAACCTGTCCAACCTGCGCATGACGCGCGAGCAGTCCTTTGCCGCCCTGGCGGAGGTTGCCGCGATGGCGCGCCAGGCCGGCGTGGCCGTGAACATCTCGCTGTCCTGTGCCTTCGGGTGCCCCATGGAGGGCGACGTGGACCCGCAGGGCGTGCTGGCCTGGTGCGAGCGGTACGTGAACGAGGCGGGCGCCACCGGCGTGACCCTGTGCGACACCACCGGCATGGCCTACCCCACGCAGGTGGCCGAGCTGACCGCGGCCTTCCGCGCGCGCTGGCCCCACACCGAGCTGACCCTGCATTTCCACAACACGCGCGGCCTGGGCATGTCCAACGTGCTGGCCGCCATCGACGCCGGCGCGGACCGCTTCGACGCCTCCGTGGGCGGCATCGGCGGCTGTCCCTACGCCCCCGGCGCCAGCGGCAACGTGTGCAGTGAGGAAATCGTCCACGGCCTGCAGCTCATGGGCTATGACACCGGCGTCGACCTGGGCAAGCTGGTGGCCGCGGCCGCGCGCCTGCCCATGCTGATCGGCCACGACATCCCCAGCCAGATCACCAAGGCCGGCGCCCGGCTGGACCTGCACCCGCGCCCGGCTGACTTCGACGAGATCCGGGCGAGGGCGCTGGCGCGCTGAGGCCTGCGGCCGGGCGGCCTGGCCCGGACGGTCCATTGACGCAGGTCAAGGCGCCCCGGTAGAAACTGTCCGATGCTGGCATCGACGTTTCTGCAAGGAGAGCACCATGCGTTCACGGATCACGGCCGTTTCCCTGTCGGTCCTGGCGTCCCTGGCTGTTGCCGGCTGCGCGGTCGCCCAGGCACCCCAGGCTGAGCAGGACCATTCCGCCCACCACCCGCCGGGAGGCGCCCCTGCTGCCGCAGCGCCGGCCCCCCGCGGCCCGGCGACTGCCGAGGCCTTCGACCGGCAGATGAAGGCCATGCAGGACATGCGCCAGCGCATGCAGGCGGCCCGCTCGCCCGCTGAGCGCGCCGCGCTGATGGACGAGCACATGAAGCTCATGCAGTCGGGCATGGCCATGATGGGCCAGATGCGCGGAATGGGTGGCATGGGTGGCGCTGGCGGGATGGGCATGATGCCCCCGCAGCCTGCGGCGTCCGCCGCGGGCCCGGCGAGCCCTGGCATGGCGGGCATGTCCGGGATGATGGGCATGCACCAGCAGATGGAGCGGCGCATGGCCCTGATGGAACAGATGATGCAGATGATGGTGGACCGCGAGGCCGCCATGCCCCGCCGGTAACGCAGGGAGGATGCCCTGGACCCGACGAGGTCGGCATCGCCATGGGCACCGGCACCGACGTGGCCATGGAGAGCGCCGGCGTGACCCTGCTCAAGGGTGACCTGCTGGGGATCGCGCGGGCGCGCCGCCTGTCGCACGCCACCATGCGCAACATCCGGCAGAACCTGTTCCTGTCCTTCGCCTACAACGTGGCCGGCATTCCGCTGGCCGCGGGGTTGCTGTACCCGTCCTTCGGGCTGCCCGGGTCGACTGACCCGGCCCTGCCGCTCAACGCGGCAGCGACTCCACTTCCTTCACCCAGCGCTCGACCAGGCGGCGGCGCTCGGCGGCGCGGCCATACTTCTCGAAGTCGTAGCGCACCAGGCGCACGGTGTCGATCGTGGGGATGCGCGGGTCGGGCTTGAAGGTCTTGTTCGCCGGCACCTGCAGGCTGTCGGCCTTGGCGCCGATCTGCTGGCCCGCCGGGCTCATCAGCCAGTCGTAATAGCGGCGCGCGCCTTCCTTGTTGCGGGCGCCCTTGACCAGGGCGATGCCGCCGATCTCGTAGGACGTGCCCTCGCAGGGCGCGGCGGAGTACACCGGGAACTTGTTGGTCAGGCGCTCGTTGTCGAAGCCGAAGATGAAGCTCACGCCGATCGCCACGTCGCCCTTGGCCACGTTGCGCGCCTGCGCCGTGCCGCTGCGCGTGTACTGCGACACGTTCTTGTGCAGCTTCTTCATGTAGTCGAAGGCGGGCTCCTCACCCATCAGCTGCACCAGGCCGGCCAGGATGGTGTAGGCCGTGCCGCTGGAGGCCGGGTGCGAGATCTCCACCTCGCCCTTGTAGCGCGGGTCCAGCAGGTCCTTCCAGCACTTGGGCGCGGGCAGCTTCTTCTTCTTGAGCAGCTCCTCGTTCCAGCCGAAGCCGATGGCGCTGGTGTAGAAGCCGCCCACGTAGTTCTGGCTCATGGCGTACTGGCGCACCGCCCAGCCATGCAGGTCGTTGATGTAGGCGGGGCGGTAGGGATCGAGCAGGCCGATCTCGGCGGCCTGGTAGAACGGGTCGCCGGTGCCGCCCCACCAGATGTCGGTCTTGGGGTTGGCCGCCTCGGCGCGCAGTTGGGCCAGCGCCTCGCCCGTGGGCTTGCGGGTCTGCAGCACGCGGATGCCGGTGGCGCGCGTGAACTCGGCCGCCGCCATCTCGCACCAGCTCTGGTCGGTGCTGCACAGGGCGGTCACGGTGGCCGGGGCCTGGGCACGGGCCGGGGCCGTGCCCAGCAGGGCGCCCAGCGCAAGGGCGGAAAGCAGGGGTTTGAACACGATGACGCTCCTCCAGTACTGCGGGATGGCTGCACTGTAGCCTGTTTTGCCAACACGCCCTGACGGTCCCCACCCCCCCGGCGGACCGGTCCCGCACCCGCCCGGCCGTCACCACTCGTAAGCCCTGTACCTCCTGCCCGGCGGTTCGTAAGAGCTGAGCCATCCGCTTACACCTTGACCGTCTTCTCCTACGCCGTGTCGGTGTTGTCCTACTAACATTCGTTCATCGCTGAGTTGCGGCCCGAATCGAGGACGCCACGGCACCCGCCGCGAGAGCAACCAGCGCTTCCTGCCGACCCCGACACACCCTGCCTGCGCGAACGCATCGCCAGGCGGGCCGGGCGAAGCCTTGCCTGAACTTTTTAAAGGTCTGAACGAATGCACAACCGCCACTCCTCCAAGTTCCCGCGCTGGTCCGCCACGATCAAGTCCGCCCTGCTGGCCGCCGTGGCCGCCGCCGGCGCCGGGCAGGCCCTGGCCCTCGAGGTCGGCCCCTATTTTCAGGGTTACACCACCGCCTCCATGATGGACGCCAAGCAGAAGGCCGGCCTGGACCACATGACCCTGGCCTTCGCCATCACACGCGGCACCTGCGCGTTCGACCCCTACCTCACCGACCGCATGGCCGAGGCCCGCCAGTACGTGGCCGCCGGCGGCAAGCTGGCCATCTCCATGGGCGGCGCCGACGGCGTGTACGCCGAGGTCTCCTGCTCGGACGACGGCCTGTTCAACCTGGTCGAGAAACTGATCGTCGAGTCCAAGGCCCAGCGCATCGACTGGGACGTGGAAGGCCACCAGCTGTACGACACCAACGCCACCGACCGCCGCAACCGCGTGCTGCTGCGCCTGCAGGCCAAGTACCCCGCCATCCAGACCTCGCTCACGCTGCCCGGGTGGATCACCGGCCTGCAGGGCAACTCCCAGCGCCTGATGGCCGCCACCATCGCTGCCGGCGTGCGGGTGGACATGGTCAACCTCATGGCCATGAGCTTCGGCCCCAACAACATCCGCGACTACGTGCGTCCCTCGACGCTGTCGCAGGCGGTCATCATGACCTACAACGCCGCCGAGAAGCAGCTGCAGGGGTGGTACCCGAACAAGACGCCCGCGCAGATCAACGCGATGATGGGCATCACCCCCATGATCGGCGTGAACGACGACGGCACCACCTTCACCCTGGACGACGCGAAGATCGTCGCTGACTTCGCCAAGTCCAAGGGCACGGGCCTGGTCTCGTACTGGGCCTTCGGCCGCGACCGCGCACAGGCGACGGCCGGCATCAAGCCCCTGGACCAGTTCAGCGGTGTGGCGCAGTCGGACTACCAGTTCCTGACCATCTTCCGCACCGCGCAGACCAAGGTCGAGCCCGCGCCCGCCCCGGCGCCGGCCCCGGCCCCCACGCCGGTGCCCAAGCTGACTCCCGGCACCTGCGACGGCTGGGTGGCCAACCGCTGGTACGTGCCGGGCGTGAAGGTGACCCGCAACAGCCGGGTGTACGTGGCCACGCAGGCCAACGAGAACTCCCCGCCGGAGTGGACCCCCAGCCACTGGGCCCTGTCCACCTGCGCCGCCGCCACCCCCGCCCCGGCGCCCGTGACCTACCCGAACTGGGTGATGTGGCAGCAGTACCCGGCCGGCGCCATCGTCACCTACGAGGGCAAGCTGTACCGCGCCAAGTACGCCAACCCGGGCTACAACCCGACCATCAGCACCTACTTCTGGGCGCCCTACAGCGGCTGATCCTCTAGGGGGTTACCCGGGGCGGGTCCTGCACCCAGCCCCGGGTCCCGTGGGCGAAAATGACCGGCCACAACACCCACGAGAGGAGAACCCATGACCGTCCAGGACGTATTCGTCGTTTCCGCCGCCCGCACTGCCATCGGCACCTTCGGCGGCTCCCTCAAGGACGTGCCGCTGGCCGACCTGGCCACCACCGCGGTGCGCGAGGCCATCGCCCGGGCCGGCGTCCCCGTCGATGCCGTCGGCCAGATGGTCATGGGCAACGTCATCCCCACCGAGGCGCGCGACGCCTACCTCAGCCGCGTCGCCGCCATCGGCGCCGGCCTGCCGCAGGAGGTGCCGGCCTTCAACGTCAACCGCCTGTGCGGCTCCGGCCTGCAGGCCATCCTCACCGCGGCGCAGTCGCTGATGCTGGGGGATGCGCAGGTCGCCATCGGCGCGGGCGCCGAGTCCATGTCGCGCGGGCCCTACCTGTCCGCCGCGGCCCGCTGGGGCCAGCGCATGGGCGACATGACGATGCAGGACTACATGATCGGCATCCTGCATGACCCCTTCCACCGCATCCACATGGGCATGACGGCCGAGAACGTGGCCGAGCGCTTCGGCATCACCCGTGAGCAGATGGATGCGCTGGCAACCGAAAGCCACCGCCGCGCCGCCACCGCCATCGCGGCCGGCCGGTTCAAGGAGCAGGTCGTCCCGGTGACGATCAAGACCCGCAAGGGCGACGTGGTGTTCGACACGGACGAACACGTCAAGGCCGACACCACCGTGGAGACCCTGGCGAAGATGAAGCCCGCCTTCAAGAAGGAGGGCGGCACCGTCACCGCCGGCAACGCCTCGGGCATCAACGACGGCGCGGCCGCCGTGGTCCTGGCCACGGGTGATGCCGTGCGCGCGCACGGCCTGAAGCCGCTGGCCCGCCTGGTGGGCTGGGGCCACTCCGGCGTGGAGCCGGCCATCATGGGCATCGGCCCCGTCCCCGCCACCCGCGCCGCCCTGGCCCGCGCCGGCCTCAGGGCCGACCAGTTGGACGTGATCGAGTCCAACGAGGCCTTCGCCGCCCAGGCCTGCGCCGTCACGAAGGAGCTGGGCCTGGACCCGGCCAAGGTCAACCCCAACGGCTCCGGCATCTCGCTGGGCCACCCGGTGGGCGCCACGGGCGCCATCATCACCACCAAGGCGCTGTACGAGCTGCAGCGCGTGGGCGGGCGCCATGCGCTGGTGACCATGTGCATCGGCGGCGGCCAGGGCATCGCGGCGATCTTCGAGCGGGCCTGAGCGCGGAGGGGGCCTGGGCGTGGAGCCGGCCCGAGCGTGAGGTGGGTCCAGGCGGTGGGCGAGCCGGTCGGGCCGGGCGATTGCCGCCCCGCCGGCCGTCTTGGTACAGTGCCGACATGCGCAGAACCATCCTCTCCTTTTGCGCCGCGGCCCTGGCCGTGGCCCTCGTCCCCGCCGTCCACGCCCAGACCGCGCCGGCCTACCCGAACAAGCCGATCCGCCTGGTCGTGCCGTTCCCGCCCGGCGGCGGCACCGACATCCTCTCCCGCCTGGTCGCCCAGAAGCTGACCGAGCAGGCCAAGTGGACCATCGTCCCCGACAACAAGGCCGGTGCCGGCGGCACCATCGGCATCTCGGAGGCCGTCAAGGCCGCACCCACCGGGTACGACCTGGTCATGGGCCAGAAGGACAACCTGGTCATCGGCCCCTGGCTGTACAAGAACCTGCCCTGGGACCCCACCAAGGACCTGGTGGCCGTGGCCCACGTGGCCTACTCGCCGGTGATCATCGCCACCAGCGCCAACTCGAAGTTCAAGACCCTGGCCGACGTCATCGCCGCCGCCAAGGCCGCCCCGGGCAAGGTCACCTACGGCTCGCCCGGCAGCGGCACCTCCATCCACCTGGCCGGCCACCTGTTCGAGAAGGCCGCGGGCGTCGACCTGGTCCATGTGCCCTACAAGGGCTCCAACCCCGCCCTGATGGACGCGCTGTCCGGCACCGTGGACCTGCTGGTCTCCTCTGTGCCCTCGGCCATGGCGCAGATCAAGGCCGGCAAGCTGCGTCCCCTGGCCGTCACCTCCCTCAAGCGCAGCTCCTCGCTGCCCGACGTTCCCACCGTGGCGGAATCGGGCTACAAGGACTTCGACGTCAGCACCTGGTACGGCCTGTTCGCACCGGCCGGCACGCCTGCGGCCATCGTCAACCAGGTCAACGCCGAGGTGAACAAGCTGCTGGCCCAGCCCGAGGTGCAGGCCGCCATCCACGCCCAGGGCGCCGAGCCCGAGGCCATGACCCCCGCGAAGTTCGGCACGCAGCTGCGCACCGAGTACGCCAAGTGGAAGGGCATCGTCGAGGCGTCGGGCGCCAAGATCGACTGACCGGTGCGTCGTGGCGCAGGCCTGTCGGCGCCGCGTCAATGAGTACTTTGTGATTTAACCTGAAAGGGTTATGCTCATCCGCGAGGAGTGCGGATGAAGCAGGTCACGGGCCCCTCGCAGGGGTCCTTTTTCCGCCGGTACAACCGGATCATCCTGCAGGCCTACGCAGTGCTGCTGCTGGGCCTGGCGGGGTTCTTCGCCTGGCAGCTGCGCACGGCCCTGCACGACGAACTGCGGCGGGTGCAGGGGCAGGTCGAGCGCCATGCCCAGCTCATTGAATTCGTGCTGCGCTCCGCGGCCGACGAGGTCGAGTCCCTGCGCATGGGGGTGGAGGACGGCCCGGTGGCCGGTGACGCCTGCCAGGCCGGGCGGCGGGCGGCCTCGGCGCCCGGTTGGCACCACTCGCCGGCGGGCTTCAGCCTCGACGGCGTGGCCGACCGCGATGCCAGCGGCAACCTGGTCGGGCAGGGGCGCCTCGCGGGGCGGGAGGCGGCGTTCTATTGCGACCTGGGCCTGGCCCTGCGGCTCGACGGCCTGGCGCGGGCGCTGCCCTTCCACCTGCCGCAGGCGGCCCGCGCCCGCTTCATCGCGGCGGCCCGCTTCCACCTCGAGACCCCCTGGCGCCCTTCGGCGCGCATGCCCTTCAGCCCCGACACCTATGACGACCCGGTCTGGCGGCGCGGGCTGCCGGCCGCCAATCCCGACCGCCGCCGCTTCTGGTCGCCGGTGTACTACGGCGGGGAGGAGCTGGGCCTGCTGGCCCCCGTCGCAGTGCCCCTGCATGCGGGCGACCGCCTGGTGGGCGTGCTGGCCCTGGACACCCGGCTGGACTACCTGCAGCGCATCAACCAGGGCTTCGTCCATCCCGTGGGGGCCGTGGCGGTGATCGACGGCTTTGGCCGGGTGCTGGCGCACCCGGCGCTGGAGGCCGACACGCTGGCCGCGCGCGCGCCCGGGCGCTTCAACCAGGCCATCCCGGCCGAAGTGGCTGCCGACCTGGACGCGCTGGCCCGGCTGCCGGCAGGCCAGCCCCTGGTGATCGGTGAGCATGTCGTGATGCGCCGGGCCTTCGTCGCCGCGCCATGGCAGCTGGTGTACGTGGCGCCCCTGCAGGCCCTGCAGCGAAAAAACCGCCTCGAGCACGGCCTGAGCATGGCCGCGGTCCTGGTGGCCACGGGCCTGTTGATGGCCCTGGCCTATGGGCTGACGCTGCGGGAGTTCGTCGGCCCGGCGGCGCGGCTGGTGGCGCATGTGCAGTCGGCCGCCAGCGAGGCCGGGGCTGCACCGGCCGGCGGACGGGCCGTGCCGCCGGCCTGGCAGCCCTGGTTCGACGCGGTCACCCGCGCTTTCGGCGAGTCCCTGCAACTGGGCAGCCTGCGCAAGGAGGTCGACATCGCCGCGCGCATGCAGCAGGCCATCCTGCCCCGGCAGTGGCCCGTCGATGAACGCTTCACCCTCTGGGGCACCATGCGCCCGGCCAAGGACATCGGCGGGGATTTCTACGACCACTTCCCCCTCGCGGCCGGCGCGCGCCTGGGCCTGGTGGTGGCGGACGTGAGCGGCAAGGGGATCTCCGCCGGCCTGTTCGGCATGGTCAGCAAGACCCTGCTGCGCGCCGTCGCCACGCAGCGCCAGGGGGCCCCCGGCCAAGCGGCGGCAGAGGTCAACAACGCCCTGTGCGCGGACAACGACACCCTGATGTTCGTCACCGCCTTCGTGGGGGACTACGACCCGGCGTCGGGCCGGCTGGTGTACATCAATGCCGGGCACCCGCCGCCGCTGCTGGCGCGGGTGGACGGCTCGGTGGCATGGTTGCCGTCCACGGGCGGCACGGCCTTCGCCGTCGCTGAGGGGCTGGCTTACCGGGAGGCCGAGGTCACGCTGTCGCCCGGGGAGGCCCTGGTGGTGTTCACCGACGGCGTGACCGAGGCCATCGACGCGCAGGGCCGGGAGTTCGGCGCGGCGCGGCTGGCCGCGTTGTTCGAGGCGCGCGGCCCCGAGGGGCCGCAGGGAGCGCCCCGCGTGCCGCCCGACCCGCGCGAAGCGGTCGATCGCGTGCTGCAGGCCGTGGCCGCCTTCGCGCCGCAGGGCGAGCCCTTCGACGACATCACCTGCGTGGTGCTGCGGTGCAACCGGCTGGGGGATGCCGGATGATGCGTGGCCTGCGCCCGGTCGCCAGGCGCCGCGCCCGGGCACCGGCACGGGCACGGGGTCGCGCGGGCCTCCTGGGGCTGGCCTGGGTCCTGCTCGCGGGGAGCGCCGCCGTCGCCATGGCCGCGCCCGCGCGCGCCGATGCCCTCGACGAGGTGCGGCGCCGGGGCGTGCTGCGCGTCGGCGTCAAGGCCGACATGCCGGCCTGGGGCTGGCGCGATCCCTCCAGCGGCCGCATCACGGGCCTGGAGCCGGACCTGGCGGCGGACCTCGCGCGCCGCCTGCGCGTACGGCTGGAACTGGTGGGCCTGGAAACCGAGGCCAAGGTCCGCGCGGTGCAGGCGGGCGAGGTGGACCTGGCGCTGGCCACCATGGCCGACACGCCCGAGCGCCGCGCCCAGGTGGCCCTGGTCCTGCCGCACTACTACGCGTCGGGCACGGGCGTGCTGGCGCACCGGCAGCAGGGCTTCCGCACCTGGGAGGACCTGCGCCACCGGCGCGTGTGCACCCGCCGCGGCTCGACCTTCAACCGGGCGGTCATGGTCACCCACGGCGTCGACCTCGTCGCGCTCTACAGCCACACGCGGGCCCTGGCGGCCTTGCGGGATGGCCGCTGCGATGCCCTGCTGTTCGACGACGTGGGCATCCGCGCCATGCTCCAGCAGCCTGCATGGCGTCAAGCCTACGAAATGGCGTTGCCCGTGCGCTTCAACACCGGCTGGGCCATCGCCCTGCCGCGGCAGGCGGCGGGCAGCCCCCTGGAGGCGGCGGTGTCCCGCGCGGTGGTGGACTGGCATCGCAGCGGCCAGTTGCTCGCGCTGGAGCGCCGGTGGGACCTGCCAGCCTCAGCCTTCGCGGTGCGGATGAACGCGCAGTGGCAGCGCCGCACGGCGGGTGGGGGCTGGTACTGCGGCGAGGGCCTGTCGCCGGCCACGCCGCCCGATTGCCTTTGACGGGCAGCGCCTGGCCGTGGACCGGGTGCCAGCGCACCGGTCCGCGCACCCGCTAAGATCGCCGGCAAAGAGAGCGACCATGCCCCTCCAGACCCCGGCCCGCAAGGGCATCATCCTCGCCGGCGGCGCCGGCACGCGGCTGCACCCGGCCACCCTGGCCATCTCCAAGCAGCTGCTGCCGGTGTACGACAAGCCCATGGTGTACTACCCACTGGCCACGCTCATGCTGGCCGGGATCCGCGAGGTGCTGCTCATCTCCACCCCGCAGGACACGCCGCGCTTCGAGCAGTTGCTGGGCGACGGGTCCCAGTGGGGCATGCGCATCACCTACGCCGTGCAGCCGCGCCCCGAGGGCCTGGCCCAGGCCTTCCTGATCGGCCGCGAGTTCCTGGGCGGCGCGCCCTGCGCGATGGTGCTGGGCGACAACATCTTCTACGGCCACGACCTGGTCAAGCTGCTGCGCGAAGCCAGCGCGGACGTGGACCACGCCACCGTCTTCGCCTACCACGTCAAGGACCCGCAGCGCTACGGCGTGGTGGCCTTCGACGCACAGGGCAACGCCACCTCCATCGAGGAAAAGCCGGCTGTTCCCAAGAGCAACTGCGCGGTCACCGGCCTGTACTTCTACGGCCCGGATGTCTGCGAGGTCGCGGCGGGCGTCAAGCCCTCGGCCCGCGGGGAGCTGGAAATCACCACGGTCAACCAGCATTACCTGGACCAGGGCCGCCTGCGCGTGAAGACCATGGGACGGGGCTTCGCCTGGCTGGACACGGGCACGCACGACAGCCTGCTGGAGGCCAGCCAGTTCATCCACACCATCGAGCAGCGCCAGGGCCTGAAGGTGGCGGCGCCGGAGGAGATCGCCTGGCGCAGCGGCTGGATCGAGGACGCGCAGCTGCGCGAACTGGCGGCCGCCCTCGGCAAGAGCGGCTATGGCGAGTACCTTCTCGGTTTGTTGAAAGGCCCCCGCGCATGGTGACCGTGACCGCCACCCGACTGCCTGAAGTCCTGATCGTCGAACCCCAGGTGTTCGGCGACGATCGCGGCTTCTTCCTGGAAAGCTGGAACCAGCGCGTCTTCGACGAGGCGGTGGGCCGGGAGGTGCGCTTCGTGCAGGACAACCATTCCCGCTCCGCGAAGGGCGTGCTGCGTGGCATGCACTACCAGTACACCCGGCCCCAGGGCAAGCTGGTGCGCGTGGTGGCCGGCCGCGTCTTCGACGCGGCGGTGGACATGCGCCGGGACTCGCCGCGCTGCGGCCAGTGGGTGGGCGTGGAACTCAGCGCCGAGAACCAGCGCTCCCTGTGGATTCCGCCCGGCTTTGCGCATGGCTTCCTGGTGCTCTCGGACTCGGCGGACTTCCTGTACAAGGCCACGGACTACTACACCCCGTCCGACGAGAAGGCGCTGGCGTGGAACGACCCGCAGGTCGGCATCGACTGGCCGTTGTCACCGGGCCAGCAGCCCCTGGTGTCCGCCAAGGACCAGGTGGCCGCGGCCTTCCGCGACGCGGACCTTTACTGACGGGGCGCCCATGGACCGCGTGGATGCCCTCGTCATCGGCGCCGGCGTGGTCGGCCTGGCGGTCGGCCGCGCGCTGGCGCAGGCGGGCCACGACACCATCGTGCTGGAAGCCCAGCCCGCCATCGGCCAGGGCGTGAGCGCCCGCAACAGCGAGGTGATCCACGCGGGCCTGTACTACGCGCCCGGCTCGCTCAAGGCCCGCCTGTGCGTGCGGGGCAAGGAACTGCTGTACCAGTTGTGCGCCAGCCACGGCGTCGACCGCCGCCAGTGCGGCAAGCTGGTCGTCGCCAACAGCGACGAGGAGGCCGCCAGCCTGAAAAAGCTGCAGGCCCACGCTGCCGACAACGGAGTGCCGGTCGAGTGGCTGGACGCCGGGCAGGCGAGGGCGCTGGAGCCCGCGCTGCGCTGCACGGCGGCCCTGCTGTCGCCCACCACGGGCATCGTGGACAGCCATGGCTTCATGCTGGCCCTGCAGGGCGACCTGGAGCGGGCGGGCGGCCTGGTGGCCCTGGCCTCGCCGGTCGATTCGGCGGTCATGGGCCGTGGCGGCGAGCCGCACGTGGTGCGCCTGGCCGATGGCAGCGAGATCGCGGCGCGCATCGTCGTGAACGCGGCCTCGCTGCACGCGCCAGGCCTGGCGCGCCGCTTCGAGGGGCTGGATCCGCGCCACGTGCCCGCGGCCCGCTACGCCAAGGGCAGCTACTACAGCCTGGCGGGCAAGGCGCCGTTCTCGCGGCTGGTCTATCCCGCGCCGGCCGACGCGTGGCTGGGGGTGCACCTCACGCTGGACCTGGGCGGGCAGGCGCGCTTCGGCCCGGACCTGGAGTGGCTGGACGTGGCGCACCCCGAGGCCATCGACTACGCGGTCGATCCCCGCCGCGCGGACGGCTTCTACGCCGAGGTGCGGCGCTACTGGCCGGACCTGCCCGATGGCGCCCTGGCGCCCGCCTACAGCGGCGTGCGTCCCAAGATCCATGGCCCGGGCGAGAGCGCGCCGGACTTCCGCATCGACACGCAGGACCTGCACGGCGTGCCGGGCCTGGTGAACCTGCTGGGTATCGAATCGCCGGGCCTGACCAGCGCCCTGGCGATCGCGGAATACGTCGTCAGCCGCGCAGCGCCTTGATGGCGCGGGCAGCTTCGCCCACCAGGTCCGGGCCGCGGTAGATCAGCCCGGTGTAGACCTGCACCACGTCCGCGCCCGCGCGGATCTTGGCGGCCGCGTCCTCGCCGGACAGGATGCCGCCCACGCCGATGATGGGGAAGTCCTGGCCCAGCGCGGCGCGCAGCTGGCCGATCACGCGGTTGCTGGCCTCGAACACCGGCGCGCCCGACAGGCCGCCGGTCTCGTCGCAGTGCGGCATGCCCTTGACGGCATCGCGCGACAGGGTGGTGTTGGTGGCCACCACGCCGTCCATGCCGTGGCGCCGCAGGGTGGCGGCGATCACGTCCACCTGGGCGGCGTCCAGGTCGGGCGCGATCTTCACGAACAGCGGCACCTGCCGCCCCGTCACGTCGCGCAGCTCCGCGCGGCGCTGCGCCAGGGCGCCCAGCAGGCCGTCCAGCGCCTCGTCGCTCTGCAGGGCGCGCAGGTTCTTGGTGTTGGGGCTGGAGATGTTCACCGTCACGTAGTCGGCGTGCGGGTACACGCCCTCCAGCCCGGTGAGGTAGTCCTGGGTCGCCTGCTCGATGGGCGTGGCTGCGTTCTTGCCAATGTTCAGGCCCAGCACGATGGGCGAGGGCTGGCCGGGCTGGCGTACCGCCGACTGCTTCACGTTGGCGATGAAGGCCTGCAGGCCCTCGTTGTTGAACCCCAGGCGGTTGATCAGGGCGTTGGCCTGCGGCAGGCGGAACATGCGGGGCTTGGGGTTGCCCGGCTGGCCCAGCGGCGTCACGGTGCCCACCTCCACGAAGCCGAAGCCCATGCCGGCGAAGGCGTCGATGCAGCGGGCGTTCTTGTCCAGGCCGGCGGCCAGGCCCACCCGGTTGGGAAAGCGCAGCCCCGCCAGCTCGATCGGGTCGCTCACGGCGGTGGTGTTCCAGGCACAGGCCAGGGGCGTGCCCTGCAGCTTCGCCAGCGCGCCCAGGGTGGCGTCGTGGGCGGCCTCGGGGTCCATCTGGAACAGGAAGGGGCGGGCGAACGAGTAGGGCAGGAGGGCCATGGATAATCCGGGTCTGTTTTTTACTTTCCAGCCAGGGATTGTCGCGTGACTCAGGATGAATTGAAGACGCTGGTCGGCCAGGCCGCCTTGCAGTATGTGGTGCCCGGCGAGATCGTCGGCGTGGGCACGGGCTCCACGGTGAACAAGTTCATCGACGCCCTGGCGACCCTCAAGGACCAGATCCCCGGCGCTGTGTCCAGCTCCGAAGCCTCCACCGCCCGCCTGAAGGCCCTGGGCATTCCCGTGTTCGACGCCAACGCGGTGGGCGAGCTGGCCGTCTACATCGACGGCGCGGACGAGATCGACGGCCAGGGCCACATGGTCAAGGGTGGTGGCGCCGCGCTCACGCGCGAGAAGATCGTGGCCGCCCAGTCCCGCCAGTTCGTCTGCATCGCCGACGAGTCCAAGCTCGTCCAGGCCCTGGGCAAGTTCCCCCTGCCGGTGGAAGTGATCCCCATGGCCAGCGCCCGCATCGCCCGCCAGTTCGCGGCGATGGGCGGCACCGCCACGGTCCGCCAGAAGGACGGCGCGCCCCTGGTCACCGACAACGGCCAG
>JACCDX010217333.1_pt1 | contig 17811 bp, 21 predicted proteins | sample 7449681 | NCBI WGS metagenome assembly JACCDX01 (sample SAMN15323450, study PRJNA562643) | freshwater metagenome | isolation source: river surface water | place: USA:Blue River Watershed | collected 2017-08-18
AAATTAAACTGTATATAGTTTAATTTCTATTACTTATAGAAATTGATTTTTTGTGTTTTTGAACTGTAAAATATATTTTGAAACACATTTTTTTCTGTTTTTAAGGTTGTAGTAATAAACGAACCTAAAAATTATGGTCAAAAGTTCTAAACATCAAACATGTGAAAGTTATTTAAAGTGTACACAGTTTAAATAATTCACTTTGTGGAAATTTTTAAAATTTTTGATTCAACTTTTTGAAATCTATTTTCAAACTGAAAATGAAGTAGGAAAATATATATTTATCACCTTTAAAAAAGTTTCGTTTGGTAAAAGTGTCTGAGTAAATTAAACTGTTTGCAGTTTATTTTTCAGTACTTATGGAAGTTGATTTTTCGTATTTTTGAACTGTAAAATATATTTTGAAACACAAATTTTTGTGTTTTTTAGGTCATGATAGTAAACTAACCTAAAAAATATGGTTAAAAGTTTTGTATGACGAAAAGGTCTGAGTTTTCTAAACTGTAAATAGTTTAAAAATTTTATTTTTGTTAAATTTATAATTCATTATTAAATTTATTAACTTTATTAAATATACCGTTATTTAAATAATCATTTAAATCATATTTACCATAATTTCCCATAACAAAAAAAGTTTGATATGAATATTCATCGAATTTTATATCTAAAGATAGCCAATAATCTTTATTATTAAATTGAGAAAACTCTATTTTTAAAAATCTGTTTGGAAAATTTGTATCACGAATAATCCAATAATTTTTTTTATTATAATTTGTCCATCCTAAAATGACTACTTGATGTTCGATTTTATCTTTACTATCTTTTAATTTTATTTGAGGAGAAAAATATTCATTATTGCTATCTATAAAAAAATTAATATATTCTGTTGTTACAATAATACTTGATATAATAGGAAGTTTCATATCCATTATAAAAAATTTCATAATATTATGAATATTATTTATAATATCTTTTGTATATAATTTTTTGTTCTTTATTTTATATTCTTTATTTGGTTCAAGTGCAATACTTTTTATATCTAATTGAAAATTTTTTTTTAAGTCTAAATTAGTTATTTGACTTGAACATTTACTTTTTTCGTTAATACAATTGGTGCATATATTATTAATATTTTCTAGTATATAAGAAGAAGGTGCTTTTTCTTTCCATTCAGATTTTTTTATAGGATTTTTTGTTGTAGTTTTATATTTTTGATATCCTTTTTCAAATGAGTATTCTATTGTTTTTTCATATGGAAAACAAGTATCTAATTTACTTCCTATTTTATTGTCATGCATATATAAACCAATATTATTTGAATTATAACCACTATTTAATGTATATTTACAATAATCTTTTGGATCTAGATAACGACAGGAATCATTTGCAAGAGAAGTAACATATGATGAGCTTAAATATACTGGTTCTAAATTATTTTGAATTGCATACATATCTCCGATAGCAGAAACAAAAGATTGAGCCCAACAATCATTATATAATTGTAAACGTGAATTTTGTACAGAATCTTTATAAGTTAGATGTAAAGAAAATTCTTTAGGATATTTTTTATTTGGATTCATTTTATTTCAATAAATAAAAATATATTTTATAACATTTTAACAAAAAAATTGATTTTTGAATTCAATAACTTAGATTAACTTATTAATTTATATATTCTAAATACTCGAATATGTGTAAACATATTTTTATACAGTCTGAAAATTCTTCCAGAAAAGGAACATGTAAAAATTGTCAAATACCACTATTTATTTATAATATTGATAATTTTGGTTATAATTTTGGAGACATTATTGGTCCAAAACATAATATCAAAAGGCGAATTATTCCGCCTTTAACTAGTGTTTTTCAACCAACTATTCATGAAAGTTGGCAAAAACTTTTGGATTTTCTGGAAGAATGTAGAAATAATGAAAATAATCAAAAACATAAAAAACGAAAAATTATAATAATTGATGACGAATAAACTTATTTATTTATATGCTAAAAAACATATAAATAATTTATATAAACAAATAAGCAAATAAAAATGTCATAAAACTAACAATTGATAAATTTCCGATTTGGTTAGAAGCGTTATTAGGAATAGGTTTTATTATAGCGATTTCTTTTGTAGAAGTAGGTTTAGTTTGAGTAGTTGTTGTTGTGTTTCGAAAAGATGTAATAGGAACACTACTAGGAACACTACTAGGAACACTACTAGGAACACTACTAGGAACAACTACACAAGAAGTACTTAAAGGTCCAACCAACATTTTATCTAAATCTCTGTAAAAAGATGATTTAGAATAATGAAATTTATATTTTGGTTTATCCATCCATTCTTCAAGTGTTACTCCTACAGTTTTTAACAAATCTTTTTGACCACCAGGATGTTTATAACCAGTTATATCGTAGACATTACCCTGATATGTAAAAAATGTATTACTAACACTAACATCTTGTTGAGTATAACAAGTTTGAGAACTACTATTGTTTACTAATATAAAAGATATCAGATAAAAAATCTTTTTAAACATTTTATTAATAAGCATGAATTTTTAAATTATAATTATAAAACCTTATAATAAAATGAATTATTCTTCGCAACAAGTATGTATTGATAAAAATATTTATAAAAAGTTAATTCGTTTAGCTAATGTAAATAACTTAAACAAACCTTTTTTTAATTTAATGAAAACTTCAATTTTACCTAATTTACCAAATGAGATTGTATTTATTCGTCATGGAGAAAAAAAAATAAAAATGATATTGGTAATTTAAGTAAAACAGGAGATATACACGCCAAATGTTGGATGCAATTCTTTCAAGATCAAAATCGTCCAATTACTATTGGTTTACCGAATTCTTTATATGCGATGAAGATGGCTCATAAAAATGATTCTAGTAATCGACCATATGAGACTATTTTACCACTATCACAATACCTAAATATACCAATTAATAATAATTATTTACGGGATGATTATGAAGCAGTAATTACACACATATTAAAAAATAATGCAGGTAAAAATGTTCTCGTTTGTTGGGAACATAAAAAAATAGTTGATTTAGTGAATGAAATTATCAAACAAGTCAATTTGAATAATTGTAATTTAAGGGTTAAAAATTGGGGAAAAAATGTGGTTTCAAAAGTAGACGAAGAATCGAACTATTCTACTTTATGGAAAATAACTTTTGAAGAAAATGATATAAAATTATATGTTTATCCTGGATGCGCGGTCGATGATTCAAAAAATTGTCAATTTTTTACGAACGAGAATAAAAATCCAAAACTTTTTTCTTGTTAAAATTTAATTTAAAATTGAAATTATAAATTTTATAACTTATATGTAGTTTATAATGGATAAAAAAGAAAGTGGTAAAAAAGAAAGTAATGAAAATAAAGAAACTATTCAAAAATTAGAGAAAATAATTAATGAACAACAAAAAGTTATAGAACTTCTAAAAGAAAGATTGACAGAATTAGCAGATGATCATGATAAATTGGAATTGAGAGGATGTAATTATCACTTTTGTGACCCATACAGAACATCTAAATGGAAATGGTAAAAATGGTTAAATTAATTAATATAAAGATATATTACATAATAATTATTATGTGTAATTTACCCGCTTATTATTTTTCAAATATAAAAAATATAAAAATAGATGATATCAAGAATACAACTTGTGATGAATGTATGTCAGATATATTAAGGAAAGATTCAGATTTTTCTCATTATAAAATATTTATAAAATCAAATGAGAAGTTGTTACTAAAATATCAAGAAATAGATATGGTTTTTGGTCTATATACTTTAGAAGATGATTGTGAATATAAAATAAGTTGTTATTATGGTACAATATCAAAAGGAAATATATTAAAAAATAAGTTGACATACATTTTACCTATACCAGTAGTTTGTGTGCCTTATGTTGATATTTATATTGAATCAACACATAATATGATCATATTATGTTCAATATTAAGTAATCCTTTAACAAAATTATTGGCTGCTAATTCTCATAAAATACCAAATTTTGATATTCTTGGTGGAATATTAAGAAAAACAAATGATGTCAGTTCTTGTTTTCATTGTTTGAATACATATACAATAGAAGATAAAATAAACAATATAGATAAATCAAAAGAGTTTATACAAAAGTTTAATCTTGAATTAACAAATGATGATGCAAAAATTATTTCACAAGATATTAATCTATTATCTATGTTTATAGATAAAAGAATCGAAATTAATAAATTGAATAATTTAAGTAATTTAAACAATTTAAATACAAACATTTAAACATAAAATGAAGTCTTTAGTAAAATACATTTATTACCCTCCACTTTCAAAACATTTTTTGAACAATAATTTGAATAATTTGAATAATTTGAATAATTTGAATAATTTGAATAAAACTAAAAAAATTATGAGTAATAATTTAGATAATATAAATTACAAAAATGAAATAAAGAAGATAACCAATTATTGTAATATATGGATTCGAAAAAACTTTTAGATTTAACTGTATTGAATTTTAAAATTGAAAAATAATAAACAAATTCTATCTTAAAATTGCCGGATATGACTAGATTGTCAAATTTAACAAAAGTTATTATAAATGATAGTGAAAATGATAGCGATGACGACGAAATCATTATAATCAAAAAATGTAAAAAAAATGAAAAACATAAAATAGATAAAAACGACCAGGTAAGTAGTATAAACGAAATAGACCATTTAAAGAAAATCGCTCCCAATAATTTAGATCATCTAAAAGATATAGCCAAAAAACTGATGATTCAACATAAATTATTTGATTGGACTTTTGTATGGAATACTCGTTGTAAATCTAGAGGTGGTTGTACCAAATATGACGAAAAAATTATTGAAGTTACCAAAGAATATGCGTTAAAAATTACTCAAGAGATGTTTATCAATACTGTTTTACATGAAATTGCTCATGCTTTAGTAGGACATAAAAATGGTCATAATCAAGTATGGAAAAAAAAAGCAATTTCTATAGGTTGTAATGGCAAGGTTTGTCATAATGTTAATTTTGTCGAATTTAAATATGAAATTCAATGCTTATGTAATACTTATAAGTATCATCGTAAAACTAGGGCTATTCAGAAAATAGAAAAAGGAAATGTAAAATGTCGAAAGTGTAAACAAAAGTATACTTTTATCAAAAAATGAATGTTTACTTGATTTGCAAGTCTTTAAATTAAAAATAATTTAAAGATAATCCATAAATTCACAATCAAATATTTGTTGAAAATGTAAATCATAATGAATATTGTTATACCTATTAAAAAGAATATAATAATTCCTTTTTTGAAATATATCAAATATTATTTTATCATATTTATTAGATAAATTTAAACGAGAGATACAAAGTGAATTATCTAATAAAGGAATAGTTTTTTCAGATTTAACAAAATATATATGTCTATTTTCATGATCTAATATATAATATATAGTTTTGTCAGTTTTATTATTAATCATATTTATTATAATTGATTTATTTCTTTAATTATTTCTTTAAATTTTCAAAATTCTAAACTGGACCAGCTATTTTTTGGTCTTTGCAGGACATTATTAAGCATATTTATTAGCACAATCTTACTTTTCCACAATTTTGTTATTCGTCATTTCCTAATCATATTTTTGATGTAAGAATTTTTTCTTTTTCATTTTCTTATTTTTTTATTAAATATAAAAGAAAAAATGATCAAACCAAATCAGATTTTAATTATACTAATTATAATTATTGTAATAGTAATTATTTTAACTATTTTTCAGAATTCCAAAAATTATCAATATTCAAAACTAAAAATATTTTTTAGTATGATTCATACTATTACTTTTATACTTCTTGGAGTTGGTTTAATTTTAACTTCTTATGCTATTATGGAAGGTCAAGATATTAATAGAATTAATCAAACTAATACCACTGTCGATCGTTCTTATAATTTTCCAATTAAACGTATGAATGAACTATTTGACAGTTGTCCTAATTTTGTTGCAAGTTTATGGCCACAAAAAAATATTTTTCAAAATGTTCCAAAAAATGTGGTTGACAAAGAATCAAGTGTTTTAGAACTTTCTGCACTTATGATACAGGGAATGGAAGACCAAATTGTATCTGATCAATATAATACATCAGAGTGTGAATCAACTTTTTTACAATGGGGAAGTAGTAAAAAATTTTATGAAATGTTTTTACAACTTTATCCAAATTATACGAATAGGACGATTAATTATGCAAAAATTATATTTGAATATTCACAAAAATATCCTATTCATTCGGCAGAAGATTTAGAAAAATTAGCTAAACAAGTAAAAAATGATCCACGAATAAAAAATTTGAAAAGATCTAAATAGTATATAAACCTATAATTTTTTTGTTTTTTAATATTTATATACTTTTTAGAGTATATAAATAAAATACTGTGAAAATATAATTATTTATTTTGCCACTTTTTTTTATACAAATAGGTATTTTTCCTGTAGATTAGTTTCTTCAAGTTCACTAAATTTTTCCTAATAGTTACAATTTTTTTATTTCTACTGATTAATTAGGTTTAATAAATTGAAAAGGATAAAAAGCTTGACTAACTTTAACAGGTAGGCTAGTTTGAATAGGATGAACAGGTTGAATAGGTTGAATAGGTTTAATAGGTTGAATAGGATAAACAGGTTGAATAGGTTGGCTAGTTTGAATAGGATGAACAGGTTTAACAGGTTGGCTAGTTTGAATAGGATAAACAGGTTGAATAGGTTTAACAGGTTGAATAGGTTGGCTAGTTTGAATATGATGAGTAGGTTGTTGACAGTTAGCAAGTGCTAAAGAAAGAAGATGATCAAAAGTTTCTTGTTTTAAGCAAATTTGATTAGACATTTTTATTTATTGTAAATAAAAAATTATTTTATTTCTTTATTTCTTTTTTATTTCCAAGTATTTTTTCGCACCAGTGGCATGTCGTAATGTCGGTATTATTTTCTTTAACCAATTAGTACCAACTGCAATTTCACTCATCACATACACATCTCCTGGTTCTAAATTAATAATAATTCGTTCACCAATTGGTTTGGAGTATTGAAACCATTGATAATGTAATGGAATACTTGAGTCGCCCAATCTAACGGCAACAACGCGACGACGCTCGCTATCGCCATGGTACCCGATGCCTGTTGTTGTTAGGTCGTAATAAAAATTCCCTTCGGCAAATAAATTTCGCGCCTTTTCACCCAAAAAGTTTGGTAAATTTTGACGAATTGTATTAACAATTGGCGCATCCTTAAAAGCTACCACACGACCTTTTTTATTTTCATAATCAGGTTCCTGTGAGACATCAGCGTAATTTAAATTATATCTCGCTAATTTATTAACAACGCGACCTTTCATAAAAGCTTTTTTATCCCAGGAATCTTTTAAAACTTCTTTATTAATTTTATTCAGATTAAAATTTGTACTAGTTAACGCTTTAATACCATTTTTAACAACCAAAACATATGCCGGTTGTGGTGGCGGTTTAACATTTTCAACTTTACCAGCTTTAATGAGATCAATAATCCTGCACTCTAAACCCAACTCTACAAACTGATTTTTAGCATTTTCCAAATCCGCTAAATTAAAACCTTGACCTTCTTTGGCAATTTTTCCTAATTGCTGCATACCAACATGATTTTCTGCTACTTCGCCAAATGTTAATGTTATAACATATTTTTTCTGTTTAACTGGAGAAATCTCAACTTCGTCAATCTTACCAAAAATATTTTCTAATATTGTCAATACTATACTATAACCAACACCAACTTTAGTTTCTTTATCTAAAAATGCCTCTGTATATCCTAAAATTTCATAAAAGAAATCTACAATTTTATCTTTTTCATCAATCGGAAATCCTCCAAAATTAATTTTTTCAAGATTTTTAAGAAGATAATCTTCTGAATTCAAAATATTTTTCACAGTTTTTTTTCCTCTTTGAAGATATTTTCCTAAATCAATATCTTCCAAATTAAATTTATCAATAAATAGTTTTATATATTTTTCTCGTATATTTCCTAATTTTAAGACATTTTCAAAAATAATATTCAGTTCCATTTATTTATTAAATTAATAAATAAATTTAAAATTTCGATTTTAAAATTTTTAAATTTTGATATAATAAATGATTAAAACTGATATTTATCGTACATTTCAAAATCTTTTAGATACTAGAAGTTATAAAAATTATAAAGAAGCAATATTCAATATTTTATTAGTTTGTACAGGAATTCGTTCGGCTTTTTTATTTGAAGAAAGTAATTTTCAAAGATTTGATAAAAATCCGATCAAAAAATTATATAAAATTGTTAAATATGTGAATGAAAATACTTCAATACATATAAAAACCACCGAAGATAATTCGCAATTTAAAAGAATTTTTGTTTATCTATGTGAAAGTTCTCGTAAAGAAGTAAATAAAGGATTAAATAAAGAAGTAAATAAAGGATTAAATAAAGGATTAAATAAAGTAATTTATCCTGTTGATTTATCTATTATGGATAATGAAAACTCTGTGAATGATGATGATGAAATAGCTTTATTTTTAGGTTTTCAATGTGCTGGACATGATTATAGTAATATTGAAATAGATAGAATTGCGTTAAATTTTGATATTTATAAAGGTAAGGAGACTATAAGTTTGATGGCGGAAGTTTGCGAAGCAGAAAAGATAAATATAATAGACCTTGAAAAATATGCTAATGATTTAGTTGATAAAATAAATACAATAGTTGAAGAATTTGGTTACTTTTGTGATTATAATTTAAAATATTGGTATTCAACTATTACTAAAATAGAAAAATTAAGAGAAAAAGATTTAGTATTTATTAAAGATAGATTAAATGAATATTTAAATGATTTAGGAAACTTTTATATCAGTGACACAGTTTTACTTGAAAAAAGTATTACTTATCAAAAATTTGTAAATATAGAAGAAACTATGAAAAACAAGAAAGAATATGAAAACTTACTTTATTTATACGAAATGATGATGGATGGTAAATTTGATGAATATTATGAAAATATAAAAAATAGAGATGATTTATATCAAGTAGCAGAAATGTTATTCAATTTTGATACAGAATTTTGGAAAAGTTAGAAAGGATTAAAAAATTTTTTAAAAACGCGTCGTGTGGGGGCGCAACCCTGCTACTAAAGATGTTTCAAAAAAGCGTCGTGCGGGGGCGCAACCCTGCTACTAATCTCTTCAGCATTTGAATAATATTTTCATAATCATGACTATCTAAATCATTAACATTTAAACATTCTAATTCGTGTATTTTATTTGGTACCTCAATTTCCAAAAATATTTCATCACTTTGACCAATTAAAGGTATAATTTCTTGATTAATTTCATAAATGTGATCTAAATTAATTTTTTCTTTTTCGTTTAGTTTTTCAATCACTTTATTGTAAATACTTTGTAATTCTTCTTTTTCGAAACTTTGTAACTTATTGAGAATAAATTTAGAAGTTATATTTAAATAATTGTCACTTTCACAGTTTTCAACAATTTGTTTTAATCTTGCTATATAATGGATGTAAGATAAGTTAGATTTCATATTAACTAATTACTAAAATAATTAGTTAATTATTTAAAAAACTTTTCAATTTAATTTTAAACATCTTCTGTCCAAAATAAAGCATCAATTTTCAAACTTTTTTCAATCAATTCATTCCATTCCTCGTCAGAAAAATCTGGAAATTTTTTATCTTTATTAATAAAATTATGATCATACAGTCCAACTAAATCAAAGTTAGCTAACAAATCTAATTTGCGAAGTTCTGGAATGATGTTAAAAATATCTTCGCAATAAGAATAAAAAGTTGAAGGATTAAATTGAATAAATTTTGATTTGTCAATATCTAATAAAATTCCATTGGAAGTTGTATAATAATCATCATGTTGAACGATACCTTTATAAACTAATTTTTCTTGAAAACTACATTTTGCAAATTCGAAACTATCAATAACATATTTATTGACTTCATCTTTCATCCAGTCTTTTAGTTCTTGTACTTTTAAAGAAGGGTGAGCTGGTTTCATTTTGTACAATAAATTTAAAAATTTGTTACTATCACTATTATTAATACGTAAATACTTGACCATTTTTGCTTAAATTGATTAATCAAATTAATTAATCAATTTTAAATTATTTAACTCTTTAGAATTAGTTGAATTAATTCTTTTTTTAATAATTTGGAATATTTTTTTAATTTTCTTTCTTTGGCTAAAACTCTTAGATCTTTAACAGTCATTTTTGAAAGAGTAATTTCATTTTCAACTATTTCTTTTTTATCTTCGTCTTCATCAACATCAGAATCGATATTTTCAATTTCATTTTCATCTTTTTCAAAACTCTTAGCTTTACTAACTTTACTAACACCCATTTCACCCAAAATTTGGCTTTTTAATTGATCATAAAAAATATTTACTTCGACTCCTAATTCGCTACTTTCCGGAGTATTTGTCCAATCTAAACCAACTGCTTCAGTCGCCCCAAATTTGCTCTCGTCAATAGAATTAATATCAAAATCGCTAGGTTTCGATAATTTTCCTGCATCGCTTGGATTTTTTCCAAAATTGGCAGCATAATATTTGTTATTGATATATTGTAAAGTTGAACCAGTTCCTTTACTGCTAAAGACTGCATCCTTAGTCGTCTTATAGACAATATTATTTTCAAATTTTCCGGATGGTTTTAAAGTTCCACCGTCCTTAGACAAACCAATTGTTAAATCACATTTATTATTAATTAAGTAATTTTGATTGATATTAATATTTTTCGCTTGCGCGTAACCATTTAAAGGAGCTCCTTTGACACCATTACCAATAGAAATACCTGTCTTAGTTGTATCTCCGCCATTAACTTGTTTAATTAAGTTATTATAGACAACCTGTTCTTCTCCATAAACACGAATTCCACCAGTTCCTGATATACTATTTTGTAACATCTTATTATTCGCAACAATTGAACGATTACCATGACGTAAAGTTATAGTACCTTGAGTACTAGTAATAGTATTGGCATAGATAATATTTTCACACGATTTATTACTGATAGTTTCTAATTCTCCATTACATTTTTCGAACAAATTATTCCAAACTGTTGTTCGAGAGTTGGACAAACTGTTTCCGGAAGTTCCAATGCGAATAGTTTCAAAACCATTCCCAGACCCGGGGTTACGATTGCGAAAAATATTATGGTCAATTAGAACATAATCCAACGCAGAAGTTCGTTTGACCTCCACCCAAACACCTGCTTTTGTAAAATCATGAAAAATACAATGATCCAAACGATTATTTTTTGCATACAAACTAACAATTGGTGCATTGGAACTATTAAATGCAAAATCACAACCAGTAATTCTGTTTCCAGTTCCCTTAATATTAATACCATTTTGAACTCCCCCATTCTTAAAAACTAAATTAGCTAATGTAATATATTGTCCAGTTATATTAATTTTCGCTTGTCCGGTTAAAACAACTTGACCAGGATTACGAGCTTTAATAGTAATACGATTGGCAAAAGTGCCTGAGAAATTTAAAGTCAGCGAAAGATTGTTAGCGGTTCCATTTTCAACCCAAACTATATCTCCAGCTTGTAGTTTAAGAGAACTAACTTTGTCGATAGTAGCGGTAAATTCACGCATTTTTATTATAAGCAATTTTTTTTATAAAATTTTATAATTATTTATATACTCTTGAAAAAGTATATAAATTAAATAATTACAATTAGATTATAATTTAGAAGTAATTTTAATTTCTCTAATTTCTTTAATTTCACCGTAATTTAAGTTTTTCCAATTCCAGTTCCAAATGTATCCTGGACTTCTTAAAATAAAAACAAGATGTCCTGACAAAGTATGATATAATATCCATTGTGTGTATCCTGATCCTGATGTTCTTAAGAACTCAAATTCACCTTTTTTACTCAACACTTTTTGTAGTTTCTTATTTTCAGGATAAATTATTTGACGATAAGAAGGTAAAGGAAATTCCGGCTTTTCGGAAATAGTTTCTTCAAAAATATTTCTTAATTCTTCATCAGTAAATTTGGATTCCTGGAAAATTTCGAAAAAATTTTGACGAAAAGACATTTCTATTAAATTTAATAACATTAGTAATGTTATTAAATTTTCATTTCAATTTTATTTATATTCTTCTCCAAGTTCATATAAAAAAGAAAATAAAACAGTTTTTAAGACCAGTCCTTATGAAAAACCTGACTTTTATTTTCATTTTTGATCATGAAGGCACAAGGCGGATAAAAAATTTTTATTTTTAAATCTTAAAATGAACTAAAATTTAAGGTTAATTTTTGAAAGAATGGTATTGAGAAGGCGGGTTTTTTTTTCACCGGGTCTTAAAAAAATATTTAAAAAAAAAATATTTTTTTAAAATAAATGTCATACAATTATTACAATCCGTACCAGGAAAATTACCAATGGTGGAATCCTTTCTCATGTGAAAAAGAAAAAAAATCTTTAAATGATTTACAAAAAAGTTATAATGAATTAAATCAAAATTATGATAAAGACAAAGTTGAATTATCAAGATTACGAGGAAGAACTTGTCCTACAGTAACTTGTCCTCCACAAAAAGTATGTTCTCTCCCAGTAACTTGTCCTCCACAAAAAGTATGTCCTCTCCCAGTAACTTGTCCTCCTCAAGTAACTTGTGATTCATACATAAAATCTCTAAGCGATTTACAATCAAGTTATCAAGGTTTACAATCAAGTTATCAAGGTTTACAATCAAGTTGCGACAGTAAATATAAAGATTTACAATCAAGTTGTGAAAGACAATATACTGACTACCAAGCAGAATTAGCAAATTTAAGAACAATGACTTCCTCTTGTGAACAAGATAGAAATTCTCTAAATTCTTTAAAAACAAGTTATCAAAATTTACAAAAAAGTTGTGATAGTCAATATAATAATTACCAAACAGAATTAGCAAATTTAAGAAAAATGAGTGAACAAGATAGAAATTCTCTAAATTCTTTAAAATTAAATTATGAAAAATTAGAAAAAGAATATCAAAATTTACAATCAAGTTATCAAACTCAAGTTCCACAAAATTTACCATCAAGTTATCAAACTCAAGTTCCACAAAATTTGATTTTTGATAAAAACGTAAAATATAAAATAACCAAAACAAATGGAGGATGGGATGTTTACGAACCTTATAGACCAACTGAACAAGAATTAATTATTTTAGTTAATGATCTTTTTAAGGATCCTACACAAACAACAAAAAAAATTAATGAATTGGAAAATTCATTGGGAGGAAGAGGAACAATTCCAAATGATATAAAAGAAAAAACACAAGAAAATCAAGCATCTATATTAAAAATATTAAAAGGAAAATATTATGGATGTTTTGATGGAATATTATGTAATGATGTGCGTGATTATAATCAAGCTACTTCAGATATGTATAAAACAATCTCATCATTTTACAATAAAATCGGATCATTAGGAATAGATGATATAAAATTATTAACTGAAAATGGAAGATTTCAAAAAGTAGAATTAAATCTTAAATTTGATACACCAAATTGTAATGGTGGATCTGCTAAAATTACTGCAATAGATGATGCTACTAATACTATAGATTATGAATGTATATATAATTCTTATAATAGGGGTACTTTATTATATGGTCCTTATAAATTAAATCCAGCATATACTCAAATTTTTGATGAAGTTAAAGCTTATGCAATAAGAAAACAAGAGCAACAAGTCTTAAAATATAAAAATTTAGACAAAGATATTAAAGATTTGAATAAACAGATTGAATATTTAAAAAGTGGATACTCATCAAGAATTCAGACAGGTTCTTACTCATGTCAAATAGTAAATCCTGGTATTAATAAGACAGATTGTCAAATAAAAGATGAAATTCAAACATTAGATAATATTTTGACGATTAAAAAGAACAGTTATCAAAATATGTCCTCAATCAGATACAATAAAATATTTAACGAATATTCTAGAGATAACATACTTATTGATATCATAAATGATTCTAAAGGTAATTTAGATCATATTAAATCAATAATTGATAGATACACTAATCAGGAGGAGTATAGAAACAATATATACAATTACGATGAGAAACAGACAGTTGATACTTCAAATATTAAATATATTTCTATTTTAGGAAGACAATTTCAATTTGATCCATTTCCTGATCAATATACAGGTAAAACTTTACAAGAATTACAAATCGGGGATTCTTTTACTATTATAGATAAATAAAAACGGGGATTTATACGTTATAATTTTGCGATTGGTATATAATCGACTTCAGAAGGTTGCACTCCGAAGTACGGACCATATAATATGTCAGTTAAATTAGTATCTCATAAACTTTAATTTTATTCTGTAATTTTTCTTAACCACAATAACCGGTTAAGAAAAAATTAAAAATATTTTTGGAAAGTAAAGAATAAAAATTATATTCCAAATTTTTCTCTAAATTCACTAATTTCATATATAGGAATATTCAGTTCTTTTGCCTTCTCTATTTTAGAACTTCCACCTTCTTTAGTTGATACAACTAAAATCGATGTATTTTTTGATATTGAAGTAGTTACTTTACCACCTCTTTTTTTAATTTCTTCTTCCAATTTTGTATTCCGAAATCCACTAAATACAATTTTCTTATTAAAAAAATCATTCGAAACTTTAGTCTCAATCTCTTCTTCAAATTTGATATATGGACTCAATTTTTCCACAAATTTTTCCGCCCATGGAAGATTCTTTACAATTTTCACAGTAGTTTTATCCGAAAAGCCATGAATACTATTAATTTTTTCGTAAAGTTCATCTTTCTTCATCTTTTTATATTCCTTTAAAATATTGGGGAAATTATTGAAGAGTAATTCAATTTTCCGAGTACCCATACCCATACCGAATACTCCAGACGCTCCCAATAGGAGATATAAAGGAACATTTTCAAATCCTTTATGAATATTATCATATGTTCTTTCAGCTAATCTTGAACCGAACCCTTCAATTTTGTCAAAATCTTCTCTTTTGGCAGATACTATCTTTATAATATTATCCATTCCGTGTTCGTACATTTTCGTAACAGTTGCTTCACTAACATGTTTTATTTTTAAAGCTGCGAAAAAAGATGCAATCAGTTTAATACATGTAATATTACTATTCTCAATTATATAGATATCTACTTTGGTATCATTCCATTTATAATCTATCTCAGGAAATTGTGGCCTACTCCCCTTCACTACTTCTATAATAAAAGGTATGACATCACCTGATCTCGTTAATTTTAATACACTACCTGGTCCTATTTTATTATCGTTGATATATTTAGCATTAAAACCACTTGTATATGTGATTGTTACACCTCCTAAACTGACAGGTTTAATTTTAATTCTTGGTTTAATTAAACCCCATTTTGATATGTTCCATTCAACTTTTTCAACTACTACCTCGATCAAATTTGTATCCAAACGTGCTTTAAATGCGAAAGCATAATCAGGATTTCCACTCACGTTTCTTTTATATTCTAAGTTTCCCTGTACGATTATTCCATCTATTTCATATTCTGATTCTTGAATATTATAGAGTAGATTTTCTAACAATTTTTCCGAACTCAATTCTTTCTCAGTAGTAAAATTCACAACTTTAAAACCGAGTTCTTTTAACATTTCTAGTTGCTCTTGTGGTTTTGGAAGTGTATTTTCTCGAACTATTTCATATGCAATAAATTCAATATCAGTTAGTCCACTTCGAATAGTTTTTGAACCTATTCTACCGGCAACCATGTTTCTAGGATTCGCAAATTCGTCAGCATACTTCATTTTAAAAGTATTTTTATTCATGATAAGTTCACCTCTAACATAAATAGTTTCTCTCAATTTTTTTGGAATATTTTTAAAATATGGTGCTAAATGTGATATATCCGAACCTCTACTACCATCTCCACGTGTATATAATTTAATTTTTTTATTCCTAAATTCTAATAGACATGAGATTCCGTCCAATTTATTTTCAATTATATATTCTTCGGCTTTATTTTTATTTAACCATCTTCTTAACGAGTCAGATGATCCTTCATATTTTATTTTATTCATAGAACCTAACCAAAATGGCAAAGAAACTTCGTTATCAGAATCTCTAATTTTTGCACCAATTGGAGGAACATATTCAGGATCTCTTTCTTGTAAATAATCTTTCAGAATATCATATTTATAGTCATCTAGTCCAGTTTCCGAACCAGTATTATAATATAGATCATCAATATACAGTTTTATTTTATGCAGGAAATATAAATCTTCGTTAAATAATTGTTTTTCAAAATCATTAATTGATATATTATTCAAATATTTAATTTTTGTTTTAATTTTTGATTTATCATTTAATCCTAAATTTGAGTGTGTATACATCTATTATTTTATTATATATAATCTTTTTAAAAATCTGAATATTATAATATTTGTAGACTAAATTAAAAAATATGAATAACTTCACCTGGAGTATTTTCTAACGTTGGCGGTACTAATTTTTTAAAATATATATGATATACTACATCTGGAACAGGTTTTTCTCGTAATTTATTATATCCATGACCATTTACTAGAAAGTAGAGTACTTTAATATTATAATTATATTTCAGTGCTTCCTTATAGTATTCTTCTCTATTCTCCTGACTTGGATTAGTAGAATCAATAACTATAGACTTTCCAGTTTGTAAAGATTTGATAATTTCTTTAAATAATTTATTTTTCGTACCAATTTTATCTTGTTCTATAAGTATATAATCACTTAAATGTTCTTTATAATAAGTACTTTTTCCAGATCCTGGCATACCAACAAATATAATTAATTCTTTTTTAAGATTCTTAGGTAATGAAATATTTTTATTAGAACCAAAAAATTCTTCTGGTGATTTAATTTCTACATTAAATCCTAATTTTTCTCCAAATAATCTATCGCTATCTGAAAAATCTTGAGGTCTACCTAAAGCATCTCCTACAAAAAAAACTTTTTTAATGCTCTTATTCAAATTTTTTGTAAATAATTTCCACATTCCAATTTCTGGTTTTCGATATTCATCTTTTTCAGTTGCAATATAAACATAAACAGGTAACCTCAATTTTCGCACAAAATTGGCAACTCTATCAACTTTCTTCTGTTTTTCATTTTTTGATTTAGCATATTGGTTTGTAAATACTACAAGTGTATATCCAAGTTTTAATGCTTTTTCTAAAAGTATTCTTCTTTCGGGTAAAACAAAGATATCATCTGATTCTTTAGGAAATAAATGTTTTTCATTATAAGTTAATGTCCAATCTAAATCAAATGCTGCTACATAATCAAATTTTTTTACATTTGGTTCACAATAAAAAACAGTATCAAATTTTTTAAAATCTATTTCTTGTTCGTAATTTATATTTATATTTTTTAATGCTAAACAACCATTCTTGATATTTTTTATACATTTTAAAAATTCAGGATTAACTATCATTTTATTTAATAACTATAAAAATTATTAAATATTTTTAATTTTCAAAAACTAATTAATGAGTAGTTTCATTTTTACATTTATTGGCAAAGAAGAAGATTAATATATTAACAATAACTGAAACAACACAGAAGATAATTAATATTTCGGGTTTCATTTTTTGTTTAGAGACTAATAAACCTCCAATAATAAGAGATAAAACAGCATGTACGATAGCTAAAATAATGACGATGTTCATTAATGTTTTGTGA
>JACCDX011350806.1_pt1 | contig 17802 bp, 18 predicted proteins | sample 7449681 | NCBI WGS metagenome assembly JACCDX01 (sample SAMN15323450, study PRJNA562643) | freshwater metagenome | isolation source: river surface water | place: USA:Blue River Watershed | collected 2017-08-18
ATTGCAATTGCTACCCACACCGGTGGAATGATCATTTGCCGTTCAGCACCATCAGATAGTCCACTATCACCTTCGCCACATTACTGTCTACAGGCGCGCCATATTTCTCCACCATCTTGTGTACTTCCGCCTCCCATGTGGCACGCGGAAACGGCGGTTGTGCAGTGATATACTTCAGCGAATGACAAATGCCGCAGTAGGATTCGAACTCTTTCTTTCCCGTTCCATCGGGCAGCGATACATCCTCAGGAACAATGGTCATCTCTGTGACCGAACCGTTCTGTACAAAAGAGTGTTTAGGTGCTGTGGCTATCGGCTGCGCAGGCACTGCCGGCTCCTTACTGCCACAGCCGTACCCTGCCGCAACAATGCTGCACAGTATCAACAAGTGGTATTTTCTGCTTTGCGCCATTCGTCTATTTTGCAGTTATGGTGATACGTTCTATAAACCCGCGTGCATAACCACTGCGGTTCCACTGTTTATCGGGTTGTGTATATCCTTTGGCATCAGTGGCGCGCACACACAGGTGGTGATTCCCAGCTGCCGGCGTCCAGCTATACTTCCACCGCCTCCACGAATATTTGTCTATTACCGGGTTCAGCGTTGCGGTATTCCAGGTGCGGCCACTGTCGGTAGAGATATCTACCCTTGCAATGCCCGACCCGTCGTTGAACACGAGCCCTTCCATTGCCAGCGGCTCGCCCGCTTTCACTTCCTTGCCTTCATAGGGGTCCACAAATATTGAGTGCAGCCTGATGGCAGTAAGCGGAACGGTTTCTTTGGCAAGCTTATCGGGTTGCTCGCTCATAGATGGGTCCTTGGTGATGCGGTATGCTTTCTCCATCCAGAACCCTTTGAACTTTTCGGCGGTCACGTCTATGGTCCCCAACGCGCCTACCCAGTAAGACGCATACCAGCCCGGCACCACCAGCTTCAGCGGAAAGCCATTGAGCATTGGTATCGGTTCGCCATTCATTTCATAGGCTATCAGCACGTTGCTGTCAAGCGCGTGCGCGGTAGTAAGCGATTTTACATAGGCGGCTGTGCCAGGCAATACAGGTTTGTCCATGCCACAGAATGCCACATCTGCGGCACCCGCTTTCAGGCCGGCCATACGCAGCACATCGCGCAGGCGCACACCCTTCCATTTGGCGTTCCCCATAGCACCGTTCCCCCACTGACTGCCCGGCACTTTCGGGTCAAACGTGGAGCGCGAATTGCCCGAGCAGATGCACAATGCCACCATACTGTCTGCCGGAAACTTCGTACGCAGGTCGTTCATAGAAAGCGCCAGAGGTGTGTTCACTGCGCCCTGTACCCTCAGCCTGAAAGTGTCGACGTCTATGCGGGTAACGATCTGCGCAAGATGCCACCGTACAAAGAAGTACTCATTAGGTGTTATATCGTTCTTAAACACCTGCAACGGCGTCTCAAGTTGCGGTGCCCTGTCGGTAAGCATCCGCATGGGGGCCTTCTGCGGATAACTCACCAGGCCATCCGTTGCCGTATCCTTCATGATATACGGATTGGGCGGATAGTCGCAGCCGGCAAATGTCAGAAGCAATACGCCCGCTGTCGTTATGTAAAAAAATATGCGTTTCAATCCGGAAAGTGTGTGTGCTCCGCTTTGGGAAATTCGCATAAATTTAGCCAATAATTAATTACATATTCCTTCATTCCAAACAGATCGTAATGAAACTACTCCAATTCATCCCTGTAGCTGCTGTAATGATAATTGCCGCTTCATGCGGTGGTGGCTACAACACCGCAGACAAAAACCCCTACCAGTCTGGTGATGCCCCGGTAGCCACAGCAAAAACAGGCGAAAGCCTCTACAAGACCAATTGTGCATCCTGCCACATGGCCGGCGGAGAAGGGATAGACAAAGTATATCCGCCCCTTGCTCATTCCGACTACCTCAAAGACAAGACCAAGGCCATTCATCAGGTCATTTATGGCAGCAGCGGCGAGATAATGGTGAACGGCAAAACATACAACAACACCATGCCTGCGCAACAACTGAATGATGAAGAAGTTGCAGCAGTGCTCACCTACGTATATTCCAGCTGGGATAATGGCGGAGGTACCGTTACGGCCGAGGAAGTAAAAGCGGTTAGGGCCGCCAAATAGACCCCGACCAACTTATTGGTCCTTTTTCTTCCTGAGTAGCATGTCGGTCCACTTGCCGTCCATGAAGGGGCGCTCTATGAAGTAATAGAACACCGCGCTCAGCAACAACACCGGCACCAGCAACAGACCCAGCTGAAACAGCATATTGATGAGGTAGCTATCCCCTACCTGCAGGCCCATGGTGTACCGCCCGAAAAAGGAGATGATGGTGTAGTGCACCAGATAAACAGAGTAGCACATGCCGCCTATTACCGGTATGGCGCCCACGCTGAAGATCTTTTTGATCGTGTCATTCTTTAGTACCGCGTAATAGAACAGCGCTATTGCAAACGGAAACAGCACGCGGCATACAAAAAGGATATCGGGACGTACGGGGGTGCCGTGCTCTTTTATCGGCAGGTACAGGATAGCGATCAATGAGGCGAGCGCCACAGGTATCATCCACACCTTATTGAATAGTGTGGCCATAGAGTTACTCACGTATAGATCGGCCAGCAGAATGCCCATCAGGAAGTATTGCACAAACCCGTACAACGTCAGCAGGCCCTCTTGTGCAGGCCAGATCTGTTGCAGCCACACCATAAGTATGGTGACCACCACTATCAGCAACCTTCTGGCAACAACGGGCAGTGTCAGCACCCTGAACAACAACGGCGCCAGTATGTAGAACTGTATCTCTATCTCCAGCGACCACGCCACCACTGTCAGCAGCGGCGTATGGTGAAAAATGAACCCGTGTGCATATACCAGCGATGCCCCCCAACTCGGCAACAATTCCGAAGCCGGCCGCACCTGCATCAGCAGTTGCAATACCAGCAGGCCGGTCATGGCAATGATGTAGGGTGGCTCCAGTCGCGTCACGCGGCGCAGGTAGTACTTCTTCAGTTGCACCTTCTTTTCGCCGCCTATGTATTGTTTGGCAAACGGCAGGCAAAGGATGAAGCCGCTCAGCACAAAGAACAATTCCACACCACGGTCGCCATTGGCAAGCAGGGTATCCAGCAGGGGGTAGTTGTTGCGGTCGGCATATACAGCGGTAGACTTGGCTATAAAGTAGCCGTGTGCATGAAAAAAGATGACCAGAATAATAGCCAGAAAACGGATGCCATCTATCTCTGGAAAGTATAACTGATTGCTCGTTATACGTCTTAGTTTGTTATAGATATTGATGGCCATTGTAATATTCGCGTCGCTGCACGGGTTTGAAAGCCTTTGGCAGCGGGGCAAATGTAAAAAGTATAAATTATAATCTACACTTATCAGATGGTTATCATCTGAAGTATTATGCACGTAAGCCCTTATTTTTGCCACCTGATGGATCAGAAGACGCTACTTGAAACCGTGACCGACCGTATTGTGCAGAACAACGAGTTACACACCCGCTGGCTCAACAGTTTGTCAATGATGGAGAACACCGGTGCCCGCAAGATCTCTCATTACGAAGACCCTGTGCACAGCGACATCACTGTGCTGAAGCACGCCGCCGAAGAAGCCCGTCATGCCTACTACCTGAAAAAACTGATAGGCAGGCTGAACGAGGACGCCTGTCCCGACTATACCTTTCCCCATCTGCTGGCACCTATTGAAACGCATCACTACCTCAACAGGCTGGATGTAGAGGCGAGCCGCTACCTCAAGAATAAACTGGGCCTTAGCGGTCGCGCCCTCATGCATGGCGCCTACCTGCTGGTCACCTATTCTATAGAGGTGCGTGCCGATATGCTGTATGGCATCTACCAGGATGCGCTCACCCGTTACAACTCGCGCGTGAATGTGAAGTCGATCATAGCAGAGGAAGAAGGACACCTTGCCGAGATGCAACGTATGCTGGTATCCTTTCGCCCCGACTGGCAAGAGCTGGCTGCCGATGTGATAGCTATCGAAGACGCCCTGTTCACCACATGGGCCAGCGCGGTTTATGCAGCCGTTGCCTGATGCATCCCTGCAATAGCGTACCTTTATGTAGCGGGCGCACCAATATTAATTTTGTGTGAAACCTGCATTACCAACCCTTTCGGGCATACCTTCAGCCCCGATTGAACATATTTTTGCTATCCGATATAAACATCGGACTATCAGCATTGTACCATGCACAGACAAACCAAACAAACCATCGTTCGCGACCTCAGTTGGCTGGCCTTTAATGCCCGCGTGCTGCAGGAGGCCAATGATGCCACCAATCATATTCACGACAGGCTGCGCTTTCTGGGTATCTTCTCCAACAACCTGGATGAGTTCTTCAGGGTGCGCGTGGCCACACTGAACAAGATGGTGCGCATAGGCAAGACGGCCAGGGTGCACATGGAAGCCAATCCCGAGAAGATATTGCGCAAGATCCAGCAAACAGTGATCGTGCAGCAGCAGGAGTTCGACAGCACCTATGCCGATGTGATACGCGAGATGGAGAAGCAGCACGTCTTCATCAAGAACGAAAAACAACTGAACGATGACCAGCGTGCCTTTGTGACCAACTACTTTGAGCAGAATGTACGCACGCAGATCATTCCGCTCATGATAGAGTCCATACCGCACATGCCGTTGTTGAGGGATAAGTCTATCTATATGGCGTGTGTGCTGGGCAAGGCCGGCGATGCCATGAGCCAGCGATATGCGCTCATAGAGATACCCACCCGAGTGCTGCCCCGCTTTGTCATTCTGCCGCCAACAGAGAAGGGCGAGAAGGACATCATCTTACTGGAAGACATTATCAGGTATAACCTGCCTATGCTGTTCGCGCCGTTCGGGTTCGACAGGTTTATGGCGCATATCATTAAGGTAACGCGCGATGCCGAGCTGGAGATAGACAACGACGTAAACACCAATCTGATAGACGAGCTGCAGCAGGGGCTCAAGAACCGCAAGAAGGGCCGCGCCACCCGCTTTGTATATGACCGCCAGATAGACGCTGGTCTGCTGCGTTATCTTGTAAAGCGCCTGGGCCTCACCAAGAAGGACAACCTGATACCCGGTGGCCGTATACACAACTTCAAAGATTTTATAGACTTTCCGTCTTCTATATTTAAGAGCCTGAACAAGCGACCTGCGCCATTTGTGCACCCGTTGCTGAAGCAGCCCTGCCGCATCATGGACGTGCTGGAAAAGCGCGATGTGATGCTGCACCTGCCCTACCACTCTTTCGACTCGGTTATAGATCTGCTGCGCGAGGCGGCCATAGATCCGTTCGTGCAAAGCATCCGCATTGCGCTATACAGGGTAGCCAAAGATTCAAAGATCATCAACGCCCTCATCAATGCCGTGCGCAACGGCAAGGACGTGACCGTGGTGCTGGAACTGAGGGCCCGCTTTGACGAGGAAGCCAACATGCGTTGGAAGACCTATTTGGAAGAAGAGGGTGTGAAGGTGGTGCTGGGTGTACCCAACATGAAGGTGCATGCCAAAATATGCGTGATCAAAAAGCGTGAGTTCAACCGCACCATACAATATGGTTTTGTCAGCACCGGCAACCTCAACGAGAACACCGCCAGGTACTATGGCGACCACACGCTGCTCACCACCAACCGCGCCATCATTGCCGATATCAACCGCATCTTCGACTATGTAGAGAACCCAATCCGCAAGGCCGGTTCGCTGAAGGCGTGCAAGACACTGCCGGTATCGCCGTTCAATATGCGGAAGGTGATGCTGGCCGGCCTCACCAAACAAATGAGACTTGCCGCGCGCAAGAAGCCGGCCGCGGCCATCATCAAGCTGAACAGCCTTGTAGATCAGGTGCTGATAGAAAAAATGTACCTGGCAGCCAAGACCGGTGTGCATATGCAGATGGTGATACGCGGCATCTGCTGCGCGCACACCTCGCCAAAATCATACAAAGGATCGCTGAGGGCCATCAGCATTATAGATGACTACCTGGAGCATGCGCGGGTGATGGTGTTTGGTGCCGGTGTCGACAGGCAGGTGTTCATCTCGTCGGCCGACTGGATGGTGCGCAACCTGGACCACAGGGTGGAAGCTGCCTGCCCCATATACGACAAAGAGATACAAGACGAGTTGGTAGAAATTCTGAACATACAGCTTGCAGAGAACGTGAAAGGGCGTATCTTAGATAACGAACAAAGCAATACCTATGTGCAGCGGGAGAAGAATGAGCCAATGGTCCGATCGCAGGAGGCTATCTACAAATACTTACGGAATAAAACCTACGAATAATGGTTCTTGCGGCAATTGATATAGGATCGAATGCCGCCCGCCTGCTCATCAGCGAAACGTCGGTGTATAAGGATGGTACTGTTGACTATACCAAGCTGTGCCTGTTGCGTATTCCGCTCCGACTCGGCTTCGACGTGTTCGACCGCGGGTTTATATCAGACGAACGCAAACACCGGCTTATAGAGACCCTGAAAGCTTACAAGATATTGCTGGGTGTATATAATGTAGAAGCCTACAAGGCGTTTGCCACATCGGCAATGCGCGACGCCAGCAACGGCCCCGAGATACTGACCGAGATACTGGACCAGACCGGCATCAGGGTGGAGATCATAACCGGACAGCAGGAGGCAAGCATACTCTACGAGACACATATTGCCGAGCGACTGGGCAGCAACAAGTCATACCTCTACATAGATGTGGGCGGTGGCAGCACCGAGATCTCGCTGTTCGCCAAAGGACAAACGGTCTTCAAAGAATCTTTCAACATAGGTACCATCCGTATGCTGCGCGACAAGGTGACCGAAGAGCAGTGGGACCGCATGAAATGGTATATAAAGACCTATACCCGTGGCTACCAACCGGTAGAGGCTATAGGTACCGGTGGCAACATCAACAAGATCTTCTCCATATCCAAGCGTAAAGAAGGTAAGCCGCTATCGCTGGAACTGCTGAAAGACTATTACAAAGAACTGAGCAGCGCCACTATGGAAGAACGCAAACATCTGTACCAGTTCCGCGATGACCGTGCCGACGTGATAGTGCCCGCGTTGCAGATCTATACCTCCATAATGCGGTGGGCAGAGGCCGATGAGATATATGTACCGAAAGTGGGTCTGGCCGATGGTCTGATAAAGGTGTTGTATAACGAGCGCAAGTAACACTGTTATACATAGCTGCTTCTTTTACGTTTCCCTGTTTGACGTACGTCTCCGCCATTTCGGTTGCCGATCTCAGGATTGGCTCACCCGAATTTCCGTGCCATGTCTCTTAAACATGCTATCATATTTGCCTCTTGCCCTTGCCGTCTGCTCTCTGCCCCTCTTAGCATCTACCCGGCGGCATCAATAACCCAAATGTCTTATGGTTTGATCTCTATAACCGTGCCTATCTGGGTATGCTCGAAAAGATCATCGAGCTCGGCATTTGTGATGGCAATGCAACCAGCCGTCCAGTCTGCCAGATGTTGAAACCGACCTATGAAACCAAGACCATTTTGCAGGCCGTGTATTTTAATATCTCCTCCGGGTGATCTGCCTAGCCGTGCAGCATTTGTTTTGTCAAGTTCATTAGGATAGCTGACGCCAAGATTTTTGTGGTACCTGCTTTGTGTGGTCTTATCATTTATGTGATAAATGCCTTCAGGCGTTCTCTTATCTCCTTCAAACTGTTTGTGGCCAACAGGGTTGCCGCCAAGCGCTATGGTGTATGTAGCAAGAAGGGTGTCGTGCGCATACACTTCCATTTTACGAGCAGATTTGAGAACCATGATTTTTGTGACACGGCTGCCCGGTGATATTTTGTCAATAGGATACAGGCTGTATAACAACAAGCCGCAGACAAGTATGACGGGGAGGAAATATTTCATGTTGAAAGTGTTGTCTACGGCTGAATAAGTGGACCGTTTTTAATGCGGAACATCCGCTACTATGATCTGAAAATAAGAAAGTATAAGCAATGAAAGGTTAATTTAATACACCGTGCTGAAACATCGCCTAAGTTGTTGTCAGAACTAAGATTTATAGGATTTGAAGATTCTAGGATTGTGTGGTTGGGGTCTCGTCCTAAAAAAAGTTGACAGTTTCTAAAGATAGTCCTAAGGACAGTTGACAAAAATGGATTTATCCTGTATGTCGTTGACAAATTTAGCTAAGTCATCTGTCTAGTCCCCATGAAAGTTGACAGTTTTATAAAACAGTCTTTGTTGTGGTTCACATCTTTCCCGACGGGCTATCAGAGAGTAGCGATGAGTGATATGACCCAACCGGACAGGACGACCAGGCCGAGGAGTATACCGAAAATGGCCAGCAGTTTGTTGCGACGGAAACTGCGAAGACCGGGGATGCCGAACGCGATGGCCAATGCTGCAGGCAGGAAAGACAGTCCCATGCTGGGGAAAAGCAGGATAGCGGCCAGGCCGAGTAGCAACGATACGGTGCCGCGCCACCCGCTTTCGCGTCCTAATCGCTTGCCGGGTGCGGCAAATTGTGCGGCAGGACTGTGCTGCAGCTGTGAAACAAAGGGAACTCTCTGCTGTGCTGCCGGTGCTGTGGTTTGCGTGTTTATGACGATGGCCGCAGAGGAGGGCTGCTGCGATAGGGGAACAAACAACAGTGACAATAGGACGAAACAGAGAATGCGCATGGCAAAAGGTAGTTTTGGGGGGGTGAAGATATTAAACAGAATGAGGAATGTAAACATAGTACTAACAAGTGAATCTGATGCCCGCACGGGCGGCAGGTACTATGTGGAGAATGATTAACTTTGACGCACACATTTCACAAGGGGTTTTATGCAGGCATATCTGGATCTGGTTCAGCACATATTGGATACGGGCGTAGAAAAGAGCGACCGTACAGGACCAGGCACTATAAGCTGTTTCGGGTATCAGATGCGATTTGATCTGCAGGAGGGTTTCCCGATGGTGACCACCAAGAAGCTGCACCTGCGTTCTATAATACATGAGCTGCTGTGGTTTCTGAAGGGGGATACCAATATTGCCTACCTGAAAGAGCACGGAGTGAGTATTTGGGACGAGTGGGCGGACGCGAACGGAGACCTGGGGCCGGTATATGGCCACCAATGGCGAAGCTGGACGGGTGCCGACGGTAAGACGTATGACCAGATAAAGGATGTGCTGCACCAGCTGAAGACCAACCCCGACAGCCGCCGAATGATCGTGAACGCCTGGAATGTGGCCGACCTGCCGAAGATGAAGCTGAGTCCGTGCCATGCCTTGTTCCAGTTTTATGTGGCGAATGGCCGCCTGTCGTGCCAGCTATACCAGCGAAGCGCGGATGTGTTTCTGGGGGTGCCGTTCAACATAGCGTCTTATGCCCTGCTGACAATGATGATGGCGCAGGTGTGCGGGTTGCAGCCGGGCGAGTTTGTACACACCTTTGGCGATGTGCACCTGTATAGCAACCATGTGGAGCAGGCAAAGCTGCAGCTGACGCGTAAGCCTTTCCCGCTACCTAAAATGAAGCTGAACCCGGAGGTAAAAGACCTTTTTGACTTTAAGTATGAGGATTTTACGCTGGAAGGGTATGAAAGTCACCCGGCTATTAAGGCACCTGTGGCAGTGTAGGCCGGAAATAGAGGGGTAAATGAAATGTTATTTCGGACAATCTTTTTTAGTTTTAGAATAATAGCAATATTTTTGCATCAAACTTAAAATATAGACAATGAAAAAACATTTTCTTTTACTGGCAGGCGCAGCGGTGATCCTGGCGTCTTGCGGCGGTGAGAACAAAACCGAAGACGCAGGCCAGTCACAAGCACAGATCGACTCTGCAGTGAATGCACAGGTTGCAGCTAAAGAGGCTGAAATGGCTCGTGTACAGGACTCTACTCTGAAAGCAATGGAAGCTGAGAAAGCTGCTGCTGATTCTGCGGCTGCTGCTGAAGAAGCTAAGAAAGCCGGAGGTAAGAAATCTACCAAGAAGACTACCAAGGCTACACCACCAGCTTCTCCAACCACTCCGCCACCACCGGCTCAGGGAGGTCTGAAAGGACGTTCTGACAAGGCTCAGGAAAGCGGAACACCCGGAACTCAGTCTAAGCCATCAGGCGGCGGTCTGAGGGGTCGTTCAGATCAGGCTCAAGGTCAGAAATAATTTAAAACACTAATATTAGTAAGGGCTGCTCCGATCCGGGGCAGCCCTTATTATTTGGGGGAAGTGCAGAAAACTTGAGCGTACAAACACGAACAACCGCAAAAAAAGAAGGGCGCCTTTGGCGCCCTTCAATATCCATGAGGTAAAGCAATAATTACTGCTTAGCCATGTTTGTGAAAGTGTAGATGTTTGTTTCTGTGCTGTTCTTTTCAGTAAGAGTCATAGAACATACAGTAGCACTTACAGTACCAGTACCGGTATAAGTGTAACCGCTGGCAGTTGTAGAAGTGATAGTGAAAACAGAACCTGAAGTTTTGATGTCAGACAGCGTGATAGGCAGTGTAACCAATGGTGCGCTAGTGTTGTCTTTCAGAACGATCTCCATTTTAGTGAGGTCTGTACCAACTGTAGAGAATGTAGCCCTCCAGCCAGTGTAAGTGCTTGCAGGAGTTGCGTTGTCGGTACCGTTACCGATGTATGTGTTAACGTAGGTAGTCCTGTAGATAGTTTCGCAATTAGTACCACCAACACCAGTTGGACAAGTACAAGTACCTTCGCTACAAGTACCACCATTCTGGCAAACTACGTCTTTACATTCGTCTTTTGTACAAGATGTGTACAATACTGCGCCAAACGCGCTTACAGTCAGGAATGCACTCAGGGCGATGTTTTTGATCGATTTCATATCCGGTTTTTTTAGTTAAGTGAATTTATTTGTGCAAATGTAAGATGAATTTCTGAAGAAATCGGTTATATAAACCAACTGATAACAAAAATAGGGTGGGTGAGGTGGAGTGTATTTATTCCCTGTTGCGAAAAAGGTAGATGGATAATCATAATACAATGCGAGTGGCCGGGATGCTGATGGTGGTAAGGCAGACCCCGGTGAACAGGAGTGACACTTAATAATACTGCGATGAGGTCGGTAATGCAACAAACATAGCAATCGTTTGTTATTTTGCTGCCCAATTGCCGGCAACATATATCTGTCCCCACCAACTGATGAGACAAGCCCTTTTGCAACTATTACTGATACTGACTCCGTTTGTGAGTGCCGGTGCGAGCAGGAACACCTATGATTATACGGAGAATTGCGCCAAAGCCTATAACCACTTTATGGCGCTGCGACTTGCGGAGGGGCACACATTGATACAGCATGAAATGAGGACGGACCCGAAAAACCTGATGGCGGCTTATATAGCTGACTATGAGGACTGCATATTGCTGCTGGTGAACTGCAATGTGGCGGATTACAAGAAGCGGGCTGAAGGAATGGACAGAAGGCTGACACTGCTGGAGAGCGGGGACGCTTCTTCGCCGTGGTATCGGTTCTGTAATTCGTGGATGTATCTGCACCGGGCGATTGTGAATGTGCGTTTTGGTGAGCAATATAAAGCGGCCATGAACTTCAGGCGGTCGTTCGCGTTGCTGAAAGAGAATCAGCGGTTGTATCCGGCTTTTGAGTATAATAATATAATAGCCGGTCTTCAAGAGGCGGTGGTGGGATCGTTGCCGGGTAGCTATAAATGGCTGGCATCGGTTTTTGGTATGAAGGGTAGTGTGCGGAAGGGTACTGAAAAGCTGGGTGCATTTGTGAACAGCCATAACGCGACGCACCCGTTATATACGGAGACGATGTTGTATTACCTGTACGCGCGTTTTTATCTGCTTGCAGAGCAGCAGGAAGTATGGGCTACACTGACGGGGCCGAAATTCAGCACAGCGGACAATCTGCTGAACGCGTTCGTGAAGACTAATATCGCACTGGATCTGCGGCACTCGGACGAGGCGTTGGAGACACTGAGGGAGGCAGCTAAAGAAGAGAGATATTTCAATTATCCTGTTTTTGACTATCAGTATGGGATGGCCTTGCTAACCAAGTGCGACACCAACTGTGTGCGGTATTTTGAGCGGTACCTTAAGAACAACAAGAGTGATATTTTTATTAAGGATGCGTGGCAGCGGATGGTGTTCGCGTGGCATGTGGCGGGAGTGAGCAACCGTGCGGAATATTGCAGGAACCAGATATTGAGTCAGGGAACGGCAAGGCTTGACCCCGATAAGCAGGCGCAGCGATTTGCTGAATCGGGGATGTGGCCAAACAGAACGTTGCTGCAAGCGCGACTGCTAATAGAAGGAGGATATTATGAGAAGGCACTGGGTCTGCTGCAAAAGATAGGTAAGGCGGATATGCAGACGCAGCCAGACAAGGCTGAATACAGTTTCAGACTGGGGCGTGTGTATGAGGAACTGGCTAAGCGCCCCGGCAGCGGTTTCAAGTATTCGGATGCGTTGGCCCAGTATAAGGACGCGATGAAGGAAGGGAAGGACAGGAGTGAGCAGTTTGCCGCGAGGGCAGCGCTGCACATAGGCAAGATATATGAACTGCTGGGTATGAACAAGGAGGCAACACTGGCCTACCACGAATGTCTGGATATGCCATCGCACGACTTTCAGAACTCGATAGACCAACAGGCGAAATCGGGGTTGAACAGGATAGAGTGGAAGGAGAAGGCTGGGAAGGAATAGCCCCAAGACACATGGGTAATTGTGATAATAGTCTCAAAAAAATTGCCGGAGACTTCGTTGATAATTTTTACCTGTTCAAAAATTTCAGTCTTTAATGCATAGGCGATTGATATTGCATGGCTGATGTAGGAAATTGCTCCCAAAATTTTTCTGTGATAGTACTGAAAATGCTGTGTGACATGACCACCCGGTTGTGTGACTGAATCGTGTTTTTGGGGTATGAGATAGCGTCCGGAATTTTGTGGCATGAAAGAGGGGATGAAGGACGATGCTACCAAGGAGCTTGCGAGAATATTGTATACAGAAGGATACAAGACAGTGACGGAGATAGCAGAAACACTGAAGGTGAATGTGCGAGAGGTAAGTGAATGGGTAGATGCCGGAGGATGGGCCGAAGTGAGGCGATCGATGGCGGGATCGAAGCAGGAACAACTGAAGCGGCTGTATGAAATGGCGGAGCAGATAAACAACAGGATGGTGACGGGAGATGAACAATCGTCGAAAGACATAGACCTGCTGATGAAGTATGTGGGAATGATAGGAAAACTGGAGAGTGAAGACAATCTGTACCGAACAATAGAAATGGCCGAAGACTTTTTGAAGTGGCTGTATAAGAAAGACAGAAAACAGGCGCAACACTATGTGACGATCTATGACAACTATATAAAGGAACTGACCACCCGCCAGCCCCTATAAACCTAAAACATGCGCGACCGCGTATGTGACCATGAAAACAAAAAGATGAGTGTGAAGAGTGAACGATTGCAGCAATGGCAACGGCTGACGCAGCTGATAACCAATGAGACGCTGACCGATGAAAGCGAGACAAAGGAAGAAATTGCAAAGAGAGTGAAGCGGCTGGAGAAGGACCCTGAAGCGTGGTTTGCGTATTATTTTCCATCGTTCAGTTATGCGAAGCCGGCTGAGTTCCATAAGGAATCGACGAGCAGGGTTCTGCAACATGAAGAGTGGATGGAGGTGCGCATGTGGAGCCGGGAACTTGCCAAGAGTACGCGCACGATGATGGAGGTGCTTTTCCTGGTGCTGGCGGGACATAATGCCCGCGAGAAGGGGAAACGACTGAAACGCAAGACAAAGAAGAAACGCTGCGTGCTGCTTGTGAGCAATAGTCTGGACAACGCGACGAGGGGCCTGATGCCTTACAGGGCGAACCTGGAATTCAACAAGAGATTGTTGCAGGATTACGGACAACAGAAGGGCAGTATGATGTGGACCGCAGGTGAGTTTGTGACCGAAGGGGGAGCATCGTTCAGGGCGGTGGGTGTGGGCCAGAGCCCGAGGGGTATGCGGAATGAAGAAGTGCGGCCGGATATGTTGCTGTTTGACGACGTGGATACGGATGCTGATTGTCTGAACCCAGAGCTGGTGGCGCAGAAATGGCGCTGGATAGAGGAAGCGGCAATAGGTACAAGATCGGTATCGGCGGCAACGACCATTATATTTTGTGGTAACAGGATATCGATGGATTCGTGCATACAAAGAGCAACTGAAATAGCAGACCATACAGAGATCGTGAACATAAGGGATAACGCAGGGAGATCGGTATGGAAGGAGAAGAACAGCGAAGCTGACATAGACAGGGTGCTGAGCCAGAAGAGCTTTGCGGCGCAGCAGAAGGAGTATTTTAATAATCCGGTGAAGGAAGGTGCTGTGTTCGGGGTGCTGCCGTACAAGGCGATGTTGCCAATGAGTGATTATGAGTTGCTGGTGTGTTATACGGATCCGTCGTACACGACAACCGGAGATTACAAGGCAACCGTGCTGGTGGGAAAGTGGCGCAACGAGTTTCATGTGATCAAGTGCTTTGTGGCGAAGGCGACCACAATGGAGATGATAGAGTGGCACTACCTGATGATGGATGAAGTGGGTGGGGCAACTTGTTTTTATCTGATGGAAGATGTGTTTCTGCAGGATATGCTGATAAGGGAGGTGAATGCAGTGGGTGTGCAAAGAGGAAGGCATGTGCCCGTAATGCAGGACAGAAGACAGAAGGGGAATAAATACATGCGGATAGAAAGTCTGCTGGAACCAATGCTACGAAACGGGTACCTGTACTTTAATGAAGCGGAAAGACACAATCCGCACATGAAAACGCTGGAGCAGCAATTTGTCTCGTTCGGGCCGGGAAGCAGGGCGAATGATGATGGCCCCGACGCAGTAGAAGGCGCAGTGTGGCAGTTGATATCGCGGACGAAAACAGCGAATGAGCTAAAGGGCATTGCGCATGGTGCAAGGGTAAATGACAAGAGATACTGATGACGGATAATAGCTGAGAAAAAAGGAAAATGAACAAACGAAAATTATGAACTTTGTGACCTACCCATAAATGAAACCAGATAATGAGTAAGGTACTTCTTGCAACAATACTTATGCTGAGCGCGCTAGCCGGATATGGCCAGCAGAAAGATAAAGACGACCGAAAGGAAGCAACTGAGGAAAGGAAGGCTGCTAATAAAGACAGGGTGGACTATACTGTTTTCAGGCGGCAGATACTGACGCTGACCGAGTTCAGTGATGAGCGAAGGAAACTGGCTCAGCTGAAGAGTGACGGCAAGGGTATAGGCAAGATCTACGCGGTTGTGGATTCGACCAACGAGCAGCCGGATGATAAATTTCTGAAAGGGTACATTCAGTTGGTGATGGGCGACAACACTGCGAATGTGTATGAACTGACATTTGACAGGAACCTGAAGCGTATAATATTGGTGCGCCCAACAGGAGAACAACTGGAGGTGGAGAAAGCAACACCCGCACCCCGCAGACCAACAGCAGCAAAGCCACCACTGAAAGCCAAGCCCAAGAAAAAGACAGGTGATGAAGACGAAGAAGAAGAGGCAGAAGAGGAAGAGAACGACGAAACCGAAAAGCCGGTGCGGGGGAAGAAGAAAGAAAAAGAGGACGAAGAATAAGCTAAACAATAAGTAACCTATAAACCATGCCAATCATTACACCAACTGAACTGGATACGCATCTGTATCCGGAAGTGACAGCCGCGCTGACGCGGGACGACAATACCATTCTAAGCAGAGCAATAACCGCCGCTGAACAGGAAGTGAAACTATACCTGGGCAAGTATGACCTGACAGCATTGTTCGGGACGGAGAGTGAAGCGCCGACTGTTGAAGATGAGTTGCTGAAACAACTTGTAAAGGATGTGGCCTGCTGGCATTTGCTGCGCCTTTCTAATAACGGAACTGAGATATCAGTGTTCAGGACGGCTTATGCGGACGCATTGAGCACGCTAAAGAATATTATGAGCGGTATGGCTATGCCAGCGGGGTGGCCGTATGCAACACCCTCTACAACTGAACTGCCGGACGGTAACGCCGTGAACTGGAGCAGTAACGAGCGCAGGAGCAACCACTACTAATGATCAGACGAAAAGCCAGTCGCCGAAGTGTTTGTACAGAAACAGCACGAGCGCGAATACTGTGTATAGAATAAGTGTAGTATGACTGTGATTCTTTTTTGCATCCTTGGCGACAGTCTGCGCGTTTGGTGTGAGCCAATATGTGATGCCGATGAAAAGAAAGACGGTAGCAAAAGAGATGGGGAAGCGGAAGAACATAAGTGCCAGTGAGGCGAAACTGAAAAGGCCCTGAACCAACAGAACGAGGCCGTTCACTATTATGTAGTTCATGGCGCTAACGTAGATAATGCCGCCAATGTATGCCGGCATTTTGGCTCCTGTAAGCTTGAACATCCAACTATAAAACTCCGTGAGTATCCTTCTCATTGATCGAGATCACTTATGAAATAATTTGTTTTGGAATTGTTAGCGGGTGGGGTGTTGTAAAGATAATGTATGCAAACAGCAGATGCAAGGAAATAGAAAATTAAAAATTTATGACCAGAAAGGAAGACAAGAGTAAGTCGATCATAATCAATGAAATAAATGTGCGGTCGGTGGACAGGGGCAAGAAGGACATAGCGTGGTGGCGCGCTGCGCTTACCAGCGCGGAGTCGGTGAGCCACCCGAACCGGAGCCGGCTGTATGACCTGTATGAGGAAATAATGCTGGACGGGCACCTGACGGGCGTGACGAGTAAGAAAGTGAATGCGGTGCTGAATAAGGTGATCCGCTTTGAGCGAGACGGTGCCCATGTACTGGAGATGGACGAACTGATAAGGTCAGAGGGGTTCAGGGAGGTGGTGAAGACCATAGTTGAGACTTTGTTGTGGGGGATATCGGGGATTGAGTTTCTGCCGGGGCCGGAACTGGCTTTTCATAAGATACCCCGAAAGCATATAAAGCCTGAGCGTGGTATCATATCGTATGAACAGGGCGGACAGGACGGGATAGCTTATGGGGGTGTACCCAATATATGGGTGATGGGTGCGCCGAATGATCTGGGATTGTTGTTGAAGTGCGCGCCGTATTGCCTGTACAAAAGGGGAGGCCTGGCAGACTGGGCACAGTTCATAGAGCTATTCGGGCAGCCTGTTCGGGTGATCAAGTATGATTCATATGATGAACAGACGCGGGTGGAGCTGAGGAAGATACTGGATGAAAGTGGAAGTTCGCTATCGATGATGATACCGAGGCAGGCTGACTTTGAAATAAAGGATGGCAAGCAGGCCAATAGTGATGGCGGGCTGCAGCTATCGTTTGTGAAGGCGCTGAATGAGGAGATATCTGTAACCGTGCTGGGCAACACAGAGACGACGAATAGCAGCAAGAGCGCAGGATACGCCCAGAGTAAAATTCATCAGGAGCAGCAATTTGAGATAACGAAGGCTGATATAGCCTATACAGCATCGATGCTGAACAGCAGGCAGTTTTTGAGTGTGTTGCGGTCGTATGGGTATGAGACGGATGGCGGCAGGTTTGTATTTGCCAAAGAAATGGATGTGGAACAACTGTATAAACGCGTAGCGATTGATAAGGAGTTGCAGGCTATAGTGAACATACCAAAGGAATATTGGAGCGAAACCTATGGTGTGCCTGTGAAAGAATAGGGACATGAAAAACAGAAAAACTGAAAAGAGATGAATTCGCCATTTTCTAGATTATTGACAGCCATGCAGGAGCAGATAGGGGCTGTGGTGCCTGAGATAGCCTGTGTGGACCAGGACAGAGGGCAACTGAACACGAAGGGTCGGCCCGCGGTGCAATGGCCG
>JACCDX010977088.1_pt1 | contig 17793 bp, 25 predicted proteins | sample 7449681 | NCBI WGS metagenome assembly JACCDX01 (sample SAMN15323450, study PRJNA562643) | freshwater metagenome | isolation source: river surface water | place: USA:Blue River Watershed | collected 2017-08-18
CAAAATAGAACTTCATACTAAATGAGTAACCGTGAATTAGATTGCAGTGGCTATCGGCTCGCCACTGGCGATAAGCACATGGAAACGCATCGTGGTATTCTTTTGTGCTGGTGTATTTGTAAACTACTGGTTGCATTTTTGTCCTCCTATGGCATTGTAGCATAGGCAGCAGAGTTTGTATAGCGGGATGATGCCGGACAGGCCGCTGAACAAGTATTTATGGCGCTAGTTCACGCTCTTGACGTTCCATAACCTCTTTTAGATTGTGATTGGTAATGATGTCATTAAACTTAAGAATGAACATGCTAGCAACGCTGGCATCTTCTCCCATGAAGTGTAATCTAGTGCCACCTTCCCCATTATGATGGTGATGGCACTTTTTACCTCGGCCATATGATACATAGGCCTGTTTAACTTCCTTACCTCGGCTGTTCCAATATTGATCATACTTAACAGTACCGCCTACTAGATCATACCACTCAATGACTTCGTCATTGAGTTTTGCAACATCAATCCATATTGCGTAGGTAACTGTACACCCTGGGGGTAATGAAATCATTTAGCATGTCTTTCTTTGAGGTATTGTTCCCATTGTACCCAGCGACCTTTACTCCAGAAACCCCACTCACGTTGTTTGGGCCCGGGCATGAACAAGGTCCAACAGGTCACGCTAGGATCAAGCTCAATACGATGATAAGAGCTAGCACTATTAGTACGAAAGTGTCCCGCGCCTCTCCACGTTGCGATTTCGCCAATTTTCTCTCCTTGACTGTTAAACTGTGGTATCCATTCATAGTATCCACCTTTAAGGATTAGAGTAGCGTAAGGCCATGGATGATCATGCACATCATCGGGATCTGACTTAAGAAACTTATGAAGAAATACATTAAAGGGAAACTTTGATCGTTCTTTGAGAAAGACATAGTAACGTTCTAAGTAAGGTTCGTCGTTTACACGATCCATTACAATACGTTTTCTTCCGTGGCGTTCAAGCCAATTGAGAATCCATTGTTTCATAGTTTCCCCTTTAAGGTGTTAGTCGTCGCGATCCATTTCAGTGGCTTCTTGAACAAGAGCAACCAACTGCTCGAGATTAGTAACCATAATCTTTACAGTCTTGTAGTCGTTTTCGATGTCACGGCCTCCAACTTCAATCATGTATCCGTTATCGTACATATAGACAGTAAAGGATTCATTTACTTTGGTTAGCTTATCACTGATACTGCTTACAGTTTTGCGTTTTGCGGTTGCCATTTCTTCATACTCCAATTTTAATTTGTCGAGTTCGTCAATTAGATCCTGTTCGGATAATTCTGGGGTTTTCTTTTTACGTGCCATTATCTTGGTGCAAAGTCTTGTTGCAGTTTGATGTTGTCAAAGAATTCTTTTTTCACGCTTTGATCGTCCTTAAAAGCTCCACGGAGTACTGTGGTCTGTGTAAGACTACTGTGCGCCATAATGCCGCGATTTTCACAGCATCCGTGCGTGGCTTGGATATAGACTGCAACGTCTGTCGAACCAGTAGCAAACTCAATTTCTCGAGCAATGTCCATGCAGAGCTCTTCTTGCAATGTGCCGCGACGAGCGCACCATTGAGCAATGCGCGAGTACTTTGATAGCCCAATGAGTTTGGGCCCAGCAATAATTCCAATGTACGCCACCCCCGAAACAGGTTGGTGATGATGACTGCACATGCTCTTGAGCTCACTACGGACCACGAGCATGCCGTCATATTTGCCTTCAGTGTCATTCGGAAACGCAGTTGCATTAGGCGTTGGTTCATAGCGTCCAGCCATGATCTCATAGAAGTACATTTTTGCAAGTCGGCGTGCTGTGCCTTGGCTGTTAGGATCATTTTCTCTGTCAATTAGTAGTCGATCAAGTACAAGTTCAAATGCTTCTTCGGCTTCGTCGATTAGTTGTTCTATGTTGTGGTCGTTAACGTATTCACTAATGTTATCTCCAGCCCAAAAGCGTTTTCCATCTCGTTGCATTTTAGCACGAAGATAGTTGCCTAAGTATTTTTCTTCTTGATATCCGCCATTGCCTGCCATTGCGTCCAGGCCTGTTTCTTTTTTATTTGTCAATTTATTCTCCGAGTTTAGGTCGAGGATGACCTTTAAGTAATTGTAATGTATTTAGACAGTGGAGTCAACAGTTTCGGTATTTCTTGTATACCATTTGTAAGCAGAATCAATGATGTTTCTGATATCACTATTAACGGGAGTCCACCCTAGATCCATTTTTGCTCGCTCATAGCTAGCAACCAGTCTATCTGGGTCGCCCTCACGACGACCTTGTACCATTAGACCCTTGAGTCCATATTTTTCGGTAACATACTTGACAATGTCAAAGTTGCTGGTGCCCTTTGCGGTACCGAGGTTATATACAGTGGATTGTCCCAAACCAGGCTTGTCAAAATAATGTGAGGCTCTAACGTGTGCTAGGGCAATATCCCAAACATGCACATAGTCTCTTATACAACTTCCGTCTGGAGTGTCGTAATCTGAACCGTACATGGTAAAATCACTGTTGCTAATAGCCGCTTCAAGTATACGAGCAACAATATGCGTAGCGTTAGGTTCTTGTCCTAAGTCATGTGTAATAGGCATAGCACCTGCGGCATTAAAGTATCTAAATACTACGCTGTCAATTTTGTGTGCGCGGGCGTAGTCTTTAAGGATAATTTCGGTCATTGCCTTGGTATTGCCGTAGGGACTAATTGGTTGTACAGCAGAATCTTCGTCAACGGGGAAAAATTTTGGCACACCATAAACACTGGCACTACTACTAAACATAATCAATGGTTTCTTGCTCATGTTTTTAACTACATTCAGCATTTTAATTGTTTTGCTGATGTTGTTATCGTAGTATTCTCCGGGGTTCAACATGCTCGGGCCAACTAGACTTGTTCCGGCACAATGCACAATGACATCGGGCTCTTCCATTAGCATAAAACTCAGTGCCGGATCACTGGCAAAATCGGCTCGTTGAAAGCCATCAATGTTTTTAAGAGTATGTGGACGATACTCTCTATCAATGATGACCACACGATTGCTTTCGTTGTCATATTTAAAAGCACGGGCAACATGGCTACCAATGTAACCACATCCCCCAGTTACAATAATAGTTTTACCCATTTGTTTTCTTTTTACGTGCGGCTGCTTTGGCTCGTACTGCTGGTTTCTTTTGTGCGAGTTCGTAGGCCTCAATAGCTTCGCGAACATCACGTGCAAGTGCCGCATGATCCCACTCCAATGAAGTGCGCCCGCTGGGCCATTCGATCACTGTTAGGTGACTGCCTTTGGTAACTTTAGGCTCTTGTGTGGTTGATTCTTCAACAACAACTTCTTTCTTTTTACGTGCCATTACTCGTCCCTTTCAATGTCAAATTCGCCCCAGGCCCAACATTCAGTGTCGGTTTGAACCCAACCCTCTTCTTCCCATGCGCTGTAGGCATCCTCATCCCATAGTTCTTCTAAACGCTCTTGTTCTTCTTCGTCCATGTCTTCGGGATACTGTACATCGCCGTACCAGCCATCGTCGAGGCTAACAAGTTCAACATTTTCGATGTTGTTGTCATGAGGACCATACATGTCCACGCTGTCAAGATCGTCGCTGCCTCCGGGGCATGCTACACGATCAAACTCAGGTGGGTTGTCGTCTGTTGTAGTAACAGCCCATGTACCCCAACGGAATCCACTAATACGAACAATAACTTGCCCGTCTTTTTCCCACATCTCGTGTTCTTCAACACTTTTCTTTTCTTTAGTTGATACTGTCCATTGTGCCATAATATTTCCTTTTAAACTGGGAAAGGCCACGACGCAGAGTTGTTAGGCGTCGGGGGATCCTTTAATTCAATGTTCTCTTGTAGTATTGTACCATCTTCTTCGCATAAGTCAACCTGGAATGGTGCATCAATAACAAGATAATCATCTTCAACTTGCCAATCGTGCTCGGCATCAAACAACCAAGCGGCACCTGAGCGTTCCCATTCCTTGTCGCCGTCGCCTTCTAAATAGCAACGTTTGATTTGTTCTTGCTCTTCTTCCGATATATCGTCACTGAACTCAAACCAACAGGCATGCTGATCATCTAACTCAGCACCCCACCCACAGTCTGTTTTAGCGTGGGCATGTTGGTCGCCTTTCCAAGGCAAGTTGACCGCCATGTCCTCTTCAACAAAGCCTTGACCCCAACGATAGTGATCGTCGATGTTGAACCAGCTGATGCTACCGTCGGCATTCTCCCGGAACATTTCGATGTGCCAGCAGATGCTTTTCTTTTCTAAAGGTTTAATCCTATATATTTTGCCCATTACAGTCCTTTTAGATTTTTTACCATTACGTATTGATCAAACAGCATGGCCAGTTCTGTATCGCCACCTGCGTACCAAACAGCGGCGGCTGTCATGCCTAATGTTTTTAGTTCGTCTTCAGTTAGAGTTGGGTACTTTTCTCTAGCCATAGATACCCAAGTCTCTAACGGAGAACTACGGTTTTCAATACTTTGACTCACGAGTGTAATTCCGGTAATCAGTGCTCATACGCAACCACCGCTCACCTGTACCTTCAATGATATCACAGATACGATCTACAGTACCATCGGTCCAGTTACTAATCTTACCCAAGTCTTGGTGTGGCAATTGTACAGCAGTATATAGTTTATCAATGGCATCTTCTAATGACCAAGGGATGTAAAGTCTATCGGGGTCGTTAGCAAAAGTCTCAGGGAAACTACGATAGGCAGGATACAACACATTGCAACCAAGTGTGTCTGCTTCTGACACAGTATTTGAAACCCAGTCTTGTAAAGCACAATTGAACAATACACGAGTATCATTGAGCAAGTTATAGTAGGCGTTTTTGTCTAGATCTTCATAGATTGTTAGCAGACCTCGTGCTTGTAGGTCTCTTGTACGCTTCATATAACTGTCGTTGTTGCTCTTTAGCTTGGCTCCACTAAACACACAAAACTCCACCGGCATATCTGCGCTGAATCTACGATTCCACAGTTCAATAAGATCCATGTAAAAGTCTGGTTGCTTTTCCTGGTCCCAACGTGCCGCAAAGCCTACACGCATTTTACGTTGGTCAAAAGGAATCAAATCGCCAACACGCTCACGAACTTCGCTCTTGCCAAATGCTAGTCCACTAATGTTGTAGATGGGACATTCCCAACCTGCAACCTTCATATGCATGACCATTTCTTCGTTGCTGGCAAGCACAGCACCACCGCTGTCACGTACTAGTTCGCAAACCATTTTTTCGTATAGTCCCATCCACTTACCCATACCCCATACATGAACAAAGTCATCAGGATCAATAGACTGTGCAAGACAACGAACAAAAATGCGAGGACGAAGATCGGCAGGTACTTGATTAATGATATATGGGAGGCTTTCAATTCCGGGCTGAAACATGTCTTCAAAGTAGATAACATCTTCACTGGTAACTTCTCCTGCTTTCATCATTTTAACAAGGCTCATTAGCTGACTCATACCAAAGTAACTGCGACCGTGTGCATCCAGCACCTGTCCGGTTACAATAGCTTTGTCATTGCTAAGTGTGTCGCCGGGCACGATAGTGTAATCAATACCTCTGCGCTTGAACACACGCTCATTCCACTCAGTTAGTTGTAGAGTATACCGTGCTTTGTAAGGCTCTAGGCCCATGTAGAATAGTTTTCTCATAAGGATGTTTTTATTTGTTTTCGAACAGATTCAGGCACAAGACTGTTTGGTGCTACTGACATTTTTGCAAGGTAGTCTTCTTTTTGTTTAGCCTGCCACCTTAGATCTTCGTCATAAGTTTGTGCGTAAACTCTACGCCCTGCTTCTTGTTGTTGATCTTCGATACGCTCAATCCTACGATGTAGGTTATGCAAATCTTCGTAGAGACGGCGCAGTGGTCCTGCGTTTCGGTCGCGTAGCCCAGCCTCTCTGCTTTCAGGGCGAGTCAGTACCACCATCATCATGAGACTGCGTAGCGCATTGATTACACGCTCGTCTTTACTGAGTAGAGCTTCGTCAAACATTTCAATGAAACGTTCAAGATCGAAGTCTGCTTGATCTTTTTCACGTGCGGCGCCCATGATTAACGAGTCCTAAAACTGTGCTGTGTGCGGGGACGGGGAATAAACGGACCGCGGTCGGTCTTGGGATATGGTGACCAATGGTCCTTAGGATGCTTGCCTGCTTTAACACGTTGCATCTCGCCCCAAGGGGTCTTTTCGTTGTATAGATGGCTTTCGTCGTAGACGTAGCCTTGCTTTTTACAGAACGCCAAATACTCGTCGAGGTCGTTGAAAATGTTTGTAACGTCTTTGCTCATACGAAAGTATTTTTGCAGGTGTTCATTTGCCATTATGTTTTTCCTTAAACATTAATAAGTTGTGGGAGGTGAGTTTCATATTTAATAAGTGCGCCGTTTTCACCATCTTCAGCGACTTCAATCCAAACAGATCTGTTCGGATATCTGGTAGCAATCTGTAGATACAGATCGTCTGAGATCATTTCGCATGATTTAAAGTTTAACACAAGAGTGCCGCCACTGTAAAGATTTTCGAGCCAACGCTTGAATTGGATAAACTCGATATCACGATCATTGTGGAACACGTCAATCCAAACACGGAAGTGAAAGATATGGCGGTGTGGCACGCCAAGGAAACTTACATCGTATTCGTCACCAGTGGCCAGTGCTGGATCTGTTGCAGCCGCTGGATACTTATGGATGCCTTCTTTGCGGAACGTAACCCAGATTTTACGATCAGCACGGTCCATGATTCTATTAACTTTTTCTCTTTCGTCTTGATTCATAATATAACTTTATACAAATAGTTTTTTAAATGTGTCCCTACTACCCGAGATGTTATGAATTTTTTTCATAGCAGTGTTGGGAATTCTCATCCTATACGAATTGTCGTGTCCGTACCCGTCAAATACTACCCATCCGTTTTTAGATTTAATTTCTTTTTGGTAATAACCATTTTCTTCGTTTTCGATTAATTGTTTTCTACAATCATCGTATCCTTCCTTGAGTCGGTCCTGTATATCGTCAATGTCCATGTCTACGAGTCGAACATCAGATACCTCATTAAAGACTGTATCGTAAGTTACTTGATTTTGATTTTGTAGCTTGGTATGATATCTAGTGTCTTTAAATGCTGGGGTATTAAGAATATCATTAATGGTCATTGATCCGACTGTATGATTTGCTGTGCTACCTTTTTTGCGAGATTTGTTATCGGTGTTGTATTCGGGAAGATCAATAATTCCGGTACGGTCAACTACGTGGCCATTTTTAATTAGTTGTTCCTCAACCCATTGCCCGGCTTCATAATCCTGTTTAAAAGTTGGAATAGGATCGCCTTTTTTAATGTTGTTTTTAATTACACTAACTCTTGCATTTTTCATTTTCTAACTTCGTCCTTTGTATATTTAGACCAATCAGTGAATACTGCTCTATCTTTTAAGTTGTGCAAGCTATGACACCAGACTCCGGGATTAGTTGCCTTGAAATCCCTGTCGTCTAGCTTAATTGTAGCATTATATCCCAATTGTTGTATATAGGGCAATTTAACCGAAATCATCGGAATAAATTTGTGGTGCTCACATAGCCCACTTTTCAACAGACCTTCAACGCAACTAACATCAACATCCAGTGTACATAGATAGTCTCGGTCCAGGAAATAATAAAGCATAGTCTCCCATTTGGCCCATTCTGCTCCATTGTTTACTGGCAGATTTGGGAAGCTCATGTTGGCACCAAAATAGATGTGCTCAATGTGAAGAGAATGATCCTCATAGGAAGCAAAATCATCTAACCAGTCCATTATCTCGGAGACTGGTTGTATTCCTACTACAAACAATGTTTTCTTACCGTATGCAGGAGTGTGTTCTACTTCAGTTCCGGTAAAGAACTTAACGTTGTCGTGTCCTTCTCTAATCATAAATCACCATCAAAAAGTTCGTTGTTAATAAGCGGTTTAGTTTTTTCTTTTTTAGCCGGCTTGTCTTTAGCTAAACTACCTTCGATTATAAAGTGTTTATTAGACATGGTGTTAGAATTTTTTGCCTTTTTACCCTTGAAGCCTCGGGTACCAACAATCTCCATCCAATAGCTATCGTACTTTTCGATAATGTCTTCGGCACTTTGTCTATCTGGGGCAGCAAAAACAGCTTCTACAATATCCTCAAACAATTCATGTGTTGGGGCACTATAGCGCATCATAGCAGGATGTTCACCGGCATCAAAGCGTCGGTTAGCTTCTTGTACAGCAGTCAAGTGCATCCAAACATTGTGACCCATTAGCAGTGCATAACTAAAACTGTCCCAAGAAGTCTTGCCTTCTTTGCCATTTTTGTTTACATCACCGGGCTTGTAGATGCAAATATCCTTCATAGTTAACATTGAACTAACCGGACTGTCTTGCCAGTTATCGTATATCTTGTCTTGAACTACGCCTTGTGCCCAGGGCCTTGTGTCTGTTGCGTATTTTTTGTTGTCTGCTGACGGCGCCATTCTGTACGACCACTTAGAATTGTGCTCAAACACGTTTTCAAAATAGACTTGCCCGTTCGCCGTTGCAAGGAATGGACTAGCGCAATCAAAACTAATAGTAAAATCAGGGTTGACATATTTTCTTACTGCCCTTTGAATAACAGTGAGCAACACAGCCCACTCTAATTTGCTTGTGCCCAAGAAGTGCATCCAATCATGCACGCCTTGCTGTAACAAGTTGTCGTAACGTAGTGCTACAAGTCGGTGTAGAATCAAGTGTACATCACACATATTCTGTCCACCCATGGCCCAACCATCAAAGTGCGTGTCGGGATACTTTGCGGGATCGCAGAAGTCTTTCATTTCCTGATACCATTCTTCTGCTGACGTATGATTGTCGCCTTGTAGAACGTTTAGGAACTTGGCACCACCGTTATTCTTTCCTTTACGATTTTTCATAAAGTACTCGTTATTGAACTTGGTAGCGGCTACTGCTTCGTGTAGTTCACCGATGCCGCAGGCCTTGCTGGCTTTCTTGTCATGGATAACCCAGGTAGGAATATCAAGAATCATGCCATAATCGGCAACATTATCTAACCAATTTAAAACCAATTCACGTTTCTTTTGTGCTCGAGGACAACCTGAGTTGGCACGCCAATCACCTTCCCAAAGACCCTTTGCAATCTGGAACCCGCCCGAGTCTCCGAGAATGAACGTTCCAGCCTCGCGATTGCGTACCATGTCTTCTGACCAATCTTGTTTGTTAAGGTCAAGGTTCGCATGACCCCCTGAGTAGAGAGACCACTTATATGGGAATAAAGCCTTATTGGAATTGAGCCAGTTAAGCTGCTCCATATCCGTAAGACCGTTAGGAAATCTCCCCGGATCGACATATTGCTCGTTCCTTTGCTTGCCTATGAATGTGGCATAGAATCCACTGATAGCCGGAAGAAAAACGGCATAGTCGTTTTGCTTGGCTGTTAAGTTATCTTGTTTATCTGTCATTGTGTTTAAAGAATAGTGCCGACAGCTTGCCAAAGGCCCCTACTATAGCAATACACAGTAGGAAACCCACAGCAACTTCAATTAAGCCTAATAGTAAGTCCATTATTTTGTTTGTGCAGGAATAATGTAGCTGTATTCTGCAATGCCTGAATCAACAGTGACCATTGCGGCACCTTCGTCGCTGATCTTAAGAGTCTTGTCGCCGGTCAATGACAGGATGCTAATAACAGCGTTAACAGGCCAAGACCATTGCTTAGACAGCGTACCACCTGCGTTTGGTTCAAACACAAAGTTACCAGCGTGGCTGCTTGGATCACCAAAGTAAAACTTCAATGCGCCGTTTTCAGTCTTAGCAGTAAAAGTAGTTTCTTCACTGTTTGCGGACTGCATCAGTCGCATACGTTGAATACCTTGTACAGTAGGAACAATGTCAACACTCCACTTAACACCGCGGAACTTAACTGCTTTAAGTTTATCAGTGACAACTTCTGCTGTCATGAAACGATAATCGTTCTTAAAGTCGCCGTCTTTGTTTTCAAAGTGAACGCCGCTGGGCACAGTTTCGCCTGCAGAGTTTTGTTGTTTGTTGATTTTAAGATTTGCATCTTCGCGATAAACTTCCAAGTTAAGGATAGTTTTTAACTTACTCAAGTTAGGCATACCAAACGTGCCAACAAACTCAGGCACAGGGTTTTTAAACTTTCCTTCCAGGATCACAGTACGGTCTTCGGCAATACTGTTAATGTTAGTCTCGCTATCAGTGCCTGTAATTTTAATTAGCTCGATTCCTAGACCTTGGGTATGTTGTACCAAGTCTTGCAAATAGTCTTTCATAGATTCTCCAATAAGATGTGTTGTATTGTACAGATATATTTAGAAAATATCAATAGGTTATATTAATAATTTCACCTAAAATTGCCCCACGCTTGATGCTAGTGAGTTCGCCGGGCTTGGCAATTTCTAACCAACTACCACTAGGGTCAATGTCTGCTGAGTTTTTGAGCACAAAACCTATACGCTCAAACATTGGTTGTAACAATGTCAATGGTGCATAGCTTTTTTCAAATCCATCAGCGAACCTAGCCATTCGAGGAAGATCGGCGTTGTTGTAACTAAACATAAACGTACCCCCGGGCCTGAGCAGATTAAAAATTTGAGTTAAGTAGATTTCAAAGCTGTTAAGTGTAACGTAGTTAAAGAATCCCCAACTAAAGACAAATCCAAATTGGTTCTGTGGTAACTTACTTAAGTTACAGTCTCTTATAACGTATGGTCGTATTCTCTTTTGAAATTCAGGATTAAACGTTTCAATAGTTTCAATTAAAAACCTATTATGAATGTCGGCTATGTATACCGGTTCAAATGCAACAAGGTGATGTGTCCATTTTCCTTTTCTTGGCCCAATTTCTAAACAAGGATACTGCCAGTTATTGTAGGTTTTTAATCTGTCTGTGACTTTAGTTTCAACTTCCGTGCTGACATTTTCAGGCCTTGGATCAGTTAAGCGAGCCGCCTGTTTAGCATTCATTATGCCTTCGTAATCGTCGTTGCTGAACTTGGCAGTTTTTTCTTTAATGCTTTTTTCAATTATTTCTAACAAGTTAGACTTGCTATTGGCAATTTTTAAAAGACAATCTTCAATTTCTTTTGCTTCTAAGTTTATTTTTATAAGTTCGCTTTGATACGGGCCGCTGACATTGATAGAATTTAACTTTTCAATGCCACCGACTAGTTCATTTACTTGAGTAATAATACTGCCAGTATTGGATATTTTTTCAAACATCTGGCGTACCAGCATTAGCTCATGCAGCGTAGCCACGTTATTCCCAGCTGAACAATGTATCAAAGGTTGTTTTAATATCAGTACTTTCGGCTATGCTCCAGTTAAGTACGCCTAGCAAGTTTTCTACCTTTTGATCTACAATAGTAGATTCCATTAAGTCCTGATCAAAGGGCAAGTCTTTGAACCAGTTTGGGATATGCGTTTGGTCTGTGGGGTAGCCAACTGATGTATAACCTAGCGGATTATCTTTGAGCTTACACACAATAGTTTTCATACCATCAACAATTGCCGTTGAATAGTTATCACTGTACATACGCTTAAGGTTATTCCAGTTCATTGCGGCGCGAACGTGTCCGGGCATGTTAGCACGACCTAGTCTTGCTTCTTCGGCAGTATACTTGGTTAAGTTATTAACACGCTTGGGTGTACCCTTTTCCCAAGCTGGACGTTCGGCAAATGAAATCTTAAAGTTGCGTACCTTGTCGATGATGTCTTCACGTGGAGATCCAGTTAGTACATCTAATAAGATCTCGCTTAAGAAATCTTGTACAATCTTAGGAGTGTCACTGCGCTTCAAGTCCAGGCCCATGGCTTTTACTTTACCTGGCTTGCCGTCTTTGTCTAGCCTGTTACCTTCTAGGTCATAGATAAGAACAGCATAACGCTTTTTCTTAATAAACAGGCCTTTGGTAGCAATTAGTTCTCGACCGCCTTTAATGATAGCACCCATTTCTCTAGGACAATGGCATGCACGTTCCATAAAGCCAGGGAACGAATCATTGACTTGATCTGCAATGCTATCATAGAGCTGAATACAAATGTCTTTGTTCCATTCCATCTTGCCTGCTTCAACTTCAGCTTTGACAATAGGCCAAGCACTGAAATATACGCTGTCTGTGTCACCATAGATAATGCTTTCGCCTACGTGATCGTAGTTGCCAGTGATAGCTTCATTTACAAAACTATCCATGTGCTTGGCAATAACACGCCCAGTCAGCGTAGTTGATTGTCCAATACGCTGGTCAAAGAAGCGACAACCTGGGTTAAGAATAGCGCCATACAAACTGTTCAAGTTAATCTTCTTAACTAGCTGACGCTTGTCCCAAAATGCTTTGTCCTCTGCGGTTTCGGCAGACTTTTTCTTGGCCTGCATCTCTTTACGTTCAGCATACCAACGCTCCAGCAGACCGGGCACAATACCTTTAACGTCATACTTGAATATAGTACCGTTGGCGCTAATGGTCCAAGGCTGATTACCTTCAAACACCAGCTTCCAAACGTCTATTGCAGCCATAACGTCCTCGGTACCATCTTCCCAGTCAATGGTAATTTCAGTGCCCATGTCCCCGTTCATTACAGCCTGATACTCTAATGTACCAAACATGTTTTCCCAGGCATCAGCAAACGATGACCCTGCGGTCATTTTGTCTGCGATGTACCGGTCGGTCATTGTGGTTCGTAATTGACCAACGATTGTTTCTGGTCCCATGTTAAGGGCGCGAATAGCCGAGGGATAGAGCGAGTTGATGTCGATGGCTCCGATGTATTCGTGCATTCCTTTTTTGGGATAAGCAACATAGGCACCTGCGGCTTGCGTTTCTGTTTGATCATCTCTGCCCTTTCTATTTGGAACAATCATACCTCGTTGATGGGCCTCATTAATGATGGCCTGCTCAGTTACTGCAACCGCACCCATTGTGGTCGCAAGCAATACTGTATTGTCATGTGCGAGTTCGTTAGCAAGATCTAAGAAACGTAGTTTCTTATCTAGTTTTGCCAACAACATAGTATCTTGTCTGTTATAGTCAATGAACTTAGGAAAGTCCTTGTTATAAAGTTGATCCAGTGTGCCTTCGTAAGCCACTTTACGTTCTTCTAGCTCGTATTCGCCGATAGCGTCTAAGCTGTAGCTATGGCGTTCTTCGTAGGTGTATTTGCGATACAGTTGCATATAGTCCATATGCACACGGCCGATCAAATCAAATGTAATTTGTTCAGCACCAAAGCGTTCGAATGTACGTTGCTTGGGTAATTGATTCCATAGGCAGAATCTGCGTGTATCGTCTTTGCTCAACACACGAGTAATACGCATGGTAGTGTATGGAATATCGAAACCTTCCGAGTTCCAACCACTTAGAATATCTGCATCGTCGATCAAGTCCAGGAATGTGTTTAGCATATCCTCTTCTCGTTCAAACAAGAAACAGTTTTCGTATTTGTTACAAATTTCTTCTGCGGTTTCCCAGCTATAGGTCTTTGGCGGAACAACTAGCGTAACTAGTTTGTCCATCCAATCTAAGTAAACACTGATAGCAGTGATAGCGTTAAACGGATCCTCGGGCTTTGAATATCCACGCTCAGGGTCAAAGTCCACCTCAATATCGAAAAACGCTGTTTGCAACTTAGGCGAGTCAGCGCCCATGTAGTTTGATTCTAAACAACGGAATACGGGATTAATATCACTTTCCCATAGCCGTTTGCCAGAATGTACTTTTAGTTCTTTGTGATATTCTTTACTGTTGCGTGTACTGAACCTGCTAACTGGCGTTCCATAAATGCTTAAAAACTTGCCACGAGGATCGTCGTAGTAAAAAATATAGTCTGCTGGGTATTCTTTATATTGTCGTTGTCCTTTTACTCGTTCAACGACGTGGATTCGATCTTTTGTACGGTCGTACAATGCGTCAACGTAACTCATATAACTCCTTGTGTAACTTCGAGCTTACACTCACTCTACATGCCGTTTTGAGTCCGGCGAGACTACAGTATTTATTGTACCCACCAACGCACCAAAGCGGTTACGTCGATAAGGAATAGTAACAAATAATTGGCCAACATCCCAAAGCTACCACGACTGTACGCACACCCAGCGTATACAGCAGTACTAGTAACCCATGGGATATACAAATACTTAAGGGGTGGATCCGGAACTGTAATTGCCATAGTTAAAGCACAACCGATGCTAAGAACCCAAGCGGTGCTTTCAAGACAAAATCGTAGTCTGCTACTTTTCCAGTCGTTGCAGACCCACTCCCAAATACCTGATAATACGGCGTTCACAGAGTCTTACCAACAGTTTCCAGAATGGTATTGAGTTCGTCGTGATCGCGGTTGGTTTCGCCGAGCTTGGCCTTGTGTGCAATCTTAAGTGCTTTCTTAAGCGTTGCTGGTTTGATTTCTAATTCTTCAGCAATGGCCTTAACTGTGTCGTTTAGACCTTCTTGCAAGTCCTCAACTTCTTGCATAACTGCCATGCCTTCGTTGAATAGTTGTTGCAATTTAATCTTGGCATCGCCATTGAATGTACGATCGTAGTCTGACATAATTTCTCCTTGATAATCTATTATATACTAATCTCTTTGAAAAAAGCAACTGAGTTATTTCCAAATGACCATTTTAAATCGTTCGTTTTCTACTCCAAAGTAACGACACTTCCACTCGCTTTGTGCAAAGAAATCTAGATGGTGCCATTGGTCTTTGTGTGCAAGCAGGCTGGCACCAGCATCGTCCCAGTCAACGGACAACACTTTTGATTCCATTTTAACTTTGGTATCTTGTATTTCGTTGTAGTCAAAACCGTCGTATTCCCAATGCAGTATTTCAAATGCGTTGCCTGCTCGGTCCACGTAGTCCATCGAAAAATCTAGTCCCCACTTAGGGCGTATAGCAATTACTTTATGTAGCAATGGAAGTTCTTTGGCCCAGTGCTTTAAATCATTTAATGCGGTACCGGCGTAGCCTTTACGTTCAAATAGCAGACTATGGTTTAGTACAGCACCTTCTATCTTCTCTCGTTGTTCAATCCACGGCTGCTTTAGTGTGTACCTATGCTCTCTGTGACGTTGAACATTAGAACCAGCAAAGTGCTGTTCTATAACAGTTAAGTCATAGCCATTTTGATCAAACAATTCAACATCACTGGCACAGGGCTTATATAAAGTTTTGTTTAACGGCTGTGTCCAGTGCCCGACAGGATCAAGTTGATTACTACTAATTGATAAGTCTAGCATAATGTAAGTGCTCACTTTGACAAATCGGGTAGCGAATCCTATTGTGCAGCCAGCAGCCGGCTACTCGGTCCTAAGGCGAGTTCTTTAGTTTAAGCAAGCCGAGCCACTTAAACACGTTTATATACATCCATCCAATATCAAACTCAAACCAACGTTGGCTTAGTTTAGTATTTGCAGGCTGGAGATGATGGTTATTATGAAGCTCTTCGCCTCCCACAACAATGCCCCAAGGAATAATATTACGGCTGTGATCAGATGTCGATCCATTTCTATACCCCCACCAGTGTGCTAATCCATTAATGACACCGGCGGCCCAGAATGGGATCCAGATCATCTGTATGCCCCAAATTAAGGCGCCAATCCAACCAAATAACCAGCAGTTGAACACAAGGAGAATGCCAATGCCAAGTCTACTGTGAGCCGTGTATACGTTGTGCTCCACCCAATCAGAAGGAGTGCCAACACCATATGTATTAACCATATCTTTATCTTTTGATGCCGCATGATATAATAATGCTCCTTGTGTTAATACTCGCCATATTCCAAATACGTGTGGACTATGTGGATCTCCGGGTTCGTCGCTGTATCTATGATGTTTGCGATGTATAGCTACCCATTGCTTGGTTACCATGCCAGTGGTTAGCCATAACCAAAAGCGCATAAAGTGTCCAAGAATGGGATGAAATATTAACCCTCTGTGTGCTTGTCCTCTATGTAAGAACACAGTAACGCACACAATGGTTATATGCGTTACTACGAGGGTGTAAATGAGTTCAGTCATCAATGAAACTGGTCCGACTCTGTTGAAGTCTTATTAGCAACAGTTGATGTGGCACCAACTGCTTCGCTGATTAGATCAAAGTAACCAACACCAACTTCACGCTGATGCTTGACTGTGGTAAAGCCACGCTCTTGTGCTGCGAACTCACGTTGTTGCATTTCACTGTAACCGGCCATGCCGCGATTCTTGTAAGCTTCAGCTAATTCAAATGTAGCAAGGTTAACAGAGTGGAAGCCCGCCAATGTGATGAACTGGAACTTGTAACCTAATTCACCTAATTCGCGTTGGAATGTTTCACATTCATCTTCACTTAAAAACTTACGCCAATTAAAACTAGGACTGCAATTATAAGCAAGCATCTGGTCAGGGTATTGAGCGTGTATAGCATCTGCAAATTTCTTAGCTTGTGCGATATCAGGTGTTGAAGTCTCAAACCAAAGGAGATCAGCGTAAGGGGCATAAGCAAGACCTCGGCTAATACAAGCATCGATACCATTTTTAAATTTGTAAAAACCTTCGTCAGTACGTTCATTGGTAATAAAGTCCTTGTCTAGTGGATCATGATCACTGGTAATCAGTGTAGCTGACTCTGCGTCAGTGCGGGCCATGATAACTGTGTCTACACCAGCAACATCTGCTGCCAAACGTGCGGCGTTTAATGTACGAATCATTTGACTTGTTGGTACAAGTACTTTGCCACCTAAGTGGCCACATTTCTTTTCACTAGCTAATTGGTCTTCGAAGTGTACACCAGCAGCGCCTGCTTCAATCATAGCAGCCATTAGTTCATATGCGTTTAGCGCACCACCAAAACCTGCTTCTGCGTCAGCAACGATTGGTAAGAAGTAATCTGTGATTGTGTCTTTATCTTCGCCGTTTACATACTGTTCGCTGTATTCAACTTGGTCAGCACGACGGAAAGCATTGTTGATACCTTTAACAACCTTGGGCACCGAGTCAACTGGGTATAGACTTTGATCGGGATAGGTTTGGTTTGCTGTGTTGTTAGCGCCTGCTACTTGCCAACCACTTAGGTAAATTGCTTTGAGTCCGGCCTTGGCATGTTGCACAGCCATTTGGCCATTGTAGGCACCTAATGTATTGATATATGGTTCGTTTGCTAATAGCGCACGTAATTTTGCGGCGCCTCTCTTGGCCAGTGTGTGTTCTATCTGTACGCTACCTTGTAGCTTTTGTACTGTGTCTTGTGTGTAGTTACGTTTTTTCATTTTTTTCCTTTAGAGTTTACAGGCTTCGCAGTCTTCTATTTCATCATAGACTACCGCATTATCGGCAGCATTGATTGCCAGACCATTTATTAAATTTACTTGAGGTATTACGTTAGTATTGGTAACACTAGACTTAGCACCTACTTTATTGATAAGACTATAATAGATTGTTTTTAATCCCCACTTATAGGCTAACATCAAATTCTTTGCCACAATCGTTCCAGGAACTTTGCCACTTGCAAAGTGGGCAGGATTGTAGAATGTGTTAGTGCTTAGGCTTTGATCAATGTAAGCCGCCAACACTGCTGATGTTTTTAAATAGTCAACACAGTCTGTTTGGTCCCACATCAATTGATAACGATTCTTTAAACGTTTGTACTCAGGCACAACTTGTACAAACGACCCAGCTTTTGATTCCTTTACAGAAATCAATTCCATCGGCATTTCAATTCCGTTGGTGGAGTTTAACACAACCGAGCTG
>JACCDX011831626.1_pt1 | contig 17792 bp, 9 predicted proteins | sample 7449681 | NCBI WGS metagenome assembly JACCDX01 (sample SAMN15323450, study PRJNA562643) | freshwater metagenome | isolation source: river surface water | place: USA:Blue River Watershed | collected 2017-08-18
TCCCTCCTAACCGGAAAGTCCGTCTGTTCAGTCCGTGGCGATCGCTTCAGTGCGGCATGGTTTCGAAGACCCAGCGGACCGGACACCAAGATGTGGCTCGAGAGTCGTCGTCATTTATGACTGACTATCGGCTGTGAATCTATCAATATCCCAGCCACCTGAAGACAAAAACATTGCCAAGTGCCCACCCGCGCGTTGCCGGCGGCTGTGGGGTTTGCCTTGGTTCAGGGAGTACGCTGCGTCCATGGCGCATGGCTGCTGGTCTTTAAGGACTGGAGCTGGACATGAATGCGGCTCCTATATACATTGGCCCCTGCCTCTGAGCATTTAGACGGTCTTAGACAACCGCGGTTTACACGTCGGGGTGTACCAAAATGTTCATGCAGGAGTATAGAAACAACACCGCTACTCATTGCACCTAACCTCACAATGGATTCTTCTTGTGATCACGATGAATGCATGCACGATCTAATGCTCGCGCATAAGTTTGGCATTAATCACTATGACATCGCGTGCGTAATTCACCACATGCTCAAGAACGAGTTTCGGTACTCTGCAAAGTCGCGCTGCTGGTACCAACGCATCGACAAAGGCAACTGGAAGCAGCTCGACACACCGACGGCTTTGCGCAACAAAATGTCAAACGAAGTTCACACGGAATACATGCGTGCTGCTAAACGATCCGCATCGCAGCACGACAAGAACGACTTTGATTTTGCTAGCAGGTTCATCGAGGTTGCGCTCAAACTAAAATGCAATGGATTCAAAAACACATTGGTCAAGGAGTGCAGAGACTTGTTTCTGTCCGATTGACGTATATGAGCTCTAATACCTCATTACCCCGGGGAGCAAAAGTCTAACCTGCCACCGCAGCCAAATCGACCCGCACTTGAACCCACACACAACAACACAGCCACAACAATTTTTCAGTCCAGCCTCGAGCAAGATGATCGTCCAAGCGTTCGACCTGCGGATGACCGCCGACATCACGTTCGGCCACATCCAAGAGTGCATCGCGGCGCTTACGCGGCGCTTCAACGAAGAGTTCGGCAGCACCGAATACCTTTTCGAAAAAGACTATGCCGTCGAGGGTGGCTTTCGGCTGGTGAGCTGGCCGAACAGCAGGGCGAGCCAGTACAAGGCGATCCGGTTCGCGGAAGGTCACTGGGATCGTTCGGGGGTCTTCCATCCACCGGACTACCCCGGCGACATCGACACGAACCGCGTGTGCTTCAAGAAGCAGGAGCACGAGGACAAGGAGCGCCGCCCGATCGTGCTCAAAGTCCTGCACGATTTCGCGCCCATGTGGACGCACCGCGAAGCCCAGCTGATCGCGCAGGTCCTGACAGAGAGTCTGCCCGTGCGCTTGGTCCCAAGGAGCATGTGTAGCCAAAAGACGATGAAGCAAGCCGCGCGGGCTGCGCGATGCGCGCGTTGATGAAGATTGATTGTAAAAAAAGGTTCTGCCGAAAGTTGTTCAGAGAGCATTACACTTTTGATTCATTCAAGTGCTGCCAGCGTTCGCATTGCTCGCCACGCCCGCTGGATGCGCACAACCTGTCGCACGGCCTTGTCCCAGTCGTGCTCCCACAACACTACCACATTGTACCCGGCTTGGCGAATCTCGTCCTCGCGCTGTAACGTTTGCTGGTAAATTTCGCCAAAGGTCCTGCCTGGCCAAAGGGCTTTTTTCAGCGGCATCTCACGCTCATTTGGGTAGTAAGCGGGGTGACCGTGGAAGAAAGTCCCGTGGAACTCGTAGACGGTTTGCGAGTTGGGGTCGTAACCATCAACGCGGTACTTTCGACCGTTTACTTCTACGATGTGCTCGCCCCCATTATCCTGTCTCTGAATCTCCACACCAGATCGCACCGACATGTAGCGCAGCCAGGCCAGCGCCTTCCATGATGCATTGGTCTTGACACAGCGTGGACATCCTTGCCGTCTGCATATGTGGTGCCTGGGCGTGATGGCGTAGTCGCCGTGCCTTTTGCATGTGACAGTCAGGTGGGCTTCGGTCCCACGAAAAACGGCCTTATCGTACGCGTAGCGGTCGCCATGCACCGCCACAGCTTTGCTGAGGAACTCTGCTTGCGTCCATTTTCGTGTCTGGCCGCACGATGGGCACCCGCGGCCTTTATAGATGTGAGCCAACATCGTCTGTGCGAAGTACCCATGCACGGGGCACCCAATCTGCACGGGGTGCGACATGTTTACGTACTCCACGCGGCTGTAGTCAAATGTTGTCCCGTGAATATCCCGGGCGCGTTGCACGATTGACTCGTACGTGCACCTCACGCCTGTCTGCGCTGACTTCGAGTACCCCGCGCGCTTCTTGGCGCTTGCCACGAGCACGCCGCATCCAGGGCAGCCTTGCTTCATGTAGATGTGGCAGTATGGTGCCTGTTGAAACCGCCCGTGGTCGTGGCAGATTATGTCCACTTTTGTCTTGTTGTTCTTGTACACGACGTCACTGTAGTCATACTTGTCGCAATGCACTCCACGCGCCGCTTCGATGAAGCGCTGCACTTTATCGTTGTTCGCCATGTCGGTTGTCAGATATGGAAAGGGTATGTCTTTGTATGTGTCAAATGGTTCCCTTTAAGCCCTTTAAGTATCGGCCAATTCCAATCAAATCCCTTTAAGTATCGGCCAATTCCAATCAAATCCCTTTAAGTATCGGCCAATTCCAATCAACCGCCCGCTGGAATATTTTACTACAAAAAGTCGCCACAAAGTATACAAAAAGTATCTACTTTCGTCTTACATTCTACCGGGTGCTTTCACATTGTACTTGGTGCAAAACGTGTCCATGAACTTGTCATCGATGCGCAAGAGCTCGAGCACTGCTTTGTTTATTTCGTCTTCGTTGCGCTTGGCGCTGCTCTTGACCACTTCGGCCAATTGCTTGCGAATGTCTCTCCGCTCCCGGTCCGCCACCTGTATCTTGTCAAACCTGGTGCGATACTCTTGAAGCTTTTCATCCGCAGTAGAGTCGGGGTTCCGTTCGTTGGGCGCGATTTCCGTATCGTATCTTGCTTTATTCACATACGGCGTCCGTTCAAGAGCGCTCAAGAATTTAAAATACACATCCAGCTTTTCTCTAATGATTTGTTTTTCAAGGTGATTAGGGGTCGATTCGATGCCTCGAATCAAAAAGATTTCGTATTGATTCAAATATACGTCTTGAACAATCTCTAGAATGATCTGCATGCCGACGTCCAAGACAAACCCCGACACCTGGCCCTCTTGGACAATGTTCAAACGCTGCCCGTCTATCATCACACACATGTCTCGGCTGTCTTCGCCGTTGCATGCGCGATCTATCTGTTGAATGCATTCTCTCCACGACCGGAAGCAGGGCATGTCGCCACTTTCCTCGTCTCGTGCGCGTGCGGCATTGCCCTTGATGAGGAGCACCTGGTCTTGAAACTCTCGCCGGACATTTTGGGCAAAGTCCACAGTTTCGATGTCCTTGTTGTTGTGCTGCATGATCAACTGTAGCTTTTCAAAAGAATCAATGGTGTTGACAAAGTTGTTGATTTGATTAAATGTCTGGTAGATGTTCTGCTGCGCGGGCTGACGGCGTTGCTTGGGCGGAGGGTGCCACACGCGGTTTCTCAGTATGTATTGTTTGATTTCTTCTGTCAACTCGATATCTCGAAGGACGCGGGGACATTGTTGTTTTGTGTCATACAAGTGTTTGCGCATGGCAGAGCTCCGCCCCACTTGGTATCCACACGACGGGCAGCACCATGGCCCTTTAGATGTGCGTGGCATATTGTATTGTGTTGTAAAAGTAGTATGTTGTGTTGTCCTTAAGCACTAGCAGTTTTGCGCCACAATACATCCACTAAACACCCTAAAAGTATCCACAAAGTAGCAGTTATAAACACCTAACGTCACAATAAAATGCACACCACATGCGGAGAATAAGCAAAATGAAGCCTCAAAATACAGTGTACTCGCATGCATAAAATATTTTTTGTTGGGGCCACGAGGCTTGGTCCTGGCTTCCATGGCTCAAGATACAACTCTCAAGATACAACTCTCAAGATACAACTCTCAAGATACAACTCTCAAGATACAACTCTCAAGATACAACTCTCAAGATACAACTCTCAAGATACACGCGCGCAAACCCGAGCCCCCTCGTCCGTCTCTTTCGTGGTTCTTCGAACCACGACGAGCCAGCCGCCCGCAGACACCCCCGCGCGCACCACTTGCACCCAACAACAACGCCCTTGTCTTGTGCCGCGCGCCCACCACGGCTCGGCCCTGACGGGCCCTCGCGCCACCCTTTCCTTGAACTCTCGATGCCACCGGGAGAGTAAGAACGGAAGAGGGCGGCCATTGTATGAATGATCACTTTACACCCAAACGCGAGAGAATGTGTTGGTCTTTATACGACACAAGACCCCTATGTGACAAGCGCAAGCGTGCAAAGAGGGTGATGTGCAAGGTGTGCAAGGTGTGCATCCGTGTGACAAGCGCAAGTGCGCAAAGGGGTAGCATGTGTGTGACAAGTCTTTGTTCATGCGCGTGACAAGCGCAAGCGTGCAAAGAGGGTGTTGCTATCGTGCGACAAGGTGTGCATCCGTGTGACAAGCGCAAGTGCGCAAAGGGGTAGCATGCGTGTGACAAGTCTTTGTTCATGCGCGCGACAAGCGCAAGTTGTTCATGCGCGTGTTGCTATCGTGCGACAAGGTGCGCAAGGTGTTCATGCGCGTGACAAACTGCAAAAGCGCCAAGGGGTTGGGTGGTTTGGTTGGTGCGCGCGTGTGTGTCGGAGAGCGCAAAGCGTGTGACAAACGCAAGCGCGCAAAGTGTCTCTGTTCATGCGCGTGACAAAAACTGCAAACGCGCAAGTGGGCTGTCTGACTCGGGTTGTGTGTGCGTGTGCAGCGGCAAGCGTGTGTAGCAATCGCAAGCGTGCAAAAGGGATAGATAAGCTTGCACCACCACGCGCGCAGTGGGGCAAAGCGCGTGACAGAAACTGCAAACGCGCAAGGGGGTTGTTTGATTTGATTTGTGCGTGTGCATGTGCAGCGCAAAGCGTGTGACAAACGCAAGTGCGCAAAGTGTCGAGCCATGCGCGTGACAGAACGCGCCAAGGGGTTTGGTTTTGGTTTGTGCAAAGGGGTTGTGGCTACCACGCATGGGAGAGCGTGTGCACTTCTATGTGCATGTATGTAGAGGTAGCGGATCAAAAATGAAACCCCGATCGATTGTGCGATTGGGCATGAAACGTTGGTGGTGCGGGGTACGTGCTCAACACGCCCTGCACGCACACTCCGCGGGGGCGCGTATGTTGAGTGCAACAACAATCGCCGCAAGCTCAGGGGATGTAATCGGGGTCATCCGAGTCATCGGAGTAGTCGCCGTAGCGGCACTTGGGCAGGATGCGGTGGTATGTGGCAGAATCGAACGACTCGGTATCGCTCTCCGCCTCCTCCCCGCTACTCTCCTCCCCCTCCTCCCCCTCCTCGTCATCCGAGTCGGGCCAGTTGAACCCGTCGTGGTGGTCGCGGGGGAACTCACGCTCAGCAATGCGCGGGTGCCTCGCGCGGTACTCGTCGATGAAGTGGCCGACGCCATCCTCGAGCAGCTCCGAAGCGAGCTGCCACGTGGTCTCCCCGGCGGGAAAGCCCACCCACTTGACCTCGTAGGCGTACTCTTGCATGTTGTTCATCCAGGCGTCGCCGACGATGCGCTCGATGACGTGCTCGACTTGGCCGTGCTCGTTGATGATGAAGTTTGGCGGAGGGAATGCCTGCATGGCATTGGCGGGGAGAGCACACAAAGGTGTGTGTGAAGAGCCGTCACCAAAGCACAAATTTGTGCCCACCCCCTCTTGCACCCAGCCGCCCTTGCACCCAATCAAGCAACTCACCGCCTCGTCGCCGTTGTTGACAGCCTCCTGCATCATGCTGTCGGACGGCAGCGGCGCCACCTGTGCGCAAGGGCACGCCCGTGCAGGTGTGTGTGTCAAAGCACTGCAAAGAGAAGTGTGGGTCGCTCCAAACCCCGCGCACCCTCGTGCCGCCCGCCCGCTCTATGTGCATGCATGCAACTCACCGCCGCGTCACTGCCGTTGTTGTTGTTGATAGCCTCCTGGTTCATGTTGTCGGGCGGCATTGGCGCATCCTGTGAGAGCACGCATGCATGCATGGACGACAGCATGCATGTCAGCAACCGCGCAAAGAGGAGCGCCCACGAAACGCAGTGGCGCGAGCGCATGTGGAGACAGAGCGTTGAGCGCCCCCCCCCCATCCGCAAGCTTGCATATTCTCCCGGTCAACAACCCCCAAGCATGCACCGGCATGCCATGCATGCACAGGCGTGCACACCGTCCCCACACCCTCATGCCCGCCCGCTGTGCAACTCACCGCCGCATTGTCCCCAATGATGCCGTCGAGGAGCGCATCCAGCGAGTCGACAAAACCGGGGGAGTTCGGGAGGCTGGGGAAAAGGTTGGCGAAATCTGCATGCACAGAGAGAAGGCGGCGCGGCGCCGAGTTTGATCACGAGCGAGCGAACAAATGTACACGCGCCAAGCTTTTGGGCGCAACTTGCGCGCCTGTCACAGACCAGTGGTGATAGATCTGTGCAAAAAAGATCGCACACAGATCCATGCACAGCCCCCCCCCCAACAAAGCTTACCCAATCCATCATCCTCGTCGCAAAGGATCACAAAATCACCGGGGCCACGCTTGTGAGCGGACGGCCCGGCGCCGTTGGCCCACTGGTTGTCCTGGAGATCCGTGTCGAACTCACGAAAAAAGTCCATGTCCAACTCAGCAAAGACCTGCGATCGGATGGAGAGCGCAAGCGAGGAGCGATGGGAGGGGCCAAGCGACAATCAGGCGAGCGATCTGTTTGTGTCGGGACGGAGGGCGCGCATCGTTCGAGCAAAATCGCTCGCACGCTGGCTGGCAGGAATCGCGAGCCGCCCGCCCCGACCCGCGCGCGGCTCACTCACCGGGTCCAGCTCCATGTTGTCGACACGCATTGTGAGGCGTGCGTGCGGCGGAGCGGGGCGTGGAGTGGCGGGGCCGAACGAAAGAAAGTGGGACGGTGGGGGCAAAAGTGGGGAAGGGTGGGTGGCGCGGCAGGCGGGACTATTGGCTTGTGGGCACGCCGAGGGGTTAAATGGCTGCGGCACATGCAATCTGATCGCAATCCATCTCTAAATCCAGGGCTGGGGCTGCGTGCCAAAGGATGTCGCTCACCTGATCCTCGTACGCCATCGCTGGGCCCGCCCGGCGCCCGCCCGCCCGCTCAGAGCTGACCTTTGTTATGTTCCCAGCAAACTCCTCGGCTGCACCGCTCTGGGAAGGCGCCTGGGCGCGCACTGGTGCTTTTCTGCGGCAAGAATGCAAGCCATGCGCCCCTGCACCGCGCCAGACAGCGCCGGCGCCCGCCCGCCTGCTCAGAGCTGACCTTTGTTATGTTGCCAGCAAACTCCTCGGCCGCACTGCTCTGGGAAGGCGCCTGGGCGCGCACTAGTGCTTTTCTGCGTGCATGGTTTGCATGCACAGCCCTGCACCGCGCCAGACAGCGCCCGACGCCCGCCCGCCTGCTCGGAGCTGACCTTTGTTATGTTGCCAGCAAACCTCTCGGCTGCACCGCTCTGGGAAGCCGCCTGGGCGCGCACCGGTGCTTTTCTGCGTGCATGGCTTGCATGCACAGCCCTGCACCGCGCCAGACAGCGCCCGGCGCCCGCCCGCCTGCTCAGAGCTGACCTTTGTTGTGTTGCCAGCAAACTCCTCGGCCGCACCGCTCTGGGAAGCCGCCTGGGCGCGCACCGGTGCTTTTCTGCGTGCATGGCTTGCATGCACAAGCACTGCGCCGCGCCCACCTCGTATTTTGACCTACCTGGCCGTGCACAAACTTCATTCTTATCAATCTGAACCCGCCGAGCGCGCAAGGTAGCCGCGCCGCATTTTTTTGTGAGCACCAGGGATGCTTTGTTGATCACCGTGAAGTTGTGCATGCCATAGGTGTGCACACACTACCCTTCGACTGCATAAATTCACAATTTCATAGTACAAACGCGTGTCGTGTTTGCGCGCTCGACGCTGCCGCTCCCGCAAAGGGGATGCGGGTCTCTGTATGTCCAGTACGCACAAGATGCCACGCACAGCCCTTGGCTTGCGCCATGCGCCCGGCACGGCTCGGCCCTGACGGGCCCTCGCGCCGCCCTTTCCTTGAACTCCCGATGCCACCGGGAGAGTAAGAATAATCATTGGCGAGTGTTTTCTGACATGTAAAAGCTGAATCACGGTGACAGCGTGATGCGCGCCGACTTGCGCGCCCAATCGGGTACCTAATTGTCCCCGCGCGACCCTATGATATGCTAACAGTGAACCGTGGCATTTTGAGCGCAAGGTAGCGCGTTTTGAGCGCGTTGCATTTAGCTACCTTCTACCGCCATCTGCTACCTCCGGCTGTCTGCACAACTTATGACCAAAAGGACCAGACGGGCCATTTTCTATGTGAATTTGGGTCTTCTGTATCCACTGGCGCGGTTGGGAGCTGAGGGCGCGGACCTGGAAGCGTGGATCTAAAGTCGCCCTTGCTGACACCGCCATCATCGCGCCACCGCACCGCCACACTCCGTTCCCCGCCGCCGCCCTGGATATGGATATGATATCTCATGTTCTTGCACCCCTTGCCTGACCGCAGGCCCTCAAAAGCAAGCGCATGGTCATGAACCGTGGATTCAATTGGATACATTGAAAATGCATTGAATGGCTATCAAACCGCGCCCCCGCCGCCGCCCTGGATATGTATCCATATCCATTCGATGTAATAATGATCTAGAAACCCGTACGGGACCGGCGGATGAAGAAGAATTGAATTCCAGGCCCTCATATCCAAGGTGTATTCAACGCGTTGAATACACCTTGGATATGAGGGCCTGGAATTCAATTCTTCTTCATCCGCCGGTCCCGTACGGGTTTCTAGATCATTATTACATCGAATGGATATGGATACATATCCAGGGCGGCGGCGGGGGCGCGGTTTGATAGCCATTCAATGCATTTTCAATGTATCCAATTGAATCCACGGTTCATGACCATGCGCTTGCTTTTGAGGGCCTGCGGTCAGGCAAGGGGTGCAAGAACATGAGATATCATATCCATATCCAGGGCGGCGGCGGGGAACGGAGTGTGGCGGTGCGGTGGCGCGATGATGGCGGTGTCAGCAAGGGCGACTTTAGATCCACGCTTCCAGGTCCGCGCCCTCAGCTCCCAACCGCGCCAGTGGATACAGAAGACCCAAATTCACATAGAAAATGGCCCGTCTGGTCCTTTTGGTCATAAGTTGTGCAGACAGCCGGAGGTAGCAGATGGCGGTAGAAGGTAGCTAAATGCAACGCGCTCAAAACGCGCTACCTTGCGCTCAAAATGCCACGGTTCACTGTTAGCATATCATAGGGTCGCGCGGGGACAATTAGGTACCCGATTGGGCGCGCAAGTCGGCGCGCATCACGCTGTCACCGTGATTCAGCTTTTACATGTCAGAAAACACTCGCCAATGATTATTCTTACTCTCCCGGTGGCATCGGGAGTTCAAGGAAAGGGCGGCGCGAGGGCCCGTCAGGGCCGAGCCGTGCCGGGCGCATGGCGCAAGCCAAGGGCTGTGCGTGGCATCTTGTGCGTACTGGACATACAGAGACCCGCATCCCCTTTGCGGGAGCGGCAGCGTCGAGCGCGCAAACACGACACGCGTTTGTACTATGAAATTGTGAATTTATGCAGTCGAAGGGTAGTGTGTGCACACCTATGGCATGCACAACTTCACGGTGATCAACAAAGCATCCCTGGTGCTCACAAAAAAATGCGGCGCGGCTACCTTGCGCGCTCGGCGGGTTCAGATTGATAAGAATGAAGTTTGTGCACGGCCAGGTAGGTCAAAATACGAGGTGGGCGCGGCGCAGTGCTTGTGCATGCAAGCCATGCACGCAGAAAAGCACCGGTGCGCGCCCAGGCGGCTTCCCAGAGCGGTGCGGCCGAGGAGTTTGCTGGCAACACAACAAAGGTCAGCTCTGAGCAGGCGGGCGGGCGCCGGGCGCTGTCTGGCGCGGTGCAGGGCTGTGCATGCAAGCCATGCACGCAGAAAAGCACCGGTGCGCGCCCAGGCGGCTTCCCAGAGCGGTGCAGCCGAGAGGTTTGCTGGCAACATAACAAAGGTCAGCTCCGAGCAGGCGGGCGGGCGTCGGGCGCTGTCTGGCGCGGTGCAGGGCTGTGCATGCAAACCATGCACGCAGAAAAGCACTAGTGCGCGCCCAGGCGCCTTCCCAGAGCAGTGCGGCCGAGGAGTTTGCTGGCAACATAACAAAGGTCAGCTCTGAGCAGGCGGGCGGGCGCCGGCGCTGTCTGGCGCGGTGCAGGGGCGCATGGCTTGCATTCTTGCCGCAGAAAAGCACCAGTGCGCGCCCAGGCGCCTTCCCAGAGCGGTGCAGCCGAGGAGTTTGCTGGGAACATAACAAAGGTCAGCTCTGAGCGGGCGGGCGGGCGCCGGGCGGGCCCAGCGATGGCGTACGAGGATCAGGTGAGCGACATCCTTTGGCACGCAGCCCCAGCCCTGGATTTAGAGATGGATTGCGATCAGATTGCATGTGCCGCAGCCATTTAACCCCTCGGCGTGCCCACAAGCCAATAGTCCCGCCTGCCGCGCCACCCACCCTTCCCCACTTTTGCCCCCACCGTCCCACTTTCTTTCGTTCGGCCCCGCCACTCCACGCCCCGCTCCGCCGCACGCACGCCTCACAATGCGTGTCGACAACATGGAGCTGGACCCGGTGAGTGAGCCGCGCGCGGGTCGGGGCGGGCGGCTCGCGATTCCTGCCAGCCAGCGTGCGAGCGATTTTGCTCGAACGATGCGCGCCCTCCGTCCCGACACAAACAGATCGCTCGCCTGATTGTCGCTTGGCCCCTCCCATCGCTCCTCGCTTGCGCTCTCCATCCGATCGCAGGTCTTTGCTGAGTTGGACATGGACTTTTTTCGTGAGTTCGACACGGATCTCCAGGACAACCAGTGGGCCAACGGCGCCGGGCCGTCCGCTCACAAGCGTGGCCCCGGTGATTTTGTGATCCTTTGCGACGAGGATGATGGATTGGGTAAGCTTTGTTGGGGGGGGGGCTGTGCATGGATCTGTGTGCGATCTTTTTTGCACAGATCTATCACCACTGGTCTGTGACAGGCGCGCAAGTTGCGCCCAAAAGCTTGGCGCGTGTACATTTGTTCGCTCGCTCGTGATCAAACTCGGCGCCGCGCCGCCTTCTCTCTGTGCATGCAGATTTCGCCAACCTTTTCCCCAGCCTCCCGAACTCCCCCGGTTTTGTCGACTCGCTGGATGCGCTCCTCGACGGCATCATTGGGGACAATGCGGCGGTGAGTTGCACAGCGGGCGGGCATGAGGGTGTGGGGACGGTGTGCACGCCTGTGCATGCATGGCATGCCGGTGCATGCTTGGGGGTTGTTGACCGGGAGAATATGCAAGCTTGCGGATGGGGGGGGGGCGCTCAACGCTCTGTCTCCACATGCGCTCGCGCCACTGCGTTTCGTGGGCGCTCCTCTTTGCGCGGTTGCTGACATGCATGCTGTCGTCCATGCATGCATGCGTGCTCTCACAGGATGCGCCAATGCCGCCCGACAACATGAACCAGGAGGCTATCAACAACAACAACGGCAGTGACGCGGCGGTGAGTTGCATGCATGCACATAGAGCGGGCGGGCGGCACGAGGGTGCGCGGGGTTTGGAGCGACCCACACTTCTCTTTGCAGTGCTTTGACACACACACCTGCACGGGCGTGCCCTTGCGCACAGGTGGCGCCGCTGCCGTCCGACAGCATGATGCAGGAGGCTGTCAACAACGGCGACGAGGCGGTGAGTTGCTTGATTGGGTGCAAGGGCGGCTGGGTGCAAGAGGGGGTGGGCACAAATTTGTGCTTTGGTGACGGCTCTTCACACACACCTTTGTGTGCTCTCCCCGCCAATGCCATGCAGGCATTCCCTCCGCCAAACTTCATCATCAACGAGCACGGCCAAGTCGAGCACGTCATCGAGCGCATCGTCGGCGACGCCTGGATGAACAACATGCAAGAGTACGCCTACGAGGTCAAGTGGGTGGGCTTTCCCGCCGGGGAGACCACGTGGCAGCTCGCTTCGGAGCTGCTCGAGGATGGCGTCGGCCACTTCATCGACGAGTACCGCGCGAGGCACCCGCGCATTGCTGAGCGTGAGTTCCCCCGCGACCACCACGACGGGTTCAACTGGCCCGACTCGGATGACGAGGAGGGGGAGGAGGGGGAGGAGAGTAGCGGGGAGGAGGCGGAGAGCGATACCGAGTCGTTCGATTCTGCCACATACCACCGCATCCTGCCCAAGTGCCGCTACGGCGACTACTCCGATGACTCGGATGACCCCGATTACATCCCCTGAGCTTGCGGCGATTGTTGTTGCACTCAACATACGCGCCCCCGCGGAGTGTGCGTGCAGGGCGTGTTGAGCACGTACCCCGCACCACCAACGTTTCATGCCCAATCGCACAATCGATCGGGGTTTCATTTTTGATCCGCTACCTCTACATACATGCACATAGAAGTGCACACGCTCTCCCATGCGTGGTAGCCACAACCCCTTTGCACAAACCAAAACCAAACCCCTTGGCGCGTTCTGTCACGCGCATGGCTCGACACTTTGCGCACTTGCGTTTGTCACACGCTTTGCGCTGCACATGCACACGCACAAATCAAATCAAACAACCCCCTTGCGCGTTTGCAGTTTCTGTCACGCGCTTTGCCCCACTGCGCGCGTGGTGGTGCAAGCTTATCTATCCCTTTTGCACGCTTGCGATTGCTACACACGCTTGCCGCTGCACACGCACACACAACCCGAGTCAGACAGCCCACTTGCGCGTTTGCAGTTTTTGTCACGCGCATGAACAGAGACACTTTGCGCGCTTGCGTTTGTCACACGCTTTGCGCTCTCCGACACACACGCGCGCACCAACCAAACCACCCAACCCCTTGGCGCTTTTGCAGTTTGTCACGCGCATGAACACCTTGCGCACCTTGTCGCACGATAGCAACACGCGCATGAACAACTTGCGCTTGTCGCGCGCATGAACAAAGACTTGTCACACGCATGCTACCCCTTTGCGCACTTGCGCTTGTCACACGGATGCACACCTTGTCGCACGATAGCAACACCCTCTTTGCACGCTTGCGCTTGTCACGCGCATGAACAAAGACTTGTCACACACATGCTACCCCTTTGCGCACTTGCGCTTGTCACACGGATGCACACCTTGCACACCTTGCACATCACCCTCTTTGCACGCTTGCGCTTGTCACATAGGGGTCTTGTGTCGTATAAAGACCAACACATTCTCTCGCGTTTGGGTGTAAAGTGATCATTCATACAATGGCCGCCCTCTTCCGTTCTTACTCTCCCGGTGGCATCGAGAGTTCAAGGAAAGGGTGGCGCGAGGGCCCGTCAGGGCCGAGCCGTGGTGGGCGCGCGGCACAAGACAAGGGCGTTGTTGTTGGGTGCAAGTGGTGCGCGCGGGGGTGTCTGCGGGCGGCTGGCTCGTCGTGGTTCGAAGAACCACGAAAGAGACGGACGAGGGGGCTCGGGTTTGCGCGCGTGTATCTTGAGAGTTGTATCTTGAGAGTTGTATCTTGAGAGTTGTATCTTGAGAGTTGTATCTTGAGAGTTGTATCTTGAGAGTTGTATCTTGAGAGTTGTATCTTGAGCCATGGAAGCCAGGACCAAGCCTCGTGGCCCCAACAAAAAATATTTTATGCATGCGAGTACACTGTATTTTGAGGCTTCATTTTGCTTATTCTCCGCATGTGGTGTGCATTTTATTGTGACGTTAGGTGTTTATAACTGCTACTTTGTGGATACTTTTAGGGTGTTTAGTGGATGTATTGTGGCGCAAAACTGCTAGTGCTTAAGGACAACACAACATACTACTTTTACAACACAATACAATATGCCACGCACATCTAAAGGGCCATGGTGCTGCCCGTCGTGTGGATACCAAGTGGGGCGGAGCTCTGCCATGCGCAAACACTTGTATGACACAAAACAACAATGTCCCCGCGTCCTTCGAGATATCGAGTTGACAGAAGAAATCAAACAATACATACTGAGAAACCGCGTGTGGCACCCTCCGCCCAAGCAACGCCGTCAGCCCGCGCAGCAGAACATCTACCAGACATTTAATCAAATCAACAACTTTGTCAACACCATTGATTCTTTTGAAAAGCTACAGTTGATCATGCAGCACAACAACAAGGACATCGAAACTGTGGACTTTGCCCAAAATGTCCGGCGAGAGTTTCAAGACCAGGTGCTCCTCATCAAGGGCAATGCCGCACGCGCACGAGACGAGGAAAGTGGCGACATGCCCTGCTTCCGGTCGTGGAGAGAATGCATTCAACAGATAGATCGCGCATGCAACGGCGAAGACAGCCGAGACATGTGTGTGATGATAGACGGGCAGCGTTTGAACATTGTCCAAGAGGGCCAGGTGTCGGGGTTTGTCTTGGACGTCGGCATGCAGATCATTCTAGAGATTGTTCAAGACGTATATTTGAATCAATACGAAATCTTTTTGATTCGAGGCATCGAATCGACCCCTAATCACCTTGAAAAACAAATCATTAGAGAAAAGCTGGATGTGTATTTTAAATTCTTGAGCGCTCTTGAACGGACGCCGTATGTGAATAAAGCAAGATACGATACGGAAATCGCGCCCAACGAACGGAACCCCGACTCTACTGCGGATGAAAAGCTTCAAGAGTATCGCACCAGGTTTGACAAGATACAGGTGGCGGACCGGGAGCGGAGAGACATTCGCAAGCAATTGGCCGAAGTGGTCAAGAGCAGCGCCAAGCGCAACGAAGACGAAATAAACAAAGCAGTGCTCGAGCTCTTGCGCATCGATGACAAGTTCATGGACACGTTTTGCACCAAGTACAATGTGAAAGCACCCGGTAGAATGTAAGACGAAAGTAGATACTTTTTGTATACTTTGTGGCGACTTTTTGTAGTAAAATATTCCAGCGGGCGGTTGATTGGAATTGGCCGATACTTAAAGGGATTTGATTGGAATTGGCCGATACTTAAAGGGATTTGATTGGAATTGGCCGATACTTAAAGGGCTTAAAGGGAACCATTTGACACATACAAAGACATACCCTTTCCATATCTGACAACCGACATGGCGAACAACGATAAAGTGCAGCGCTTCATCGAAGCGGCGCGTGGAGTGCATTGCGACAAGTATGACTACAGTGACGTCGTGTACAAGAACAACAAGACAAAAGTGGACATAATCTGCCACGACCACGGGCGGTTTCAACAGGCACCATACTGCCACATCTACATGAAGCAAGGCTGCCCTGGATGCGGCGTGCTCGTGGCAAGCGCCAAGAAGCGCGCGGGGTACTCGAAGTCAGCGCAGACAGGCGTGAGGTGCACGTACGAGTCAATCGTGCAACGCGCCCGGGATATTCACGGGACAACATTTGACTACAGCCGCGTGGAGTACGTAAACATGTCGCACCCCGTGCAGATTGGGTGCCCCGTGCATGGGTACTTCGCACAGACGATGTTGGCTCACATCTATAAAGGCCGCGGGTGCCCATCGTGCGGCCAGACACGAAAATGGACGCAAGCAGAGTTCCTCAGCAAAGCTGTGGCGGTGCATGGCGACCGCTACGCGTACGATAAGGCCGTTTTTCGTGGGACCGAAGCCCACCTGACTGTCACATGCAAAAGGCACGGCGACTACGCCATCACGCCCAGGCACCACATATGCAGACGGCAAGGATGTCCACGCTGTGTCAAGACCAATGCATCATGGAAGGCGCTGGCCTGGCTGCGCTACATGTCGGTGCGATCTGGTGTGGAGATTCAGAGACAGGATAATGGGGGCGAGCACATCGTAGAAGTAAACGGTCGAAAGTACCGCGTTGATGGTTACGACCCCAACTCGCAAACCGTCTACGAGTTCCACGGGACTTTCTTCCACGGTCACCCCGCTTACTACCCAAATGAGCGTGAGATGCCGCTGAAAAAAGCCCTTTGGCCAGGCAGGACCTTTGGCGAAATTTACCAGCAAACGTTACAGCGCGAGGACGAGATTCGCCAAGCCGGGTACAATGTGGTAGTGTTGTGGGAGCACGACTGGGACAAGGCCGTGCGACAGGTTGTGCGCATCCAGCGGGCGTGGCGAGCAATGCGAACGCTGGCAGCACTTGAATGAATCAAAAGTGTAATGCTCTCTGAACAACTTTCGGCAGAACCTTTTTTTACAATCAATCTTCATCAACGCGCGCATCGCGCAGCCCGCGCGGCTTGCTTCATCGTCTTTTGGCTACACATGCTCCTTGGGACCAAGCGCACGGGCAGACTCTCTGTCAGGACCTGCGCGATCAGCTGGGCTTCGCGGTGCGTCCACATGGGCGCGAAATCGTGCAGGACTTTGAGCACGATCGGGCGGCGCTCCTTGTCCTCGTGCTCCTGCTTCTTGAAGCACACGCGGTTCGTGTCGATGTCGCCGGGGTAGTCCGGTGGATGGAAGACCCCCGAACGATCCCAGTGACCTTCCGCGAACCGGATCGCCTTGTACTGGCTCGCCCTGCTGTTCGGCCAGCTCACCAGCCGAAAGCCACCCTCGACGGCATAGTCTTTTTCGAAAAGGTATTCGGTGCTGCCGAACTCTTCGTTGAAGCGCCGCGTAAGCGCCGCGATGCACTCTTGGATGTGGCCGAACGTGATGTCGGCGGTCATCCGCAGGTCGAACGCTTGGACGATCATCTTGCTCGAGGCTGGACTGAAAAATTGTTGTGGCTGTGTTGTTGTGTGTGGGTTCAAGTGCGGGTCGATTTGGCTGCGGTGGCAGGTTAGACTTTTGCTCCCCGGGGTAATGAGGTATTAGAGCTCATATACGTCAATCGGACAGAAACAAGTCTCTGCACTCCTTGACCAATGTGTTTTTGAATCCATTGCATTTTAGTTTGAGCGCAACCTCGATGAACCTGCTAGCAAAATCAAAGTCGTTCTTGTCGTGCTGCGATGCGGATCGTTTAGCAGCACGCATGTATTCCGTGTGAACTTCGTTTGACATTTTGTTGCGCAAAGCCGTCGGTGTGTCGAGCTGCTTCCAGTTGCCTTTGTCGATGCGTTGGTACCAGCAGCGCGACTTTGCAGAGTACCGAAACTCGTTCTTGAGCATGTGGTGAATTACGCACGCGATGTCATAGTGATTAATGCCAAACTTATGCGCGAGCATTAGATCGTGCATGCATTCATCGTGATCACAAGAAGAATCCATTGTGAGGTTAGGTGCAATGAGTAGCGGTGTTGTTTCTATACTCCTGCATGAACATTTTGGTACACCCCGACGTGTAAACCGCGGTTGTCTAAGACCGTCTAAATGCTCAGAGGCAGGGGCCAATGTATATAGGAGCCGCATTCATGTCCAGCTCCAGTCCTTAAAGACCAGCAGCCATGCGCCATGGACGCAGCGTACTCCCTGAACCAAGGCAAACCCCACAGCCGCCGGCAACGCGCGGGTGGGCACTTGGCAATGTTTTTGTCTTCAGGTGGCTGGGATATTGATAGATTCACAGCCGATAGTCAGTCATAAATGACGACGACTCTCGAGCCACATCTTGGTGTCCGGTCCGCTGGGTCTTCGAAACCATGCCGCACTGAAGCGATCGCCACGGACTGAACAGACGGACTTTCCGGTTAGGAGGGA
>JACCDX011480497.1_pt1 | contig 17779 bp, 18 predicted proteins | sample 7449681 | NCBI WGS metagenome assembly JACCDX01 (sample SAMN15323450, study PRJNA562643) | freshwater metagenome | isolation source: river surface water | place: USA:Blue River Watershed | collected 2017-08-18
ACGGACGGGCTTTGGCTCCGCCGCGAGCAAGTCGAATGACGACCATGGGTATATCCTTGGGGTGGAAAGATTCTTTCAGCGTTTGAGACACGCGCTTGGCCACCCGGCCAGCGACACGCCGAAAACCGACCATTGTAAACCATTTGTGACCCATGATCATCTGCCCCACCCAAGCCGCTGACATCGACCAGATCACCCGGATCTATGCCCACCATGTGCGCTGGGGAAGCGGCAGCTTCGAAATCGACCCGCCCGACGAGGCCGAAATGGGTCGCCGCTGGCAAAGCGTGGCAGGCCAAAGCATGCCGCACCTGGTGCTGCGACAGGGCGAACAGGTGCTGGGGTTTGCCTACGCCCAACCGTTTCGCCCCCGATTGGCTTACCGGCACACGCTGGAAGATTCGATTTATCTGCACCCCGACGTGGCGGGACAACGCCGTGGCTTGGGGCGGGCGCTCTTGGCGGAGCTGATGCGACAAGCCGAACGGCTGGGGGCGCGGCAGATGGTCGCCGTGATCGGCGACTCGGCCAACCATGCCTCCATCGGTCTGCACCGGGCACTGGGCTTTGCGCACGTCGGGCAACTCAGTGCCAGCGGCTGGAAACAGGATCGCTGGCTCGACACCGTCTTCATGCAAAAGGCTTTGGGCGTGGGCTCGAATGCCCCCGCACCCGATGGCGCCTGACCATTTGTTTATGATGACGGATCATGAAAAACAAGACTTTGGCCGTTTGGCTGGCGTTGGTCGGCGGCCCATTCGGACTGCATCGCTTTTACCTGTTTGGACTCTCTGACACCCTGGGTTGGCTGTTGCCCATCCCCACCGCCCTGGGTCTGTACGGCTTCGAGCGGGTGGCCGAACACGGTGTCGACGATGTGCTGAGTTGGTGGTTGATCCCTGCGCTGGGTTTTACGTTCGCCGCCTGTGCCCTGAATGCGATCGTCTACGGACTGATGTCGGCCGAGCGCTGGAATGCACGCTTCAATCCGCACGCCCCTGCAGATGCTTCTGCGGGTCGCAGCAACTGGTTCACCATCGGAGCAGTGGCTTGTGCCCTGTTGATCGGTGCCACGGTGCTGATGTCGAGCATCGTCTACAGCATCCAGCGCTATTTTGAAGTTCAAATTGAAGAGGCACGCCGGATTTCGCAATGAGTCCGGCGCATCAATCGTACAGCGTAAAACTGAGCCAATAACCCAAAGCGGCGACAAAGGCACTGGCCGGGATGGTCAGCACCCAGGCCCACACGATGTTACCGGCCACCCCCCAACGCACGGCACTGGCACGCTGGGTCGAACCCACCCCCACAATCGCACCGGTGATGGTGTGCGTGGTGGACACCGGAATCCCCAGCGACGTCGCCAAAAACAAGGTGATGGCTCCCCCGGTTTCGGCGCAAAAACCACCCACCGGTTTGAGCTTGGTGATGCGCTGGCCCATGGTCTTGACGATGCGCCAACCGCCAAACATGGTGCCCAACGCGATGGCCGCATAGCAACTCACGATCACCCAGCCTGGTGGACTGGCATCCGTGGTGGCGGCATAGCCGGTGGCGATCAACAACAGCCAAATGATGCCGATGGTCTTTTGCGCATCGTTGCCCCCGTGCCCCAGGCTATACGCCCCGGCTGAAACCAACTGCAGGCGTCTGAACCATTTATCCACCCGCAACGGGGTGGAACGCCTGAAGAGCCAGGCCACCAGCACCATCATGAGGGAACCCAGCAAAAAACCCAGTGCGGGTGACACAAAAATGAACGCCACGGTGCGCAAAATGCCGCTGGCGACCAGGGCACCCGCACCGACTTTGGCCATGACGGCGCCAACGATGCCGCCGATCAGAGCGTGCGACGAGCTGCTGGGAATACCGTAATACCAGGTGATGACGTTCCAGGTGATGGCCCCCGTCAGCGCACCAAACACCACATGGGTGTCCACCACACCGGGCTGCACGATGCCCTTGCCGATGGTCGCGGCCACGCTGAGGTGAAACACAAAGATCGCCACAAAATTGAAAAAGGCGGCGAACAAGACCGCCTGTGTGGGGCGCAACACGCCGGTGGAGACCACCGTGGCGATCGAATTGGCGGCATCGTGAAAGCCATTCATGAAATCGAACAGCAGGGCCAACCCCACCAGCACAATCACGACCCAAAGAGCGACGGGCACCGTCTCCATGCCCGGGCCTCAAGAGTTTTCGAGGACGATGCCCTCGATCTGATTGGCCACATCCTCGCACTTGTCGGTGATGGTCTCGAGCAACTCATAAATGGCCTTGAGCTTGATCACTTCGCGCACATCGGCCTCTTCTCTGAACAGCTTGCTCATGGCACTGCGCATCACGCGATCGGCATCGGACTCAAGGCGGTCGATTTCTTCACAAGTTTTCAAAGCGGCTTCGGCAGTGGCCGGCTCGGCAATGCGGTCGAGCAGCTTCACCGCATCGCGCACACGCTCACAACAACTGACCGCCAAAGCCGTCAGGCGGGTGATCTCGTCGGTCATGTGGCGCACGTCATACAGCGCCATGGTTTCGGCCGAATCCTGAATCAGATCGGCCACATCGTCCATGGTGTTGATGAGCGAGTGAATCTGTTCGCGGTCGATCGGGGTGATGAACGTTTTGTGGATCGCCCGGTTGACCTCGTGGGTGACGCGATCGGCGGCGCGCTCGGCGTTGTCCACATCCTGGTTGTATTTGGCGCGCAAATGCGGGTCGTTGTAGTTTTTAACCAGATTGGCAAAGGCGCGGGCGGCTTCGACAATGCGCTCGGCATGCTGGTTGAACATTTCAAAAAAGTTGCCCTCTCGAGGCAGCAGCTTTCCAAACAGCATGCGATTCTCCGTGTTTTGTGACAAAACGATGAAGTTTTGATGACGCACAGTGTAACCGCTTGAACCCGCGACTTACACCGATCAAAAAGGGTTCAGGGCAACACCTCAATGGCCTGACCCGCGACCGCCGCCCGCTGGTCTGCGCTGACTTTGCCGGGCGACACATCGGCCAGCGGCAACAACACAAACGCACGTTCGTGCCAACGCGGATGCGGCACGGTCAAGCCGGGACTGTTCACAACCCCCGCACCGTAAAACAGCAGATCCAAATCCAGCGTGCGTGGCGCATGGCGATAAGGCCGCTCGCGTCCGGCTTGCTGCTCCAGGTCTTGCAGGACTCGCAACAAAGCGGGTGCGGTCAGCGCCGTCTCGAAGCAGACCACGGCATTGATGAAATCGGGACCTTCGGCTTCATGCGGGGCGCTGCGATACAGGCGTGAAACCCGCAAGCCGCTGATCTCGGGGTGCAGCCTCAATGCCCCGAAAGCCCAGCGCACCTGTCCGATGGCATCTCCCAGATTGGCCCCCACGGCCACCCAGGCGGTGACCGGTGACCTCATGCTGGATCAACCCCTGATGGCTCTCCCGCCGGGCCCCCTGCCCCGCCGCCCGGTCTGCGGCGCCGGCGGCGGCGTTTTTTTGGGGCCTCCGGGCCAGCCTCATCGGCGGGGTGAGCCGCCACCGAAGTCCGGCCACGCTGGCTGCTGCTCTGGCGCACCTGGGCCAGCATATCCTCGCGCTCAGGCTCGTCAGCCTGACTGAAAGTTTGCCACCAATCGGCCAGGGCTTCATCGACCTCACCCACATCAGCTCGCAAGCGCATGAAATCAAAACCGGCGCGAAAACGCGCCAACATCACCAGCGTCATCGGGCCATTGCCCACGCGCTTGTCAAAGCGAGGCTGCATCATCCAGATCTCGCGCATGTCGGCGGCCAATTTGCCACGACCCGACACATCGCCGATGCGGGCGTCAAACACCTGGTCGATCGCCGTCTGCAACGCCGGTGTGGGCGGCTGGTGCTCACGTTGCGATTGCCAACCTTGACGCACATCGCTCCACAACACGCAAGCCAGCAAAAAACTGGGCGCCACCGGCTTGCCCTCGCCGACGCGGCGGTCGGTGTCTTGCAAAGCGGCATTCACAAAGGGATCGGCACTGCGCTCAACCACCAGATCGAGCAAAGGGTAAATGCCACGCGCCACGCCCAGGGACTTGAGTTGCTCGATGCTGGCCAGGGCGTGCCCCGTTTGCAGCAACTTCAGCATTTCATCGAACATCCGGCTTTGCGGCACATCAGCGAGCAAATCCAGCGATTTCCTGATCGGCTCGGCCGTGCGTGCCTCCATCTTGAACCCCAAGCCCGCCAACTTGGCCGAAAACCGAACGGCTCGCACCATCCGCACCGGATCCTCGCGGTAACGGGCCACCGGGTCGCCGATCATGCGCAGCACCCGCTTTTTCGCGTCTTCAAAGCCCTTGTGATAATCGATCACCTCTTGCGTGCTCGGGTCGTAATACATGGCATTGACCGTGAAGTCACGCCGCGCTGCGTCCTCCTCTTGCGGCCCCCAAACGTTGTCCCGCAGCACCCGGCCGCTGGCATCGACCGCATGCTTCAGGCGCGACAACTCCCCCTTGGCGGTGCGCTCGTTGCCACTGACCGTTTCGGCGGCGGCATTGTCCAGATAAGCGCGAAAAGTAGAGACTTCGATCACCTCGTGCTCGCGCCCTCGGCCATACACCACATGCACGATCCGAAAACGCCGTCCGATGATGAAGGCACGGCGAAACAAGGCTTTGACCTGTTCAGGGGTGGCATTGGTGGCAACATCGAAATCTTTAGGCCGTAACCCCAACAACAGGTCACGCACTGCACCGCCCACGATGTAGGCCTCGTGGCCGTGGTCTTGCAAGGTGTGAACGACCTGCAATGCCCGTTCATCGACCAAATCAGGATCGATGCGGTGTTGGCTGGCGGGCACGCTGACGCGCTTGCCAAACTTGGGGGTCGAGCCGCCTTCGGACGAGCCGATCAGGCGACGGATGAAAGATTTGATCATTCGCGTTCAAACAATTCGAGGATGGGCCAGCCCTTGTTCAGGGCATGGTTGCGCAGGCGCTCATCGGGGTTGGTGGCCACCGGATGCTGCACCCGGTTCAAGAGAGGCAAATCATTCACCGAGTCAGAGTAAAAAGTGGCCTCTGTGTCCTCCCAGTTCAGGCCTTGTGCGTCAAGCCACATCTGCAGACGCTGCACCTTGCCTTCGCGCATCGAGGGCACGCCTGAGATCTCGCCACTGTACCACCCGTTGGCATCGCGCTCGAGCTCGACCGAAATCACCTCGGCAATGCCAAACAAAGCCACGATCGGCCGAATGACGAATTCATTGGTGGCGGTGATCACCATCAGACGGTCACCTGCCTGCCGATGTCGCTCAACCAAAGCCAGCGCCTGAGGCCGGATGGCTGGCGCAATCACCTCTCGCATGAAACGCTGGTGAGCTTCGGCTGCCGCCTGCGGACCGCGCAAGCGGAACGCCTCGGTGGCAAAACGAACATAGTCGTGGATGTCCAGCGTACCCGCTTGGTAATGGGCATAAAACTCATCGTTGCGGCGCGCAAACTCGACCGGATCGGTCCAACCCAGCGTGATGGTGAACTGCCCCCAGGAGTAATCGGAATCGATCGGCAACAAAGTGTGATCCAGATCGAACAAAGCCAGGCGATGGGTCATGGGGTCTCTTCGTCGTCAGAAAGCATCGTTTTGATCAGGGGGATGCTGATGGCCCGTTGCTCGCGCAAGGCGTATTGATCCAATTGATCGAGCAATCCGATCAGACTGCCCAAATCGCGGCTGAATCGGCTCAGTATGTAATCCATGACCTCGTCTTTGAGGAAGATGCCACGGGCATCGGCCTGCTGGCGCAACACCGACCGGCGTTGTGACTCGTCGAGCGACTTGAGTTGAAACACATGGCCCCAGCCCAGCCGGGTGCGCAAGTCTTCCCGCAAATTCAAGTGGCTGGGCGGCAGGGCTCCGGCCGCCAACACCCAGCGCTGGCGGCCGCCGCCGGCGGGTGTCAGGGCATTCACGAACCAATTGAACGCCGCGTGTTGCTGCACAGCACTGTAGGCGTCGACATCGTCCATGATCACCACCTCCCAAGCCTGGTCAAAAGCACCTGGCTCGGAAACACCGGCGTCGAGCCAACCCACGCGCTGATCGTGCTGCGTCAACCAATGAGACACCGCCCGCAACAAATGCGTCTTGCCGCAGCCGGATTCACCCCACAAGTAAGTGGGCACGGGCGATCGGGCACTGTGCCCGACCCACAAGCGCAAATGCTCGTAAACCTCCCGGTTGGGACCAGGGTAGAAACTGTTCAGGCTCGGACTCGATTCCAAACCGATGTCGAGCGCCATTTGCTTCATGCGGGGCCCGAATCCTGTTTCAGCCAGTTCTCGACCAAGTGACGCCAGGCCACCAGCAAGATCGCGCTGGCCGGCAGTGCCAACAACACACCGACAAAACCCAGCAACTGGCCAAAAGCCAGCAACGCAAAAATGACCGCCAAAGGATGCAAGCCAATGCGTTCACCCACCCATCGGGGCGTCAAAACAAAACTTTCGATCAACTGGCCCAAGGCATAAATGCCTCCTATCCAAACCAAAGCCTGCATCGGCTCGAATTGCAACAAGCCCGCCAACAGCGCCAAAATCAGCCCCAGACCGAACCCCACATAAGGCACGCACAGCGCCAGTCCCGTGAAAATCCCGATCGGCCACGCCAAATCCAGCCCCGCCAGGCGCAAAGACAAGGCGTAATACACAGCCATGGCCAACATGACCGACACCTGCCCCCGGACATACCCGCCCAACACTTGGTCACACTCGGTCATGAAGCGCCCCACCGGCTCACGCCACAGGCGCGGCAAACTCAGGTTCAGGCGCCCCATCAGGCGCGGCCAAGCCAACAACAGGTAGTACAGAGCCACCGGCACCAAAATCGCATGACCCGCGATGGCCATCACCAAACTTCCGCCCCAATGGAGCGAGGACAACATGCGTGCCGCCCCGTCACCCAGGTTGTCACTCAGGTGCTCGCGCACAAATGCCTTGAGTCCCTCGACATCCAGCCTGACCTCGATGCCCCAGGCTTGCAACAGGGGGGTGAGCCAGGCATCGATTTTTTGAATCAACACCGGCAACTGATCGCGCAACAAAGGCCACTCATGGACCAGCACCGGCACCACCAACGCCGCCAGAGCCAACACCACGAGCAAAAACACCCCTTCGACCACCACCACCGCCAAAACCCGGGGCACCCCCAGGCGCGTCAATCGGGACACCCAGGCCGATAACAAATAAGCCAAAGCGAGCGCAATCAAAAAAGGCGACAACACCGCCGACAAGGCGATCAGCAACGCCGACACGGCCAAGGCCAGCGCACACAGCACGGCAAGTTTGAGCGGATTTTGTGGCAATTGCATACAGGTGCCCCGCAGGGCGTCACTAGAATGCATTGATTTTATGGCCTACCAGGCCTTCAGGTCACCCCATGAATTCACCCTTGTCCTACAAAGATGCCGGCGTTGACATCGTCGCCGGAGACGCTTTGGTCGAGCGCATCAAACCACTGGCCCAAAAAACCCTGCGCAACGGCGTGCTGGCGGGCATCGGCGGCTTTGGCGCCCTGTTCGAAGTCCCCCGCCACTTCCGTGAACCGGTCATGGTCAGCGGCACCGATGGCGTGGGCACCAAGCTCAAACTGGCATTTGAATGGAACATGCACGACACTGTCGGCATCGATCTGGTCGGCATGAGCGTCAACGACATCCTGGTACAAGGTGCCGAGCCGCTGTTTTTTCTCGACTATTTTGCTTGCGGCAAGTTGCACGTGGCCACGGCGGCCCAGGTGGTCGCCGGCATCGCCAAGGGCTGTGAAGCCTCCGGATGCGCCCTCATCGGTGGTGAAACCGCCGAAATGCCGGGCATGTACCCTCCGGGTGAGTACGACCTGGCAGGCTTCGCGGTCGGCGTGGTTGAAAAATCGGCCATCCTCGATGGCCGCCATGTCAGCGCCGGCGACGCCGTGCTGGGCCTGTCGTCCCACGGCGTGCACTCCAACGGCTTCTCGCTGGTGCGCAAAGTCATCGAGCGCGCTGCCGACCGCCTGCCCGCCCAACTCGATGGCCAGCCTTTCCGCCAAGCCGTCATGGCGCCCACCCGCCTGTATGTCAAGCCCGTGCTGGCGGCCCTCAAGGCCCACCCCGCCAGCGCACAAAGCGGCATCAAGGCACTGGCCCACATCACCGGGGGTGGCTTGCTCGAAAACATCCCGCGCGTGCTGCCCGATGGCTTGGGCGTTGACCTGATCCGTGGCAGTTGGCCGCGCAGCGAACTGTTTGCCTGGCTGCAAGCCGAGGCGGGCATCGATGACATCGAAATGAACCGCACCTTCAACAACGGCATCGGCATGGTGCTGGTGGTGCCCGCCACTCAAGTGTCCGAAATCAGCCAAACGCTGCGCGAATGGGGCGAACAACCGCACACCATCGGCACCGTGGTGCCCCGCCAAAGCGGCGCGCCGGTCCAACTGGTCGGCTAAAGACTCGCTGAAAGGATTGACGAACCCGTCAATCCTGATCGGCGATTTCGCGCATCACATCGATGCGAGCATGCACCTGGGCCAGGCGGCGGTCGTCGCCCTGCGAGCGGTAAATTTCTTGCAAATTGCGCAACATCCGCCAAATGATGTCGCGTCCCCGGGCTGGGGCCAAATGCGCCAACAGCAAATCATCGGGGTCACGCTGACGGCCATGGTGCACCGGCGTGGCCATGCTCTGCACCCGCTCCAGCAACTCATCGCGTCCCAAAGATTCGCCCGTAAAAGGATCGATCACCACCTGCCCCTGACGGGGCGCGGACAAATGCACCTTGACCAAAAAATGGCCCGGGAAATTCACCCCTTCGGCCTCCAGCCCCAAACCTTGCGCCAACTCCAGCCAAATCACCGCCAGGCTGATCGGGATCCCCCGGCGCGTGCGCAACACCAAGTGAATGAAACTGTTGTCCGGGTCGTAATAGTCGTTGACATTGCCCGCAAAACCCAACTCTTCAAAAAAGCAGGCGTTGAGCACCCGCAGGCGCTGCAACTCGTCGTCTTCATCGGCCACCCGGCGGGTCAACCGAACCTGAATCCGGTCGACCTGCGCCAGCACTTGCGCCACATCGACCTCGGGGTATTCGTCTTGCGCCAGACTGGCCGCCGCCTCGAGCAGCGGAAAAGTGCCATCGCCCGACACCAATGAGCGGAAATAGTCCAGGGCGGTGGGCATTTCAATGCGATAACTCATGGTCACATCATGCCGTCAAATGCGCATCAGCGCACGCCATTTCAAACCAGCCATGCGCAAAACACCGAAATACAGCAGCGCCGAGACCGCCAGCACGCCCGCCAACAGACCCAGGCGCTGCCAGGGCTGGGCACGCAAAGCCACCCAATCCAGGGCCGTGGCCACCCACGCCAGCCAAACCGCCAGCACCGCACAAGCCAGCACGACTTGCGCCACAAAGCGCATCCACCCCGGGGCGGGTTGGTAGTGACCGCGCCGGCGCAACCCGCGCCAGAGCCAGATGGCATTCAGGCACGCCCCTAGGCCAATCGACAAGGCCAAGCCGGCATGGGCCAACCAGGGCACCAAGGCGATATTGAACACCTGCGTCAACACCAACACCCCGATCGCCACCCGCACCGGCGTCTTGATGTCCTGACTGGCATAAAAACCTGGCGCCAGCACCTTGATCGCCACCAGCCCCAGCAACCCCACACCGTAGCCCATCAGGGCCAGCGTGGTCTGGCGCACATCGTGATCGCTGAACGCCCCATAGTGGTACAAACTGGCGACCAGCGGCGTGGCCAGGCACAGCACCCCCACCGCACAGGGCAAAGCCAGCATCACCACCAGGCGCAAGCCCCAATCGATCATCCGGCTGTAACGATCCGCGTCGCCACCCGCCTTGGCCGCCGCCAATTGCGGCATCAACACCACCCCCAGCGCCACCCCCAGCAGGGCGGTCGGAAACTCCATCAGACGGTCGGCATAACTCAACCAACTCACACTGCCCGGCGTCAGGTGCGAAGCAATCTGGGTGTTGATCAACAGCGACACCTGCGCCACCCCCACCCCCAGCAGCGCCGGTGCCATCAGCGCAAGGATGCGCTGACACCCCTCGGCCTGCCAAGCCTCACGCCAGCCCGACGGCTGCAAGGCAGGCCAGACCCTGATCCCCGAACGCCGCAAAGCCAGCCACATCACCCCCAACTGCAACACCCCGCCCAGCATCACCCCGGCGGCCAGGGCATAAATCGGTGGCCAACCCAAGGCCTCGAACACGGGTCGCCCCCACCAGGCCACTCCGATCATCGACACATTCAAAAGCACCGGCGCCGCCGCAGGCACCGCAAAGCGGCGCCAGGTATTGAGCACCCCGGCGGCCAAGGCCACCAGCGACATGAACCCGATGTAGGGGAACATGATCCGGGTCATCACCACGGCGGCTTCGTGACCCGGCCCCGACTGACTCAACCCACTGGCCAAAGCCCAGACCAGCCATGGAGCTCCCACGACACCTAAAATGCAAGTGAGCACCAACACCCAAAAAAGCAAGGTCAGCACTTGCCCCACCAATCGCCGGGTGGCCTCATCGCCGTCTTGTTCGCGACTCGACGCCAGCACAGGCACAAACGCCTGGCTGAAGGCCCCTTCGGCAAACAGCCGTCGAAAAAGATTGGGGATGCGAAACGCCACATTGAACGCGTCGGTCAGGGCGCTGGCTCCAAACATCGAAGCGATCAGCAGCTCGCGCCCCAGCCCGGTCACGCGCGAGGCCAAGGTCCAAAGGGACACCACCGAAGCTGATTTGAAGAGACTCACCCCCTTAGTGTAGCGGTCTGGGCTATAATCACAGGTTCGCTGTCAACATCCACAGACATTAGGAATACACCCCATGGCATCTGGAAAGCCGAAGAAAAAGAACCCGCGCCTGGCGTCGGGCAGAAAGCGCGCCCGTCAGGACGTCAAACTCAACGCCGCCAACACCTCGCTGCGCTCGAAGTACCGCACTGCGGTCAAGAACGTTGAAAAGGCTGTTGCCGCTGGCGACAAAACCAAAGCCACCGAATTGTTTGGCAAGATGCAAGCCGTCGTTGACGCGATCGCCGACAAAGGCATCTTCCACAAAAACAAGGCTGCTCGCGACAAGAGCCGCCTGTCGACCAAGGTCAAGGCCTTGGCCACCGCCTGAACCTCAGGCCCACAGCCCTGCCCCTCGGGGCAGCCGTTTGAACGGGTGCGCTGACCGCGAATGAAAAAAACCGCCCGAGGGCGGTTTTTTTCATGGTTGGCGCACAGGCACAAAGCGCGAAACCGCCCACGGAGGCACCAGCTCAGTTTTGGCGCTGAACACTTTGGCCACATAGCCGTTTTGCAGGCCCAAATGCCGGGTTCCGGTGTTGTACTCTGACAGCGCCTCAGCCAAAGCCTCCACCCCGGGACCCCGGCGCTGGCTGGCGCGGGCATAAGCTTCGGTCAACAGGGTCTGCATTGCGCCCAGATTGTGACAAGGCTCAAAGACCTGCTCAAGCGACAGACCCAGCCTGGGCAGGTTTTTGACATTGATCATGGCCAACCCCATGTCGATGTTGTGCCCGGCATCGATCAACCAGCGGGCGGTCGCCACGGCCTCGGCCCCGTTGACAGGTTGGCGCACCAACCGATAAGGACCGTTGATGCCAATGGCATACGGGCGTCGCCCGCTCTCGACCTGCACCAACCGCACACCCGTGTCCGGATGAACAAGGGGCGCGCAAATCAGCAACAACTGGACAAGCAACTCATGGGTCATGGCTGATGGCCCTGCAACTGGACTTTATTTGGTGAGCGCTTCGCGCAACTGCATCACCGCAAAGACCATCCCCGAATACAAAAAAATATTGGTGCCCAAGACCACCGCGATGATCAGCTTGTTGATCAAGCTCATGGTGGATGCGACGTTTTTTTCGGCAGCCTCCCGCATGCTGGCGGCGCCCTTGACCAACTCTGTGGCAAAGTCGGCCTTGCCACGCCGAACGGTGGTCGCCAGCCTTTGCAACACCGGCCCCGAAAGCAAAGACTCGAAAGCCTTGATGTACTCGCCCGGGTTGCGTCGGAGGGTGTCCATGCACTGGCGGATTCGATGGCGCTCCCAACGGTTCCCGTTTTGCGCCACCAACTCAAGCGAAGACAGCAAATCTTTGCCGGCGCGCAACAACACCGCCACGTTGTTGATCAGGATCACGCTTCGATACTCGCGGTAAATTTCAATCTGCGGTTGCACCGGCAACAAAACCAGGCGGCAAAAAAAACGCATGATCCCTGTCAGATCTTCGATCTTGAGTCGCCACCAGCCGATCGCATTGGGCAAAATGACCTTGTTGGTCCAGATCAGCACAAACACCAAAACGCCCAAGGCGCTCCAGATGTTTTTGGAAATCACCGATGCCGTCCAGGCGGCCTGAGCTGCCAAACCGGTCAGATTGACCTTGGCACTGCTGGTCACCGATGGAAACACATGACTGGCCAGCACGTAGGCCAGCACCGTCCCGGCCAAAGTGACCAAGATGGGTTGGACCATCGACTTGCGCACCACCTGGGTGATCTGGTCTTGGTCGCGCACAGCCTGGGCCAGATTTTCCAGCACCTCAGCCGGGTTGCGGGCGTCGGCCAAAATGCGCAGGGTGGTGCCATCGGTCTCAGGCATGACATTGGGCAATGCCTCGGACAATGTGTTGCGCCCGCTCTTGATCTCGTTGCGAATCGCGATCATCAGGGCGGCGCGATCTCTGTTGCGGGTCCGCTTCGATTCGGCAATTTTCAACTCGGAGTTGGCAAAATCGAGCAACAACTCTTTTTCACGCACGGCCTGCGCCAACTCGACATAAAAATCGGCACGTTGCGCCCAAGCGCTCCACAAACCGATCCGCTGCAGTTTTTGAAGCAGATTCACGCCTTGGCCCCAACGCGAACATAGCTGCCCGCATCTCGCAGAAATCTTGCCAACACGCGCGGGTCAACTTGGCCCCGGTAGATTTTGTAGATGGTGTGCTCGGCCACCGTCTTGCCAATCTGTTTGCCGCTGGTGAGGTCGCGGTCGGAATAATTCAGGCGGTAATTTGCCCAAGCGTCACGGTCGTCTCCCTTTTGGCTGCGGGCCAGGAAATCGTCGTCAGGAATCATCATCTCGGAGACGATGGTCAGACCGGAATGCCCGCGGTGCTGACAAAACTTGCAGCCTTCCAGGTTGCGGATGAAGAAATTGTCGATCGGCACCCCAATCGGCCCGGCCAATGCATTGACCATGTTCTCCAGATGCCGCAAGTCAGCATTTTCGCGGTCGATCCTGACCTTGCTCAACGGGATCTTGCAGCGATCACACAGCACGGCCACCAGCGCCTGATACTGAATCAGCGCCAGCATCGAGCTGGTGGTCAGTTCGGAACGGGTCAGACCCAAAAGCGGATCCGACAAACGGTTGACGACGCCCGCCAGACCGTCAGCGTGCAGCGTGCCCATGACCACATGGCCCGACTTGGCCACACTGGCGGCAGCGCGGGCGCTGATCGTGTCCCGAACCTCGCCGATCGAAATCAAGTCGGGGTCCATCCGCAACAAGCTCTCGATCGTGGAAGAGTATTCGTCTTTGACATGCCCACCCCCAGCCTGAGTGATGTCTCGCTGCACCGGGATCTGGTGCACACCGGCAATCGCATACTCGATCGGGTCGGCCACCTGATACAAAGCACCCTGCCCGACCAAGGGGTGATAGGCCATGAAACGACGCTCGACGGTGGTCTTTCCAGAACCCGTGACACCGCAAAAAAGAATCAGACCACTTTCCAGGCGCGCCGCACGATCGAGTAAAGCCACCTGGTCATCTGAAAACCCCATTTCTTCATAGCCCATGATCTGACTGTCGATGCTGGTGCGCAAAAGGCGGATCGAAGCCTTGGGTCCAAACAGCCCGCGCTGGGTGGTGAAGCGCAATTGCAAACCGGGGATGCCCAATTTGGAGTCGATCATGCAACTCACACTTTTGCTGTCGGTGAAGGTGCCAGCGCTGTTGGATTTGTTGGCCGCCAAAGTCTAGTAAGCGGCCTTGATGCAAGTCAGAACGGTCTCGGAGTCGATGCCGGTCACGATGGGTTCGAGCTCACCGTGCACCCGCATCAAGACCGAGCCCTGCTCCTCAGAGCGGCACTCCAAGTGCATGTCGATGGCGCCTTGACGCATGGCGGCGCGCACCCAGGCGGCAAACTGTGTGGCGGCCTCGGTCAGCGACTCGGTACTGTGCGCAGACGCCCGCACTTGGTGCCGCTTGACGATCTCCATGGCCTCGGGGGTCAGCAATTGCAACCCAACCTTGAATTGAGCATCGACCAGCAAGTTGCGGATGCGCACCACCAGCCGCCGGTTGGCCTGCGCTGTGTAGAGAACCAAGGCGTTTTGCGCCAGCGTGCGCACGCCCACAATCGGCAGATCAAGAGGCACCCGCATGCTCTCGTTGACGTTATTCATGCCGGTCAGGATCGACACATAGTCAGGGGGGGATGCCTTGGGCTCGACCTCCCAATCGATGTTGTCCGTTGAAGAGGGCGGTGGCAATGTGAGGCCTGAATCCTTGGGGTTCGAATCACCCCCGGGCACGGCCTCGCCAGGGTCAAACAACATCGGGCTGGAACGATTGAGCAACTTGTCGAGCAGTGCCTTGATGTCTTTGCGGTCAATGGTTGGGAGGTACATCAGAAATACTCCTGATAAAGGCCCGGTGCCAGAGGCTCGGTCCAGCCCTGTTTGCGGCCCTTTCGCGTCAGAAAAAGCGATACCCCCCGCCGGGTCACCCGCACCTCGTAACCCATTAAATGATCACCGGTTTGGATCTGACGTTGCTGCCCCTGGTACACAACCACGGCGCTCAGGTTGCCGGGGTCGCCGTGGAGATACCGGACCATGAAAGCCAGCCGGGGGGTGCTTGGGGGCAAGATCAGCTTGCCGGTCGTGTCGATGTCGGGGTCGACGATGTTGAGTCGCTTGACGTAATCGACAGCCGCTCTCGAGCGCTGACTCTCGACCACATCACCGATCGAGGGCACCAAAACCGGCAACGTCAACTTGGAGGTTTCACCGACCCTGAGCGGCCCGTTGTCTTTGACACCGGAGCCCTCCATTTTGGGGATGGTCACTTTGGAGGGCTGAACCTTGGAGATGGCGTTTTCGTAATTCGAGACAGACTGGGTCACCTGCGAAGGCAGGTTTTGGGCCTGTACGGCCCAACTGCACCAGCCCAGGGCAATGATCAAAGGCTTATTCCACATAGAATTTTCCTGTCAGAGTCACAAGGGTTTCTTTGTCGATGACCAGATCCACCTGATCAATCACCACGCCAGGCGGCAAAGCCTGAATCAGGTTGTCGATGAATGGGGCCTGGGCGCTCAGGGTAAATTCGCGCTTTTGGGCATGACGGGTCACTTGGACGATACCGGGCAAGTTGATGCGCTCGGTTCCTTTGAGCACCAGCGTCACCTTGGGATCGATCTTGACCAAGCTGGTCCGGGTTTGATCCGCCCACTGATCCAACTGGGCCGCAGGCATGGCAACTACCGGCTCGGTGCGCGTGGTGTAATCGAGTTGGCTTACGGAAGTCACGCTGTTGGCGCCGGGGGTGGGCGCATTGAGTTTGTAGCGCTTGGACAGATCACCTGCATGGCCGGACACTTGTGCCCATGTGGTGACACAACCCGCCTGAAGCTGACAACTGATGCGCTGGCGCGCCCAACCTTCTTCCAGCACAGGCAGAGGCCGTACCTCGGTCCAAAACTGTCGGGCATACCCCCGGTCGGCGCTGGCTTGCCAATCGTTTTTGATCAATTCCCAATAAACCTCGGTCTGATCGGGTGGGGCTTCAAGCAATTTTTTCGGGATCAATTTTTTGAACAACCACACCCCGCCCCAGCCCAGCGAAACGAGCAAGGACAAGCCCACCACAGCGATCAACAGGCTGCGCTTGCTGACATTGAATTTGAAAGCGGGCGCACGCACGCGGGCCATGCGCGGCAAACGCAAAGTCAGGGTCTTGAGGTCAAAAGAGTTGACTTTGGCATGAGACAACTCGGTCTGCAAAGCCGAATAAACACTGACATACGCCGGCAAGTGGTGGATGCGCTCCAGCGCATCGATGGAAGTGAGCACCAAATCCTGAGTGACGAGGCCGTCATCGAGCCGCACCCAGGCAATGTCATCCGAGGAGTCGCAAGGCAAAAGGACCAGCACATCGAGTTCGCGGATGTCGCGTTGCGTTTGCTGGCAGAGATCGGCAAACAGACAGTAGACCAAACCAGCAACCGAGTAGATGCCACCTTCGAAGGGCTTGTCACCCGGCAATGGCGGTTCCGGGATATAAAACCCGTGGTTTTCTCCCAATACGATGTGGCTCTTTGCCTTGTGCTTGCGTGCATAAGCGCCGGGGCCATCGGTCAAAAAGGTGGGCCACTCGAGGCCGCCAACCAACTCGACCTGCCCCGTCCGGTACACGCGCCGGCTCATATCTGGACCACGCGGATCAGGATGATGACATGCTGGGTCTGTATGCTGCCCTGATCATGCCCCCCCAGGGCAAGGGGTGCATCCTCGCCCACCCTGGCATTGCTGGTGGTGTAGGTGCGTCGGGTCAGGCCTGTGAGCAACAGGTTTTCGCCCGGTTTCAGACGCACCACCGAACTGGTCACCAAACTGGCCACCTCGGGGATCTGCAGGCTGATCGAACTGGACCCCACGGTCGAGAGGCTGCGGATGTTTTGCAGAGTTTTGAGCGTGATGGCGTAGTTCAGGCGCACGCTGCCGTCAGGCTGCAATGTCGGTTGAGCGGCAAAGGTATCTCCGGTGACCAGGGTGGCGGTCTGAGCCGTGACGTTAGTGACCGGTGGTGTGGTAGGGGTGGTGGTGGTGGTCAGCTGGTTGACATACGCCGTGGTGAAGGCCCGCATCTTGGTGTCCCAGATGGCGTTTTGGGTGATGAACGACAGCGGCACATGATCGACCGAATAGCCCTGCAAGCGCAAGGCCTGCAACACCAATTCCTGGGGGCCGATGCTGTTGCCGGCCTTGTCAAACATGGGGCGGGCCAGGGTCAGCACGCCGGCCGCGCCCACCTGACCCAGGCTGTTCACCCCGGAGTACTGCAGCAAGGTGTTGCCGTGCAAGCCAACCAGTTTATTGGGATCAAAGCCCAGCACTTCGCTGTTGTTGCTGACGACGGTATACAGGTCAAAGGTGACATTGAAGCGGTGTGAGGCCAGTTGATTTTCAGAATCGATGTATTTGCGCACGATCACATGCTGCGGGCCGGTGGTGGTCACCACCACCGTACCCGCCGACTGGTTGACGATGACGCTGCCCCCGTCGGTTTTGGCCAAGGCTTCGATGGCCTTGATGGTCGCGTCAAAGGGATCGGCATCGGCGTTGGTGGACGAAGACAAAGAGCCTGCCGAGCCGCCACCGCCTCCGCCACCGGCACCGGAATCCAGGTTGGACGTGCCGGTGGTGCTGCTGCGCACCGACTGCTTACCGGCCGCCGCAGCCAATTGATACACCACCGTTTTCAGGCGTGTCACGTGCACGGTCTGTCCGTCGTAAAACCAGGTCAGGCCCAATTGGCCACTGACCCAATCGAGGTATGCGGCGACCGAGCCCGACCAAACCATGAGCAAAGAGGAAGCGGCCTCGGTGGCTTGCACTGGTCCCTTGCTGGCGTCGGCCGAACCCGCCACGGTGCGGTCTTGGTTGCTGGACAGATCAACCGGCAGTTGCAGGCTGGGATCTGTGGTGGCCCGGGCCCGGGCCTGGG